>ENA-OOYH01000229-OOYH01000229.1-human-gut-metagenome-genome-assembly--contig:-NODE-229-length-13269-cov-1.617073_pt1 | contig 13269 bp, 9 predicted proteins | sample MGYA00241699_ERZ501370 | MGnify/ENA primary metagenome ERZ501370 (study PRJEB25962, sample SAMEA2042655) | human gut metagenome | biome: human gut; feature: human-associated habitat; material: faeces... | reverse complement strand
CACATGCACCTGCAGCAAATGAGGCTGAGGACAGCGGAATCGTCGCTATCCCTCATCTTTCAAGAGATCTGCTGGCATGTTACGATGGAAATGGTTCTAACTTTGGTACACATCCACAGAACGTTCTCCGTGGAATGATCTATGACAGCAAGACATGGGAGTACCCATATCTGTACAACCTTATCGACCAGTATCGTCATCTGGCTAAGTTCAACAATGGATATTCATACAACATGATGTTCGTTGGACCGGGCTGGATGAACAAGATGGGACGCTGGGAGCAGCCATATGAGCTTCTCTTAAAGTCATACACAGACGGCTGTAATTACTATGGCAAGTTAAAGAAAGAGGGTAAACTCATCGACATGACAATGTCAGAGTTCGCTGATTACTTCAGAGAGAAGAAGGGGGTCAACGCAGGTAACTACAATGAGCCTGAGTGTGCACCATGGAGAGATATCCTTTACGGCTCAGACAAGCAGCTCTTCTGGTACTGTGACCCATACATGAGAGCATGCGTAAACATGGATCAGGGTGGAGCAATCGTAGACCTTCGTCCATACGTTGCAAAGCTTGAGTGGCCGGTAGGAATCGGAACAAAGCATGTACAGGATGCATCTTATCCATTCCTTATTCAGGAGAAATACAGAGCAGGATACTTTACACACTATGCAGGAGCTGGAACAGTAAGAAGTGCCAAGCTTTCACACAACGGTGAGGAGGTTGACCTGTGTCTCTGTCCTACACACAGCCATTTTTCAGAGGAAGTTATTGATGGCAAGAAGACAAGAATCCTTACACTTGATCCTGTAGATATTGAGTTTTATGATGTTAAGCTTACTCTTCAGACAAAGGAATACTTTGAGGAGGGCTCATCAAACATCAAGATTGAGCGTAATATCCTTAGCATGAGTGATCCAAATGCAGAGGTTTATCTCGATGAGTACATCACAGCATGCTACGGAACAACAGAGTATCCTGAGGATATGACAGGCATCACACTTACATGTGAGGGAGAAAACCCACAGAGCATCAATTATGAGTACAAGTGTCGTGATGCAAAGCTTGACGGAGCAACTGCAGTAAGCGCAGTAATTCCTGCAATTCAGACAAAGGTTTCACTCACACCATCTGCAAAGGCAGAGGGATACATTGAGGAAGGATATGCATTCTCTCCAATGTTCAAGCTTGGTTACAAGAAACAGATTAAAGACAAGGAGGTATTTGCAACATGGCTCAACTTGGAAAAGGCAAATTAAATTACAGATGTCCTTTATGTTTTATGAGGGATCTTGATATTGATATGTTCTATAATAAGGAAACAGGTATTTATAGCTGCATCCGCTGTCAGTTCAGAGGTACAGAGGAAGAGGTACTTCAGGGCAACGAGGATGTCCGCAAGAAGTACAAGGCTATGTACAAGAGATTCGACAAGTTCGATTTTGATTAAAGTAGTGATTAGTACGCTGCTGCTATAATAGCAGCAGCGTATTTTGCATTTCGCTACAAAGGAGAGTATATATGGCGAAAAGAAAAAAAGACACGATGGAATTCAGATTCTATGAGTTGCCACAGGGAGAGTCGGCACTCGTACTGTGCGGAGAATCCTGGAAGAGAGTGTATGGTCATGAGGAATTTCACCTGCATTTCCATAATCTGCTTGAAATCGGCATCTGCCGCGAGGGAGATGGAAATATGTATCTGGATGAGGATATTTACCAGTATCATGACGGCGATATCACATTTATACCTGAGAATTTTCCACATGTTACAGTCAGCTATGGTGAGGTGGTGAATTTCTGGGAGTACATTTTTATTGACATACATTCTGTGATAGAAGAGATGTTCCCAAACAATACGGCATTCCAGAATGAGGCAGTTACGACTATATCAAAAAAAGCGTTTATGACTAACGTATATCAGAGCCCGGCTATGGCTGAGTATATAAATGCCATAATCAGGGAAACCCGTGAACATAAGATTTATTGCCAAAGGACGGTAAAGCTCCTTGTGCAGGGAATTGTAATAGAGCTGTTGCGTAGGTATGATGAGCTTCCGGAGGAGGATAATAATATCGTAAAGGGTACCAATATGTCACAGATAGCCACAGCACTTGACTACATGAATAAGCATTACAGCGAATCGATAAAGGCAGGGGAGCTTTCGGAACTATGCAACATGAGCGAGACTCATTTCAGGAGACTGTTTGAATCATACATCAATATGCCGCCTATGGAGTATCTGAATCTGATAAGAGTACAGAAGGCGTGCGAGCTTATGAAAAAAACAAATGAGCCTATGGAGCTTATTGCACAAAAGTGTGGATTCACAACCCAGTCAACTTTTAACCGTAATTTCCGCAAATTTTTGGACACTTCGCCATATCAGTGGAAGATAAATCCTGAAAATTATGAGCATAAACTGTTGAATTTTAGGATATCTGCACTAAAGGGATGGTAGAAAATACATGTTTTCGTATAATTTTGTACATTTATGATTGAATATGCATATAATTGTGTGGAATTTGTTAACACAGAAACAACGTATATGGTTATAATGACTATGTAATTAAGAAACGGACAAATATTCATAGTCAAAATGCCCAATTAAAATAATGTGATTATGAATGAATTGTAAACGGAGTATTGCAAAAACATCATTTTTATCAGGGAGGAAGAAAAAGGAAAAAGAAAGTAGTTTCATTATTACTCGTAACAACAATGGTTGCCTCACTTGCAGCCGGATGTGGAGATTCATCTTCATCAGGAGATGGCACAGAAAAGACAGGCAAGAAGGTAGAGACCGTAGATGACGGTCATACACTTACAGCATGGGCCTGGGATGCAAACTTCAATATCCCGGCACTCAAAGCAGCAGCAGAGGATTACAAGAAAAATGTAGATCCTGATTTTGTACTCAATATTGAGGAACAGTCACAGTCATCTGATATTGAGACAGCAATTACAACAGCAGGTTCAGCAGGAGATTACAGTACACTTCCTGACATCGTATTATTTCAGGATCACTACTTCCGGCAGTACCATACAAATTATCCTGATGCATGGGTATCAGCAAATGATGCAGATGTTAAGTGGGATGATTTCAGCCAGGAGAAATTATCATTCTCTACAATCGACGGAGAGCACTTTGGATTCCCTGTTGATAACGGAACAGTTATCTTTGCTTACAGAACAGATCTTCTTGAGCAGGCAGGATACACAATCGATGATATGACAGGTATTTCTTGGAAGGATTTCATCGAGGTAGGTAAGAAAGTATACGAGAAGACAGGAAAATACTTACTTTGCATGGACGGCGACGGAAATGATTTATTCTACATGATGCTTCAGGCAGAGGGTGAGTCACAGTTTAAGGATGGCAAGCCAAACTTTGTAGACAACGCTAAATTAAAAGAAATCATGCAGGTACTTAAGGATATGATCGACAACAATGTTCTTTACCTTGCAAATAACTGGTCAGATTACACAGATCAGGCTGTCCAGGGAGACATGGTTGCAGGCGTTATGAACGGAAACTGGATCATTCCTACAATCGAGAAGGTTACAGACAACAGTGGAAAGTGGGAGATTACATCTCTTCCAACACTTGAGGGTGGTGAAGGCTATGCATCAAACGGTGGTTCTTCACTTTACATCACAAGCAACTGCAAGCAGACAGACCTTGCTAAGAAATTCTTAGCATATACATTCGGTGGCGGATCTTATACAGACAAGGGTGTATCTGAGACATATGACAATGCTCTTAAGAATGGTGGTGTTATCACTACATATACACCTGCAGGCAAGTCTGAGGTTTACAACGAGGGCGTTGAGTACTTCAACAACCAGCCAATTTACGCTAAGATCGTTGAGATGGGTGCAAATGTTAAGACAATCGAGCAGAGCGATTTCCATTACGATGCACGTAAGAAGCTTGCTACAGCACTTATCAATATTACTCAGAACGGTGCAGATATCGATTCAGAGATAAAGACAGCAGAGGATGACCTTAAATTCACAATGGGACTTTAATCTGTTAGCTTGATGGCAAATGTACAGGGAGCCATTAAATGGCTCCCTGTTTTTTCTCAAAGACTTATAGTTAGGAGGCCTTTATAGTGAAGAATAAGAAAAAAGGAATGAGCATAACAGGTAAACAAAGGGCTGCCGGCTGGATTTATCTGGCTCCGGCTACAATACTCATTTTCATAATGAGCTTCTGGCCTATAATCCAGGCTGTTATTACATCATTTAAAACAGGTTCAAGTGCAAATATGCAGTGGGCTAATCCATTTGCCTACAATTACACAAGAATGTTTCAGGATGCGGTTTTCAAGAGATCTATCGGAAACACATTCCTATATTTAATTATCGAAGTTCCAATCATGCTTGTACTGGCAATTTTACTGGCACAGTTACTTAATAACAAGCATCTTAAATTTAAAGGACTTTTCCGTACATGTGTATTTTTACCATGTGCAACATCACTCGTATCATATGCATTGATTTTTAAATCGCTTTTTGCAACACAGGGACTTATCAATACAATCCTTGTTAAACTTGGAATATTAGAGAGCAACTTTAACTTCCTCGGTACAGGCTGGAGCGCTAAGATTATTATCATAGTAGCTCTTATCTGGAGATGGACAGGATATAATATGGTGTTCTTTTTAGCTGGTCTGCAGAATATCGAGTATTCTGTTTACGAGGCGGCAAAGATAGATGGAGCGAGCGGCTGGAGGACCTTCTGGTCTATCACGGTTCCTCTTCTTAGACCTACAATTGTTATGACAACCATCATGTCAATAAACGGTACATTACAGCTCTTCGATGAGTCTGTAAACCTGACAAAGGGTGGACCTGCAAATGCGACAATCACCATGTCACATTATATCTATAACGGCTCGTTTGGTGAAGGTGTTGCAAACTTTGGATATGCATCAGCAATGTCTGTTATCGTATTCATCATGGTTGCTGTACTGGCATTTATCAATCTGAAAGTAGGTGACAAGCGTGACTAAGAAAAAACATGGATCATCAATACAAAAAAGGCTTATACCTTCATACATTTTTCTTGTAATAGTTTCGTTCATCTCAGTATTTCCATTTTTCTGGATGATATCGGCAGCGACCAACAAGTCTATTGACGTTGCAAGAGGTAGAATTGCATTTGGTGGCTATGCCCTTGAGAACTTAAAGAAACTGTTTGCATCACAGAACGTTGCACTTGGAATGAAAAACTCACTTATCAATGCAACAGTTCAGACAATTATAGCACTGCTTGTCTGCTCACTTGCCGGTTACGGCTTTGAGCTCTATCATGACAAGGCAAAGGATAAGCTGTTCTCAGTTTTACTTCTTGCCATGATGATTCCGCAGGTAGCTACACTTATTCCTCTGTTCAAGATGATGTCAAAGCTCGGCTTTATAAATACGGTATGGGGCTTCATGCTCCCGGCTATTTCAACGCCGTTCCTTATCATGATGTTCAGACAGAATTCGAGAAACTTCCCAGTCGATATAATGGAGGCGGCACGAATTGACGGACTCAGTGAGATTGGTATTTTCTTCAAGATGTATATGCCTGTACAGAAATCAACATATGCAGCAGCTGCAGTTATCACATTCATGAATGCATGGAACTCATACCTGTGGCCAAAGGTAATCCTTAATAAGCCAGATGCTATCACAATGCCAATGCTTATTGCAAACCTCGCAGCAGGATATACAGTAGATTACGGTGTACTGATGATGGGCGTTCTTTTCTGCTCCATCCCTACAATGGTCGTATTCTTTGTACTCCAGAAGCAGTTTGCAGAGGGAATTACAGGATCTGTTAAATAAAAGTAAAATAATATTGTTAAAAATCAAGAAGGCAAATAATGTTTATTATTTGCCTTCGTCTTATAAGAGGGCTTTGTGTTTAAAACAGACATGTATCAAATAATAAATACAGTAGATAGGAGTGTATAAAATATGAGTAATTTTGATTCAAATATCATTAAGAATCCGGAAATATTTGAGCAGAACAGACTTGCGGCTCATTCGGATCATGTGTGCTATAAAAATGAACTGGAGAAAATTAAAGGAAAATCAAGCCTGAGATATGATATGAACGGCTTATGGAAGTTTGCATATGCAAAGAATCAGTCCCTGGCTCCTTGTGGCTTTGAGGCAGCTGATTATGACTGCAAAAACTGGGATGAAATCAGGGTTCCGGCACATATCCAGATGGAAGGCTATGACGTGCCAATCTATACGAATACCACATATCCGTGGGAGGCTGATGAGTCTATAAAGCCGGGCGAGGTACCTGAGATTTTTAATCCGGTTGCAAGCTATGTGAAGTATTTCACAATTCCTGAGAATATGAAGAACAAGAGGGTGTGTATTTCGTTCCAGGGAGTGGAGAGCGGTTTTGCACTCTGGCTGAATGGACACTATGTCGGCTACAGTGAGGACACATTTGATCCGTCTGATTTCGAGCTGACTGATTATATTGTCGAGGGTGAGAACAAGCTTGCGGTCAGGGTATGGAAATGGACATCAAGCAGCTGGTGTGAGGATCAGGATTTTTACAGATTTTCAGGCATTTTCAGAGATGTATTTTTGTATGCTGTTCCTTGTGCACATGTGGAGGATCTGTCAGTTGTTCCTACACTTAATGATACCTTTGACGAGGGCACACTTAGTGTGTCAATAAAGGCAGATGGTGATGGTATTGCAAGTGTAAAGCTTTATGAGCTGGGCGATTTGTCTGTGGAAAAATATGACAGGGCTAAGCTTTTACTGGAAGAGTTTGATATAGAGCTTAGGAATAAGGAAATTTGCGAGGGCTCATGTAATGTGAAAAATCCTCTGTTATGGAGCGCTGAAAAGCCGAATCTGTATGAGGTTAAAATTATAGTTAAAGATACGCATGGAAATGAGACCGAGTTTATCAGCCAGCTGGCGGGCTTCAGACGATTTGAGATGGTAGACGGACTCATGAAGCTAAACGGTAAGCGTATTGTATTTAAGGGTGTAAACCGCCATGAGTTCAGCTCAATAACAGGCCGTGTGCCAAACCGTGATGAGGTGATAAAGGATATTGTCACAATGAAAAAGAACAATATCAATGCTATAAGAACAAGCCATTATCCTGATGATTCCATGCTCTATGAGCTTTGCGATATTTATGGAATCTATATGATAGCGGAGAACAATCTTGAGAGTCATGGCACATGGGAGGCATATAATAAGGGCTATGTTGACCTTGACTTTGTTGTGCCAAAGGACAAGCCACAGTGGAGAGAAATGATGCTCGACCGTGCCAACTCATGCTATCAGAGAGATAAAAATCATCCGGCAATCCTTATCTGGTCATGCGGCAATGAGTCGTTTGGCGGCAAGACAATATATGAGATGTCACAGCTTTTCAGACAGCTTGATAAGCATCGTCTGGTGCATTATGAGGGAGTATTTAACGATAGAAGCTATAATGACACAAGCGACATGGAAAGCCAGATGTATACTCCGGTTGCAGGCATTGAAAAATTCCTGGCAGAGCATCCTGAGAAACCGTTTATATGCTGCGAATATACACATGCAATGGGAAATTCCTGCGGTGCTATGCACAAATATACAGAGCTTACAGACCGCGAGCCTAGATATCAGGGCGGATTTATCTGGGATTATATTGACCAGTCAATCTATAAAAAGGACAGATACGGCAAGTGGTTCCTCACATATGGTGGAGATTTCGGCGACAGGCCTACTGATGGTGATTTCAGCGGAAACGGCATCTGCTACGGCGGAGAGAGAGAGGCTTCTCCAAAGATGCAGGAGGTGAAGTTCAATTATCAGAATATCTCGGTTGATTTTGACAGCGACTACATCTTTACAGTCACAAACAAAAATCTCTTTGTAAATACATCGGTTTTTGATGCTTTTGCCATTCTTCTTGCAGACGGTGAGGAGGTTTACAGGACAAAGCTTCAGATATCTGTTCCACCGATGGATAGGGCAAGCTATGAGGTGCCGGTGACTCTTAAAAATTCCATGATAGATGTGGAAAAAGAGTACTGTATTGTCGTATCATTTGTATTGAAGGAAAACACCATCTGGGAAAAGGCAGGATATGAGATTGCATTCGGACAGCATATGATAAAGAAGCCTGTAAGTGAGTATTCATGCGACAAATCAGTTGAGCTTGTTGTTGGAAACGGAAATATCCTTGTAAGAGGTGAGAACTTTAAGGCACTTTTCTCAAGAATGAATCTGGGAATGGTTTCATATGTATACGGTGGCGTCGAGATGCTTCCAAATACTATCCCACTGCCGAATTTCTGGAGAACACCTACCAACAATGATTCCGGCAACATGATGCCACAGCGCTATGCACAGTGGAAGATTGCCAGCATGTATGTGACCACCAGACAGGATCAGCGCTTTGCAGATACATCACCAAGGGTAGAAAAAAATGATAACAATATCGCCATCACATATACTTATTTCATGCCTACCACACCGCAGAGCTCATGCGAGGTGACATACAGAGTTTTTGGTGATGGAACAATAGAGACAACTCTGTCATATGACCCTGTAAAGGAACTTGGCGATATGCCGGAGTTTGGCATGATGTTCAAGCTGGATGCCGATTATGATACAGTGAAATGGTACGGACTCGGACCACAGGAGACATACGAGGACAGACAGCATGGCGGAAAGTATGGTGTATACGAGAATAAAGTGGCAGACAATGTCGCAGAGTATCTCGTTCCGCAGGAGAGCGGCAACAAGTGCAGAGTAAGATATGCAAAGGTAATGGATAAGAAGGGCAGAGGCATGCTGTTCTTTGGTGATGAGCTTTCGTTCTCGGCACTGCCATATACACCACATGAGCTGGAAAATGCTGCACATCACTTTGAGCTTCCACCTGTACACTATACTGTTGTACGTGTGGCAAAGAAGCAGATGGGTGTAGGCGGAGACGACAGCTGGGGAGCACATACTCATCCAGAGTACCTGCTTGATGCCTCAGAGAAAATGGAATTCACATTCTGTTTCCGTGGAATCTAGCATTTTAAGGTTGTAAGGAATATTATTACGCATTTTGAGAGCAGGGACTATTACTGGGACTGCTCTCATGGTGTAAATAAATGATATAAGGATAAATGATATAAGAATTAAGGAGAATTAAAATGTCAAAATTTATTAAGGGTATGGATTTATCAACCTTGCTCGAGCTGGAACGCTGCGGAGCAAAATACTACGAGGATGGAAAGGAGAAGGATATTCTTGACATCATGAAGGAGCATGATGTTGATACAATCCGTCTTCGTCTGTGGAATGACCCAAAATCAGAGGAGGGTGAGCCTTACGGTGCGGGTAACAATGACCTGGCTGAGACTATCGCTATCGGAAAAAAGGTTACAGATGCAGGCTTTGGAGTGCTTTTGAATTTCCACTACAGTGATTTCTGGGCAGACCCGGGAAAGCAGATTAAGCCAAAGGCATGGAAAGATTTCGGTGTGGACGAGCTGGAGCAGGCTGTATATGATTTTACACTTGAAAATCTGACAAAGATTATTGAGGCAGGTGTAAATGTCACAATGATTCAGGTAGGTAATGAGCTTTCAAACGGACTTTTGTGGCCTGAGGGAAAGGTACCTAACTACGATAATATAGCAAAATTTGTGAATGCCGGAATACGTGCCTGCCGCAAGGTAAATGCTGATATTCCGATTATGATTCACCTTGATAATGGTGGAAACAATGAGCTTTATGTCAGATGGTTTACAAACTTCATCGAAAGAGGAGAGGAGTTTGAGTATATCGGATTGTCATACTATCCTTTCTGGCACGGCTCTCTCGATCAGCTTGAGTTCAATATGAACGATATTGCAAAGCGTTTCAATAAGGACCTTATCATCGCTGAGGTATCCATGGGCTTTACAATGGACAGCTACCAGGAGTACGAGAAGCTTGCTGATTCTGAGCGCAAGGGCTATGCGACAAAACCGGAGCTTGTTGAGAAGATAGATTATCCTATGACTATTGAGGGGCAGGCTGACTTTACAAAGGATTTCTTAAACAGAGTGGCAAATGTGGTGGATGACCACGGAAAAGGATTTTTCTGGTGGGAGCCAGCGTGGATTCCTGTACCGGGCTCAGGCTGGGCTACACCTGCTTCACTTAAGTACATGAATGATCCGGGACCATGCGGCAATGAGTGGGCAAACCAGGCGCTCTTTGACTATGATGGAAATGTGCTGCCGGCACTTGATGTTATTAAGAATTTTAAAAAATAAAATAATAACATATGTAATTTTGTTGCATGATTTGATTTGTTATGTTGCATTTTCAGTCGGATGTATTGCAATGTAAAAATGTGCAGTTATAATAGAGTTATAAAGAAAAAACGAATTATTTTAACTATCAATTTAACGCAAATACAATCAGCAAAGGAGAAGAAAAAATGATACAGCAAAACGTATTAGACAAATTCAAGGAGCTTTTTGGAGCAGATGGGGATATCAGAGTATATTTTGCTCCGGGACGTGTAAATCTGATCGGTGAGCATACTGACTACAATGGAGGACACGTGTTCCCATGTGCACTTACCATCGGTACATATATGGCAGCAAGAAAGCGCGATGACAGGAAGCTTCGTTTCTACTCTATGAATTTTGACAATCTGGGTGTGGTTGAGTCATCACTTGATGAGTTTACACCTGATCCGGACGGACTTTGGATAAACTATCCAATGGGCGTTATGTGGGCCTTCGAGGGACGCGGAATGAAGCTTGAAAGCGGTCTTGATATTGTTTTATTCGGAAATATTCCAAACGGCTCAGGACTTTCTTCATCAGCATCTCTTGAGGTGGTTACAGGATATATGTTAAAGGATATTTACGGCTTTGACGTGACAAATCAGGATATTGCACTTATCGGTCAGTATTCAGAGAACAACTACAACGGCTGTAATTGCGGTATCATGGATCAGTTTGCATCTGCAATGGGCAAAAAGGACAATGCAATTTTCCTTGACTGCAATACTCTTGATTTTGAGTATGCACCAATCGTTTTGGACGGTGCAAAGATCGTGGTGACAAACAGCATGGTTAAGCACAGCCTTGTAACAAGTGCTTACAATGACAGAAGAAATGAGAGTGCACAGGCTCTTAAGGATTTACAGACAGTATGTGACATCAAGACTCTCGGTGACCTGACAGATGAAGAGTTCGAGGCTCATAAGGATGCGATTAAGGATGAGGTTGCACGTAAGAGAGGCAAGCATGCGGTTTATGAGAACCAGCGTACCATCAAGGCTGTTAAGGCATTAAAGGAAAATGATATTGAGACATTTGGAAAGCTTATGAATGCTTCACATGTATCACTTCGTGATGATTATGAGACATCATGTCCTGAGGTTGACGTACTTGTTGATGAGGCATGGAAGATTCCGGGTGTTATCGGATCACGAATCACAGGAGGCGGATTTGGCGGCTGTACAGTCAGCATAGTAAAGGACGAGGCTATTGATCAGTTTAAGGCAAACCTGACAAAGGCCTATGAAGAGAAGGTTGGAAAGACACCTGAGTTTTATGTTGTTTCAATCGGAGACGGACCTAGCCGTCTGGCATAAAATCAGCAATATGAAATAACAGTAACGGATAAACAGGGTTTTCCCGACAATGATTAAGGAGCATGACATGATTCAGGAGAGAATATTAGAATTAGTAAAATATGGTCTTACAACAGGACTTGTTGACCCTGCTGATGAGGTATACACAGTAAACAGACTTCTCGAGGTACTCGGAGTGGACGATATCGAGGATGAGACATTTGAAAAGGTAGAGGCTCAGCCTGCATGGACACAGGAAGAGGCAGAGGAGAAGCTTGAGGGTATACTCGAGGATATGATGACATACGCTAATGGCATCATGAAAGAAAACAGTATTGTATACAAGGATCTTTTTGATACAAAGCTGATGGGCTGCCTTGTAAATGCACCAAGCGTGATCAGAGCTCGCTTTAAGGATTTATACGACAATGAGTCTTCACTTGCGGCAACCGATTATTTTTACAAATTAAGCTGTGACAGCAATTATATCAGAAGACAGCGCATAAAGAAGGATATGAAATGGACCACAGACACAGAGTATGGCACACTTGATGTGACAATCAATCTCTCAAAGCCTGAGAAGGATCCAAAGGCAATTGCTGCCGCTAAAAATGCAAAGCAGAGCGCATATCCAAAGTGCCAGCTTTGTAAGGAAAATGAGGGCTATGCAGGCCGCGTAAACCATCCTGCAAGAGAAAACCACAGAATTATCCCTGTTACAATAAACAACAGCCAGTGGTTTTTCCAGTACTCACCATATGTATACTACAATGAGCACTGTATCGTGTTCAATTCAAAGCATACACCGATGAAAATCGAGCGTGCCACATTTGGAAAGCTGCTTGATTTTGTGACACAGTTTCCACACTATTTTGTAGGCTCAAATGCAGATCTGCCAATCGTTGGAGGCTCTATCTTAAGTCACGACCATTTCCAGGGCGGACACTATACCTTCGCTATGGCAAAGGCTCCGATAGAGAAAGAAATCACATTCAAGGGCTACGAGGATGTTGAGGCAGGTATCGTAAAATGGCCTATGTCTGTTATCAGAATTAAGTCAGCAGACAGGGATAAGCTTATTGACCTTGCAGATAAGATTCTTCTTGCATGGAGAGGCTATACAGATGAAGAAGCATTTATTTTTGCAGAGACAGATGGAGAGCCACACAACACTATCACACCTATAGCAAGACGTCGTGACGGAGACTATGAGCTTGACCTTGTGCTCAGAAACAACATCACAACAGAGGAGCATCCGCTTGGCGTATATCATCCGCATGCCCACCTTCATCACATAAAGAAGGAGAATATCGGACTTATCGAGGTAATGGGACTTGCAGTGCTTCCGGCCAGATTAAAAGGTGAGATGGCAGAGCTTAGGGATGCAATCCTTACAGGAAAGGATCTGCATTCGACTGAGACTCTTGCATCACATGCTGACTGGGCTCTTAAGTTTATGTCTAAGTATGATAAGATTGATGAGTCTAATATTGATGGTATCATCAATGAGGAGATTGGACTTGTATTTAAAGAAGTGCTTGAGTGTGCCGGAGTGTACAAGTGCACTGATGAGGGACGTGCAGCGTTCCAAAAATTTATAGATGCGGTAAACTTATAATATTTTCTTTTTATAATACGGAAAGCACCGGCGAACATACTATA
>ENA-OOYH01000182-OOYH01000182.1-human-gut-metagenome-genome-assembly--contig:-NODE-182-length-15430-cov-1.696911_pt1 | contig 15430 bp, 9 predicted proteins | sample MGYA00241699_ERZ501370 | MGnify/ENA primary metagenome ERZ501370 (study PRJEB25962, sample SAMEA2042655) | human gut metagenome | biome: human gut; feature: human-associated habitat; material: faeces... | reverse complement strand
TAGATAGACTCGTCATCAAAGCCCTCTATAGGTCTCCAGGTGAGTGCACCGCCCTCTGCGGTGGTCAGATTCTTGACCGCATGGAATGAAAAGCTTGTAAAATCAGCTACATTGCCACACATAATCCGCTCACCTGCTCTCATGTAAGAAGCACCAAAAGCATGAGCTGAGTCAGCCGCCACAATCACACGTCCAATTGCCCTCTGCACATCATTTGACGGATGAAAAAGAGCCTTCTTTCTCTCCACAATGTCAAAAATCCTATCATAGTCGCAAGGCACACCTGCAATATCAACCGGCACGATAACCTTTGTCTTTTCTGTAATAGCAGCTTCCAGGGCATCGTAATCCATCTCAAATGAATCAGGTGCTACGTCTATAAACTTAAGCGCTGCACCTACATGCACAGCAGGACTTGCAGATGCCGTATATGTGTATGCGCTTGTGATGACCTCATCACCTGCACCTATCCCTAAGAATCTGAGTATCGACTCAAGACACGCAGTAGCAGAGCCAAGAGCTACAGCCTTATCCGTGCCGCATAGCTTAGCAATCCTCTTCTCAAACTCCTTGGTTCTTGGACCTGTTGTAATCCAACCGCTTCGCAGTGCATCAGCAACAGCTGACACCTCTGCCTCTGTTATATCAGGTGGTGAAAATGAAATCTGTCTCTTTTCCATAGTTATGTTCCTCGCTTCCGGCATAAAATATGCCAAACATCCGTCTTTTACAGTCTATATTATGCGCTTCAAAAGATATTTAATTCTCCAGATCAGGATGATATGTCTTTACCACAGAGGCCACTATCTGCTTTATATCCTTTGCTTCTGAGGTGCATGCCTTCTCGAGCATCTCAAGCTGCTTCTCAAAGAGCTCATCATCCATCTCAATAGGCTCACCCACATGAATCAGCTTGTTCGGAGTCTCCTTGAGACCCTCCTCGCTCATCAGCATCTCCTCGTATAGCTTCTCACCCGGACGCAGGCCTGTGTATACAATCTGAATATCCACATCCGGCTCCAATCCTGAAAGCCTGATAAGGTTCCTAGCCATATCATCTATCTTGACCGGCTCGCCCATGTCCAGCACATAGATGTTGCCGCTTTCGGCCAGGGCACCGGCCTGCAGCACAAGCGCCACAGCCTCCGGAATTGTCATAAAATACCTGATAATACGCTTGTCCGTCACAGTAACAGGACCGCCATCCTCTATCTGCTTCTTAAACAGCGGGATAACACTACCATTGCTGCCAAGCACGTTTCCAAAACGCACAGCGACAAAATCAGTCTCAGTCTGCCTGTTCATCATCTGTATAACCATCTCACACAGACGCTTTGATGCACCCATGATATTGGTTGGATTAACCGCCTTATCCGTAGAGATAAGCACGAACTTCTTCACATGGTACTCTGCTGCAATCCTTGAGAGCTTTAATGTGCCAAGCACATTGTTCTTTATTGCCTCATTCGGGCTTTCCTCCATCAGCGGTACATGCTTATGTGCTGCCGCATGATAAATAATCTCCGGATGATATGTCTGGAATACATAGTGCAGCCTGTTAGTATTGCGCACCGAGCCAATCAGCGTCTCCACCCTTACATAAGGATATTTGCGCTTCAGCTCCTGCTGTATATCGTATGCATTATTCTCGTAAATATCAAAAATGATAAGAAGCTTCGGATCCTCCCTGGCTATCTGACGGCAAAGCTCACTACCGATTGAGCCACCGCCACCTGTAACCATGACCACCTTGCCCTGTAAAAATGAATGAATACCGTCATTATCCACAACAACCGGATCTCTGCCCAGCAAATCCTCAATGCTTACCGGACGTAGATTGGAAACCGACACTCTTCCGTCCACCATCTGATAGATTCCCGGAACCACAGACACATCACAGCCTGTGTCCTTACAAATATTGAGTATATCCTTCCTGTCCTTACCGGATGTAGAAGGTACAGCATACACAATTTTCGTGATATCATACTTCTCAACCATCTCCGGAATGTCATTTCGGTTGCCGACAATAGGCACGCCGTCTATAAAGCGCCCCAGCTTCGCCGGATTGTCATCTATGATGCAACAGGCCTTTGTGTGCAGATGTGAGCTCATGATAAGCTCCCTGATAAGCATCCTGCCCGCATTTCCGGCTCCTATAATCATGACCTTCTCATCACCGTTTGCAGAGCCTCTCTGCTCAAGCATCTTCTGACCTGTCCTGAAAAATCTGTACGCAAAACGACACGCTGTGCACAGTGCAAAGCTGAGCATCAGTCCGATAATCCAGAAGGCATACGGCATCTTAATCTCATACACCTCATGAATAGTAACGCTCACAACCGCAAGCACCAGAAAGGCACCAATAATATGCATAAATTCATTGATGCTCGCAAAACGCCATATACTGTGGTAAAGTCTGAAAATATAAAACACCACAAGTGAAATCACCATAAACAATGGCACAATGTGCAGATAACCCTCCAAAAACGAGAGCGGAATATGTGAATATGAAAACTCAAACCTGATCATCAAAGCGAAAAAGAATGAGATTGCAATAATACACATATCAACAAAAGCAAGAACCAATGCCCTGAAAACCCATTGCTTGTCATTGCCCATGTATGCGTCCGGCTTCTCCGGACCATCGTATTTTGTTTTGTCTTTTCGATTATTTGTATCTTTTTTCATGTCAAGTCTATTACTCATATAGGATTTTCTCCTTCTGTCCCACACTGCAAAAAGCAGCTTCTATATCCATATGTAAATCAACTTCTCATAAACTGCGTTTAAATTTACGTTTTATTATACCATATACACACTATTATAGTTCTTATTATTTTATTAAATATACCACATTTAGCGATTTTTGAAAACAAACAGCTTGCTTATCACATAGTTGAGCACCACCACAACCACCTGCGCTGCCAGCTTCACCCACATGCTAGGATAGTCCAGAAGCGTGATAAAAATAAAGATAATAGTCTCTTCAATAACAAGCGTGATGAATCTGCCACTGAAAAAAGCAAACATCTGTACTAAAAATGCCGTCTTGGTGGGCGTTGCAGCCTTAAACACCCACTTCTTGTTGGTAACATATGAAAAAAGAACAGCAAACACCCATGCCAGTGCGTTCGCAATCAGCTCATTGATACCAAAGAATACATTAAAAATGGCATATGATCCTATGCTGATCACAAAGGTCATATTGCCAAAAAACGTGTATAAAACAAGCTCCTTAAACTCCTCTTTCCTGTTTCGTATTATAATATTATCCATTTCTCCACCTATGTGACAGGCTTTAGCCCCTGTCGTAATTTATACGTGTAAGTTGATAGTAATGTTAATTTGCGATTTTTATATAATAACTGCATAGCCAAAATAAGTCAATATGTGATATGATATCTGCATGAAAAAGAAAACACAAAAAAACAAGAGTATAAAACTAAACTACATATATAATGTGAGCTACCAGATACTCACACTGATTACACCGCTTATCACAGCGCCGTACCTCTCGAGGGTGCTTAAGGCAGACGGAATAGGTGCATACAGCTATACCTACTCACTGGTATCATACTTTATCATGTTTGCCGCACTGGGCACTGTAAACTACGGAAACAGGGAAATATCATACCTGCAGGAGGACAGAGCGAAACGCACAAAAACCTTCTGGGAGATAGAGCTTCTATCCGTCATCAGTGTGATTGTGTGTCTTTGCGCATATATGGTATTCACACTTGCATTTGGGCACTCACCACTCAAAAAGCACCTGCTATTGATTGAAGCCGTGTACCTGATATCAGTTGCTTCTGATATCTCCTGGCTGTTTCAGGGACTTGAGGAATTTGGCAAAATAGTCGGTCGAAACGTGATTTTTAAAATCATAAACATTGCTTTTATCTTCATCGCCGTGCGCTCAGAGAGTGATTTGCTCATATATGTGGCAGGAGTATGTCTATTAGAGCTTTTTGCCAATATATCCATCTGGTTTTACCTGCCTCAATATGTTGACAGACCAAAGCTTAAGGAGCTTAAGCCATTCTCTCATCTAAGGGCTACTCTCACACTATTTGTACCAACTATAGCGACAACCATATACACAGCGCTTGACAAAACCATGCTCAACAACATAACCGGCAGCATGACAGAAAACGGCTACTATGAGCAGGCCAACAAGATATCCAAAATGGTGCTCATGCTCGTAACATCACTCGGTACTGTGATGCTTCCAAGAATAGGAAGAGCCTTCAGTGAAAATAAAAAAGACGAAGTAAAAGCCCTCCTTTATAAGAGCTTTCAATTCGTCTGGTTTATAGGTCTTGCCCTGTGCTTTGGCCTGATAGGCATCGCGCGCAATTTCTCGCCATGGTTTTTCGGGCCTGGATATGAAAAGGTGCCATACCTCATCATGATAATGGCTACACTGTTGCCGATTATAGGTTTAAGCAATGTAATCGGTATACAGTATCTGGTAACTACCAAGCGTGAAGGTCTGCTGACACGCTCAGTATGTATCGGAGCCGTAGCCAATTTTGTCATGAATATGATTCTCATACCTCAGCTCTATTCATACGGTGCAGCCATAGCATCTGTCATCTCGGAGGTAATAATAACTGCCGTGCAGCTTTACTTCATACGAAATGAGCTAAGTATACCAAAAATATTTTCTTTATCGTGGAAATATCTTGTATCAGCAGTCTGTATGCTTATCGTACTGCTGCTCATGGATGCAAAGCTGTCAGTCAGCTTCATGCACACAATGATTATGATTGTGACCGGATTTATAATCTATATGGTGCTGCTTTTACTGATGCGTGACGAGATGGTATGTGAAGGCATAAGGCTCATCAAAGCCAGAATCAAATACCACTAAATAATACCATTCTGCAACGCTTAATTCCCCGGCAGCTTCACTTATTTGGCTGCCTCATACTCTCCAACCACCTGTGCCTCTCTTCTGTCAGTATATTCTCTTGCCATTTTCAGAGCTTTTTTAGTCCTCTTCACGGACTTTTCCCATCTTGAAAGCTCTGAACCTGTCGTATCAGACTTTATCCCATATTGGTTTACTACCAGATTGCCAATATATGACGAAAGCTTTTGGGCTCCATATGCATTCAGATGCTCAAAATCTGCGAAATCATGTGAATCATCTATCCCTGCAATGCTCTCATAATCAGTACTCAGATCAAGAAAATCGTATCCATACTCCCTCGTTATACTTTCAATCTGCTCAAGCCCTGACTTATCAGCAGCCTGTGTCTCATGAGGTGGCTGCAGCAACAGCACATGCTCTATGCCAAGCTTATTGCAGTACGAAAGCAGCTCCTTAAGATATGCTCTGCATTCATCAGTCAGCACATAGGCTTCTTTAGTAGGCTGTCCGATATTTGCCAGATTGTCACGGCCTCCGGTGATGCCTGTTTTTGAATAAAAGCCCTTCAGATAGCCTCCACCACTGAGCCTCATATAGGCACGAGTGACAAATGAGGTATACACTGCCTCAGGGGCCTTCCAGTTGCCATGATACTTCTCCAATGGAAAATAAAGGGTATCCGATATATTATCCTTCACCTTTTCATCATCATTATTGATATTTTTGGGAATAGTCTTTACCGTGTCAAGCTTGTTCTGTGACATAGGCATATTATCAATCCACTTTCTCAGATAAACCTCATCAGTCAGATTACTATTGCAATAACTAAATGCAGAAGCATTGATTAAAAGAAGCTTCGGCTTCTGTCTCTTCACAATCTCCGTGACGATGGACTTGTACATATTGCATGGCACAGCTCCTATTGAAAGATTGCACGACTTAAGGCCATACTCCTCCCACGCCAACGCCGGTGCATAGCCCGTGTATACCTCACTTGGTCCAATCATGACCATATCAAGACTGTTCTTTGGTTCTGAGTAAAAGCCATATATATTTTCGATATCGCTGCTGTCAATGGCAATAAATGCCTTTGATACTATTTGCATGAGCAAAAGGAGGACTATTGCAAATGCAGGAATTTTAATAAATTTCATGGTGTTTCCTTTTCTATTGAAACGCTTTATTTTGATATTTTTTCAGTAAACACTATATAGTATATCGGATTAGTATTAAAAAACAACACCCTGATTCCTATTTGTCATTTTCTGATATAAAGCTGTTTGCATGGGTAGAATATAAAATCGATAAGCCTGATTTTCTTTATGATACACTCATACAATATCCAGCATATAGCAGTGCTTCCTGCAAATCCACATATACACTGCAGCGCCATATTGGTTATACCAGCCCTGTTCAATATAATCCTGATTCCACCTACAAATATCACATTCATCGCATAAAACGGCATGCTATCCCGGCCGATAATCTGTAACCATTTAGGGAAATCACAATACCTTGATAAAAAATAGCTTACTGCAAATATAAATACTGTCACTATACAGGCGGTAAACCGCTCAAACAGACTGCTGAAAAGGGGATTGCTGCTCATGTCATCCTGTAATACTATGCCGGACGCCTCTACAAGCACACTCATAACGGCAAGGCTCAGCACAGCATATCTATTATCCAGTTTATCAAGCCACTTCTTAATCAGGCATCCCAGATAAAAGTACATCTGAAAGCCGGCTATGTAGTTAAAGCCCTCATAGTGAAAGCTGCCATAGCATGTGAAAGCAATTATTAAAAACAGCACAAATAAAAGCTCCATTTTATAATTAAAATGTGGCAGAAGCCTCGCAAACACATAATCAGCCATATACGCCACACAATATATGAGAAATAGCGCGTATAAATACCATAAAAACTCTATCGGCTTCCACGGTATGCTTATCAGGCTGCTAACGGCAACCGGCTCCCTTATCAAATTTGAAAGGGCAAATTTAATAATCCAGTAAATAACTGAAATCATCACGTACGGCAGCAGGATATTAAATGCTTTATGACCTATCCGGCTAAAAATGCCTTGTGAAGCATCCCCTACATATTCACTGTATAAGAAGCCTGAAACTGCGATAAAGCAAGGCATGTGAAAGCTGTATATTACATTTGCAATACCATTCATTGTATCATCAAATGAGTACATGTCTGTCAGACCCAATGTAGTGTGACCTAAAATCACAAATAAAATAAGGATGCCCTTTATGAAATCAATTGTTTTATCTCGTGTGGTGTTGGTTTGCATGTTATGCCCTCAAATTTATAAAAATAAATATAATTCATCATTTTTATTTTGTCTAATAGAAATTTTAATAAATGTTCCCTTTAATAAACAACTACATGTGTTCCACTCGGAATGTTATCATATATCCATTTAGCGTTCCCTATTTCAAGCCTTACACATCCATGAGACAGCGGAATTCCGACTCTGCCATCCTGAAGTGTACCATTTTTGTTATACAACACACTATGGAACAGATAATTTCCCTTAAACTGTGTATAATAATAACATCTTGAATTGCCGGAATCAAAATAGTATCCCTTACCGCCAACATTAAATTCGCCTCCAACAGTCGGAGTTGCTGCTTTTCCAGGTGCACACGGCCATGCATATTGCTGAGTCCAATTACCTCTGCTTCCGTAATAAATGCCTACAACACAAGCTTTTCTGTCCACCATTATTAAATATTTTGTTGAACTTGAATATCCCTGTGCATACGAATTCATGCTTGAAAAATCAACCCAATCTCCACTCGCATTAAAATAATACCATGTGCCATTAATAGATTGCCAGCCGGTCTGCATAACCCCATTTCCATTCATATAATACCAAAAATTAGATATATACTGCCAGCCTGTTGTCATCGCTCCATTTCCATTCATGAGATACCAGTTGCCATTTATATACTGCCAACCCGTTGTCATCACTCCACTTGAAGCTATATAATACCACTGACCACCTATATACTGCCAGCCCGTTGTCATAATACCATTGACATCCATATAATACCACTGACCATTTATGTACTGCCAGCCTGTTGTCATAGCCCCATTAGCATCCATGTAATACCAGTAGCCATTTATATATTGCCAGCCCATGGTCATAGCCCCATTAGCATCCATATAATACCAGTGATTATTTATGTACTGCCAACCTGTTGTCATAATACCATTGACATCCATATAGTACCAACATCCATTTATGTACTGCCAACCTGTCTTACAATTACCTTCTGTATCCACATAATACCACAAACCACTTTCACCTTGTGTCCATATGTAACCTGACTCTTCAGCGAAAACACTGGTATTACATAAGCTCAGAATTGCAATCGTTAATAAAACTATTATTTTTTTCTTCATAAATATAACAGCTCCCTTCGTCTCTAATTCCATACACCATTTGCATTAAAATAATACCATCTTTTATTAATATAATGTCTGCCAGTTAGCATTATTCCATCTGCATTCATATAATACCAATGTCCGCCTATATATTGCCAACCTGTTGTCATTATTCCAGTCCAGTCCATATAGTACCAATGTCCACCTATATACTGCCAACCTGTTGTCATCATTCCGGTCCAGTCCATATAATACCAGTGTCCACTAATATACTGCCAGCCCATAGTCATGGTTCCACTCTTTTCAAAGAAATACCATTTACCATTTATGTACTGCCAACCTGTCTTCATAGCTCCACTTGCATCCATGTAGTACCAATTACCGTTTACATATTGCCAGCCTGTTGTCATAACTGTATTTCCCGCAAAATAATACCAGTTTCCGTTTATAAACTGCCAGCCTGTTACATACTGACCATTTGCATCAATAAAATACCAATCATTACCATATAGGCTCCAATATCCTATGACGCTTGTAATCGGATTCTCATAATTCTTGTATGCAAAATCCAAGTCCACATTTCCCGATATACCCGGAATTCTGGTTGTAGAGCTACACTGCCATATACCTCTTTTAATATTTGTATCATAATGCGAATTATATCTTGCAATCCACAATTCCTCTCCTGCAATCTGGCTTACATCTATGTAGTTCTTATACCAGTTCTCATTGCAATAAACCATAGGAGTGTAACCATATCTCCTGATTTCATCACAAAATGCTTTTGCAATAGCACCAAGCTGCGCCTTAGACAAATCTGTCTGCGAAGAATCCTCCAAATCAATAGCTACAGGATATGAGATTGTATATCCCTTTAACTCACTTACAACGTATCTTGCATCCGAAACAGCATCACTAACGTTTCTCGCTTGACTATATATATATGCACCAATAGGCATACCAGCTTTATTTGCATTTGAAGCGTATTCATTAAATCTTTTATCTGTAAAATGATGATATGAATCAGAATAGTAGCTTCTTGAAACTCTCAACATTGCATAGTTTATACCACTATTTTTCACAGTAGTCCAGTCAATATCTTTTTGATAATATGATACATCAATTCCGACTAATGCCCCATTAGCATAGTTGGACTGTACCCATGCCCCGGATGGCTTATGGTACCACCAAGCTCCTAAATAATACTGCCAGCCTGTAAGCATCTCTCCACTTCCATCAAAATAATACCAAGCATTATTAATATTGCGTGATCCGGTAACCATATATCCATTTTCATCAAAATAATACCATTTATTGCTAATATTTACCCAGGAACTACGTGGATATGTTCCATCTGAATACTGATACCACCAGCCTGCATAATTCACTTCCCAATGCCCCTGATTGGATGCTGTTGCTAAGACCTCATCATCTGAATATGCCTGTTCCAGTTCATCATATTCCTTTCCCATTGATGATCCGGCTGTATATTCCTCCTGTGCTGCCTGTACAGAATTAACACTCATTGCAAGCATACCTGCAATGGCAAATGCTCCCAAAATCTTCTTAGTTTTATTTGTTGCTTTTTTTCTCACTGTTTTATTTCCTTCCTATACTTTTAAAACATTATAGCACATATGAGCTTAGAGTACCATCTTGATTCAAATAATGCCCAAGTATCCAAGTATTGCACTCAAATAAATACAAAATTCTAATGATTATATATTAAATGAGGTCTATGTTATCCACATAGACCTCTCAAAAATATTTTATGCAATTAATATATAAAACTATGAGTTAAGCCCAAACACCATCAAGCCCTACCCAATTTTCATCAGGAGTATATGTATTTCTCAGCATTTCGCCTTTATCGAAATAATACCAAGCTCCGTTGTATAAAAGCCATCCGTCATGACACTTTCCATCAGAGTCTGAATAATACCATTCATCGTATGTAATCTGACCACCTGTAATTTGAATGTCATGATACCAGCCTGTAACCATAACACCATTTGCATCAAATACGTATCGTGGTGAAGCCTTACGAGCCTTATTATACTCTGTCCAATTAGTATTTCCATTTTCATCTCTAAATGCATCCTGACTTACACAATAATCAATAGTATCTGCTACCATATAACCATTATCACTAATATAATACCAATTTCCATTATATGGTAACCAGCCTACATATTTAGTACCATCAGCATTAAAATACATCCAGCTAGTCGATGAATAATTTGCTGATTTTTGACTACAATCATACCAGCCTGAGACCATTCTACCATCGCATCCAATATAGTATTTATGGTCTACCCATTGATCGCCATACATATCTCCCCAATCATCAAAATAATACCAGCTTCCGCCATATGGCAGCCATCCTGAATACGCTGATCCATCTGCATTTGTATAGTACCAGTCATCTAAATATATTCCTGTCTGATACCATCCAATGATGAGCTTACCATCTTTTTTAAATCTGTAGCGTTTGTCATTAATAGTATACATTCCCTTTGAATACATCCTGCCGCTATATGTGTTAATATAATACCAGCCACCATCTTGTGCCAACCAGCCATCTTCATATGCAGTACCATTTGGGTTTGCATAAAACCAATCTCCTGTAACATCACCATCATTATCAGTATATACATCCCAAGTCCAGCCCTGAATCATCTGACCAGAAGGAGCAAAAGCACGCATTGTACCATTAATCTCACTTACTCTGCTACGATACATAAAGCCATCATAAGGGCTGAAATAATACCATTTGCCACCGATTTCCTGCCAATCTTTCTGCATATAACCATTAGCATCAAAATAATACCATGAAGAATTAATTTTCTGCCAGCCTCTTACCATATAGCCATTAGCATCAAAGTAGAATTTTCCGGTCTCTGTAGAAACAAACTGACTATATGCCCAAGAGCCATCATCAAATTTATAGCAATAATCAGGATATCCATCCTCTGGTCCATACCATCCAGTTCTTTCAACATTTGTTGCTCCATCATCTGAAGTAGCCTGTGCAAGCTCCTCATCGGAATCTGTCTCTGTAGCAACTACTGCCTGTGTTTCGCTCTCTGTTGGAGTCTCAACTTCTGCAGGTGTCTCTGTCTCTGCAGGTGCCTCTGTCTCTGCAGGTGCCTCTGTCTCAGAAGTTATAGGCTGAATCTCTGCTGCACTTGCAAGTGATGGTGTTACCATCGTCATTGCTGTAACAATTGCTGCTGTCATTATGAGTTTGTTTTTCATAAACACAGTACCTCCTTTTTTATTATATATATATAATTTTAGTACTTATGTTGTGATATTGCAAGTAATTTATTAAAAAATCCACAAAATGTTACAAAATATTTTTTCTTCTTTAGTAAATATTATATGGGTAACACTTGCAACAATTTCTTACAAGTATTACATATTTTTATAAAATGTCTTAATTAATTAAATTCTCTGGTGTCTTCTCACACTCTAAGCAATCTGACACTTTTTGGAATCCCTCAGTACTATCCTTCTTGAGGAGTACAATAGCTGTCTGGAACAATAATTTGATATCTGTTCTAAAACTATAGTTTTCAATATACATCATATCAAGTATAAGCTTATCCTTTGGTGATGTATTATATTTTCCGGCAATCTGAGCATATCCAGTTAATCCAGCCTTTGCCCTCAGTCTATATTTAAACTCCGGCAGTTCTCTTGTATAGCTTTTCACATTTTCAAGCATCTCTGGTCTTGGTCCAACAAAGCTCATATCTCCCTTCAATATATTGAATAGCTGAGGCACCTCATCAAGTCTTGTCTTTCTAAGTACCTTTCCCACCTTTGTTATTCTGTCATCATCCGATGTTGCTGATCGGTTTTCAACGTGTTCTTTCATTGTTCTAAATTTATAAACATAAAACACTCTTCCATATTGTGTTGCACGTTTCTGTTTAAAAAATACGGTTCCACCATCTCCTAATTTTATTGCAATAGAACTTACAATCCAGATTGGTGAACTAATCACCACAAAAATCAAAGAGAATATAATATCAAATATTCGTTTTATCACTCTCTGTTCAAAAGTCATATTGCTGACATTGTGATTAAGAAACGATACGTCATCCAGTAAATAATGTTCTGATACATTTTCAACCAAATCGCATACATCAGGATTTATATATATATTTATCATTCGCTCATAACAAAAATTAATTATATCAGGTTTTTTATCTGAAGGAATGTCATATATAAACACTGTATCCATATCTTTTATGATATCATAAAGATCTTTTCTTCTATAATCCACTACCCTTTTAATGCAATACTGCTTTTTGTAACGTTTTACAGAAGAAGAAAGCTTTGACAGGTCTGACTCCTGTGTAGTAATCACACAACAGCTCTCAGGATCATTTATTGCGAAAAATATGCCATTACCAATATGAACAAAAACAATAATAATAACAACATGGACTACAATTACAAGTGCCAAAGTACCTATATCAGAAAACTTGAATGCGGAAACATTTGGTGTTATTGTGTTCATTATCATTAACTGGAGATATGCAACAAAATCTGTAAACAATGTTGCTAATACCAACGAATAAATTATCGGCTTACTCTTTCTTCTACCAATATCATATCTGCCATATATCGCTGTCATTAAGAGTCCAACAAATACATACGTAAGAATTGTAGTTGCCATGGTTCTTGAAATATTTAAAACTGCAAAGTTATTTCTCGAAAACAGAATGAGAAAACTGAACAGTAATGATAAATATAGCAAGACTTTCAATATAAAAATAATAGATTGAATTGTTTTTTTAAAATATTTTTTCATGTTTTTTATCCTATTCTGCAAATTTTTGTTCAAACAAGTTTCTGGTATTATTCTTCATACAAGCTAAATCATCTTTTGTTATATTAAGAATTCTTGAAACACAAGATTTGACATCATGTCTGTCAACATTTATGCCAATGTTGCATTCCTCTACAAATCTACTTGTATCACCCTGAACAGTGTTAATAATCGGAAGTCCGCCCCTAAAATACGAAATAGACTTCATTGTAATTCCAATCGCTAAACCTTCTCGTAAGACATTAACTCCAAACCAACACTGATTAAAAATCTCTTGCAATTTATCTATCTCATATACTTTTCCGTGATCAATGATTTCTATACTATTTTGTTTCAGAATCTCAAGGAATTCATCTTTTCTTTCACCATCACCAATTATATGGATTCTTGTTCTTTTATTTTTCGCAAGCTCTGAAACAATTTTTTCAATTAATGATATATCAATGATATTGTTTATACTACCTAAATAGCATAAATCAATTTCATCTTCGGATACTTTCGTTTCTATGCTTGTTTCTGCATTTTCCAATGTCAAATATTTGGTTTCCATTGGAAGATTAATCTTTTGAGCCGACAATAACTCTCTATAATAATCACACTCAATCCATATTTGATCTGCAAATTTTAAATTCTTATTTCTGAAATTTCTCCAAATATTGAATCCCCTGTTTACAATCATATTCTTTGTCTTAACCGGCATAGATTCCGGCCACATGTCAAAAATGTCCACAATAATCTCAGCATTATTAATCTTTTTATATTTTGCTGAACTTTTTACCAATGAATTATTTGGCACTTCTACATACACCAATTCTGGTTTACAAGCCAATAACATGTAAAACGTTTTGTAACTGAACATCAGATGACTCAATATCCTGCTTATTGATAAATTTTTTTTGTAAGAGATTACATGCAGTTGCTTACTATTTTTATACTCATTAAAATAATACCTCTTTTTGGTCATATGATCAAAATCAGAGGTTACATAAATTACATCATAACCTTTTTTAATATAATCATTAACAAACTTTCCTGTTCTCACATTATAATGGTTAGTAGAACTTATAAAATAAGCAGTCTTTGGTTTCTTATTTTCCCACGGCATAGCTAAAACAAGAGCCAATGAATACATAAATAATCCAACACTTGAGTTTAAGCAAGGATTAAAATATGATATAACAAAAACAAACAAACAGCCTAACTGTGCTGCCAAAGCTAATAATCTTTGTTCTTTGCAAAATACATCACGCAAAATAATAGTATCAAAAGCAGAAAATAAAAAAGGAATAATAAAAATTATAAAGCCTATAAAACCTATTTTACTTAAAATATCTAAATAAAAATACTCAATAAAACCATCATTTATATCATTGGATACTCCCAATCCTCCGCCAAAGAATGGATGTTTCTTTATATTTTCTAATGCTAAAGTCTTTCTCTGTTCTCTGATGGCTAAATTTTGAATTTCAGCTTTTTCGTTTGTTAATTCATTTTTATTATTTTTGTCATTTTTATCATTTTTATTATCAGAAGGTTTTTCAACATTTGTATCAGTATCTTCTATTTCTGCTCCGGCAAATAAACATCTATTTATGGCCACATTAACCAAATTTGCTTTTTCAGCGACACTAACCGCACCAATTAACACAACAACTATTCCACCAACAAAACATGCCCTTATAGCCAATGGTTTAAAAAAGTCTCTATAAAATAATAATATTAATACTACAAATGCAAATATTCCAATAGCAAATGCCAAGTAGCCTGATCGTGTATATGAAATAAACACACCAAAAATATCTAACGATGCAATAAATATCCAAATAATTTTACGTTTATTTTCTATTAACGAAAATACAATGCTTAAAGCAAAACCCGCAAAAAAAAGTCTGCTTCCAGAATTAAAAAAAATGCGAGTCACCTTTCCTGTCAATTCTGTAATCATGCATATATTATATCCATCAAAAAAATCATATGCCCCGTGTCTTATCTCTAAAGGCATCTGCAGATAAAATGCCAGAATAATACCTAACACAGATACAACTCCAAGCGACAGACATAACATTTTCAAAAATGAAATCACTCTATTTTTTTTATACATAACTGCCATCATTGGAAAAACTATCAAAAAATTCAAAAAACCTTTGAAATCAGACAAAAGTATTGTTGTGTTTTGTTTTCCAACAAAGCCTCTAATAGCAGCTATAAATATAACAACCATGAAAACAAGTACACTTATTAAATACTTATTATTCAAATATTTTTTCAAATCCAATAATATAAGGACAACTGCCGCTAAAACCGATATT
>ENA-OOYH01000177-OOYH01000177.1-human-gut-metagenome-genome-assembly--contig:-NODE-177-length-15539-cov-1.619155_pt1 | contig 15539 bp, 10 predicted proteins | sample MGYA00241699_ERZ501370 | MGnify/ENA primary metagenome ERZ501370 (study PRJEB25962, sample SAMEA2042655) | human gut metagenome | biome: human gut; feature: human-associated habitat; material: faeces... | reverse complement strand
GTAGCCGGATTACAGCTGACGTATACGATGCGTCCGGGTTGCATGCGGAGCATGGTGTTTAAGCAGGCATCGTCACAGCCTTTTCTTGGTGGATCGACAACGATGACATCCGGATGGAGCATTTCATCGGAAGATGCTTCTGTAGTTGCCTTTTCGTAGAATTCCGGCAGGACTTCCTCTGCTTTGCCCACGAAAAACTCAGCATTTTCAATATGGTTTCTCTTTGCATTCTCTCTGGCATCGTCGATGGCCTGGGGGATGATCTCCACGCCACACACCTTTTTGGCTTTGCCCGCCAGGAAGAGAGAGATGGTTCCGATACCACAGTAGAGATCCCAAACGGTCTCTTTTCCGGTCAGTCCCGCATATTCCAGTGCCAGGCTGTAAAGCTTCTCGGTCTGTATGGGATTTACCTGATAGAAGGAGAGAGGAGAGATTTTGAAGGTTAATGCATCCCCGGTATAAGGGTAATTTTCTTTCTGCATGTCCCTTACGTGGATCGTATCCTCAATGGTGCTCTCACCCCAGAGATTATGGATCATGGTACCCATGATCACATTGGTTTTCTCGGCATTGATACTGACTGACACACTTGTCATACCTTGGATTTTTGCCAGCGCAGCCAGTAATTCTCCCTGATTTGGTAAAAACTCATTCGTATTCTTCTGTACTCCGGCAGTAGGGTATGACATTTTTGTCATTTTCTTGTTAATGACCAGACATACCATCAACTGTCCACTGGTGAAGCCTTTCCTGATCAATACATGACGTACCAGACCCTTGCCAGTGACTTCGTCATAGGCAGTTACTTTATTTTTCCGCATATAGGAGAGTATGGTTTCGAGGATCTGCTGATTCTCAGAAGCACCAAGGGCGCAGTCTGTATTGGCAATGATGGTATGGGTGCGTCCGGCATAGAAACCGGTGATAACATTACCGTCTCTATCAGTTCCTATGGGGTACTGCGCTTTATTACGATAGTGGAAGGGTTCCTCCATGCCTACAATAGGCTGCATGCGTTCATCAATGTATTCCGCATCGAACCCACCGATCCGGATCAGATTGTTGCGGATCTTCTGTTCCTTGAAATGCAGCTGCTCAGAGTAGGAGAGTGCCTGCAACTGGCAGCCGCCGCACTGTCTGTGGTATGCACATTTCGGTTCTACACGAAAAGGAGAAGGCTGTAACACCTTCTCTAATCTGGCATAAGCGTAGTGCTTTTTACTTTTTATGATCTTGGCTTCCACCTGATCGCCGATAACGGCATCTTTGATAAAGAGGGTAAAACCGTCTACTTTACCGATTCCTTCTCCGTCACTTCCCATATCCTCTATGGTCAGCGTTACACGATCATTTTTCTTATATTCCATAAATATCCTTATGCCTTTCCGTAGCCTACAAATTTTCCGGTACTTCAGTACCGTGTACTTCCAATATTGCTTACATCAGTCCCTTGTACTTTGGTACACTGTGCAGGCACAAATTTACGTGTGAAAAACTTTCTCAGGAAAGTTCCTCTGCCAGTTTTCCGATTTCTTCTTTGTTCTGCGCATTCATAGCCGACTTGATGCTTACTTTTGTCTCTGTAAATGTCAGATTTTTACTCTTTTCAAACATTCCCAGAATCAACTTGCCTGTCATGGGTGCCCAGGTGCCGTTCTCAATGATTGCCACCTTACGATTCTGGTAATTACGCTCGGTCAGACCTTCGATAAAACTGCGCATGCAGGGGAAGAGGTCTCCATTATAAGTAATACCCGCCAGCACCAGTCTGTCATAACGGAAAGCATCGGCAACAGCTTTTGCTTTATCGCATCTTGCCAGGTCATACAGTACTGTTTTCTGTCCTTTTTCCTGTAAAACATCCGCCAGATACTCCGCAGCATTTCTGGTATTGCCATAGACAGAAGCATAAGCAATTACCACTCCGGATTCTTCCGGCTGATAGGAAGACCACTTATCATATTTTTCCAGATAGAATCCCAGATTCTCCTTAAGTACCGGACCGTGAAGAGAGCAGATGGTCTGAATGTCCAGTCCTGCCGCTTTTTTCAGAACCGCCTGTACCTGGGGACCATATTTTCCGACAATACCGATATAGTAGCGGCGGGCTTCATTCGCCCATTCTTCCTCTACGTCCAAAGCACCGAATTTACCGAAACCATCTGCCGCAAACAGTATTTTCTCGGTTGCTTCATAAGTCATCATAACCTCCGGCCAATGCACCATGGGAGCATAGACAAAATGCAGGCTGTGCTGTCCAAGCTCCAGGACACCATCATTCGCCGCAACGATGTGTTGTTCCGCAGGTAATCCCTGCACGGCGAAAAACTCCGGGAAAAACTGTTCCATGAACTGGAATCCCTTCGCTGTGGATACCACTGTGGTTTTGGGATATTTTTTTAAGAAAGCAGGAATGCTGGCGGAATGATCCGGCTCCATATGTTGAATCACAAGATAATCCGGTGTTTTTCCGAAAAGTACCTGTTCTACATTGTTCAGCCATTCTTCGGTAAAAAATCCATCCACCGTATCCATAACGGCGATTTTCTCATCCAGGATCACATAGGAATTGTAAGACATTCCATTCGGAACCTTATACTGTCCCTCGAACAAATCCACCTGATGGTCGTTTACACCCACATATTTTACACATGTACTGATCTCCATATTCTTCCTCTCTTTCCTGTCTGTTCACAGAATTTATAGTATTTATCCTGTCATTTACTCCATTCTGGTAGCCCGCAGATTAGATTCAAACAATCTGTTGTAACCCAGCCAGCCACTGTTTTCACTGTTGTTTTCCAAAATTTCCTTAAAGGTCTCCATCTTGGCATCGGTATCATCCGCATAATTCAGAGCCACTGCCTCGATCAGCGCCGGCACCTTGGGAGATCCGTATTCCAATTTACCATGATGTGCCAGAATGCAGTGCTGTAATTCTGCCAGGAGATTGTGCGGGAATCCGTCGATCTTAGCGGCACGTTCCCCAAGCATCTGTGCGCCCATCACGATATGTCCCAATAACTGTCCGTCATCGGTATAATCGTTTACCGGAAAAGCGGAAATCTCTTTTACCTTTCCGATATCATGGCACATAGCCGCCGTCAGAAGCAGATCTCTCTGTAAAATAGGATAAGCAGAGCAGTAGTAGTCACACAGCTTGGTAACTCCTAAGGTATGCTCCAGCAATCCGCCCACGAAACCATGATGCACTGTCTTGGCTGCGGAAGAATTACAGAACTTCTTCACGAAATCGGCATCCTCGATAAACAGATCCTGCAACAGCTGATGCAGATAAGTATTCTTAATGCTTCCGATCAAAGTCTTTAACTCATTATACATCGTGTCGATGCCCTTGGAACTCACCGGCAGATAATCGGAAGGATTGTATTCTCCCTCGCGGCAGACACGGATCCGCTTCACGCTGATCTGTAACTGTCCCTGGAAATTCGTCACATCACCGTATACTTCTATGTAATCCAGATCATCATAATCTCCGATGCCCGGATTGTTCGGCTCCCATACCTTGGCATCAATGGTTCCGGTCTTATCCTGCAGAATCACGCTTTCATAGGGTTTACCGTTTTTGGTTACAGCCTCCTGCTTATGCTTGCACAGATAAATATCAAATACTCTGTCGCCTTCTTTTAACTCTTTAATGAATTTCATATTGTTGTCCAAACCTTTCTGTCAATCTATTTCAACACCGTTAATGTGATGTCGAATTTCATCTCTTTATATTCCTGCTGTGACTGCCGCATAATCGTCAGTTCTACACTATCTCCCGGTTTCATACTGAGCAGAGAGTTCGTATACTCGTCAAAGCTGACGATCACATGTTCACCGAATCCTGTGATGACATCTCCCTGCTGGATTCCCGCCAACATAGCGGGAGAGTCCATTTCCACCTCTGTAATATAAGCACCGTAGGGAACTCCCAGTTCACTGTTGGCTTCTTCGGTGACACCCACACCCTTCAGACCCAGATATGCAAATTTTTCCCCGTTTGACATTTTCTCAATATGGCGCTTTAATTCCGTAATGCCGTAAGCACATACCATATTTTTCATATCCGTGGCAGACTTGCCATTTGTAATGATACCGATGACCTGTCCCTGGAGATTAAACAATACACCGCCTGCATATTGGTCTGCAGAATCCGGTAAGTGGTATCCGATACCGCCGACTCACTGGCGGAAGAGGTAATGATACCATAGCCCACGGAACCGTTGGTACCCATGGGGCGTCCCAAAGCCACCACCGGAAGTCCGGCAATATCTTTGATATTAGAAGATCCAAAAGTAGCGATCGTAATATCATTCTTCAGAAAATCTTCATTCAGAGTATCCAGTTCTACAGCAATCACAGCCAGACCTGTAGTCTCATCTTTTTCCTTCAAAGATGCATCTGCCTGGGTGCCCTCGTTGAATGTGACAATGATGTCATCTGCTTGTTTTACCGGAGAATAATCGGTTAAAATCAGTAATTGCTTTCCATTTTGCGCTATGATCACACCGGATGACTGATTTTTGCTCTCATTTACATTATTGAACCAGTCCACACCGGATGACACTCCTGTCACAGTGACCATGGAGCGATTCATCTCTGCTACATACTGGGCAAGAGCACTGTAAATCTGTTTGTAATTGTCCAGATTCAATATGATCCCGGATAACAGTTCCCGGATCTGTTCCTGTTCCATGACTTCACTGGGAGCAGAAGAGGACTGGCTACTCTGGTTCTCCTGCTGCATATTCTCCGCTAACATCTGTTCCGGAGACATTTCGTCCTGATCTTCCGGGAATACCACGACCTGCGGTTCCTCCTCCGGATACAGCCAGTTACTGATTACCGGTTCCAATACCAGAAATGTGAAACATGCTACCAGACCGAAAATCACTGCCATAGAAGCCGTGATCAAAGTCCTGCGCAACAGCTTTTTCTTATTTACCGGACGTTCCTTGATTTTTTCTATCATAAATTTTTTCTCAGAAACGTCATTTTGTTCCTTCTGCTTATTTTCTTGGGAATCCGCCATAAATATGCCTCCTCTGCTGCCTACAGATACCTCGGCTTTTCCTTAGGACTCTAATATCTCAATTATACAAAACTGTACCCAAAAACGCAACTGAATGGTATAATGAGATATAATAAGCTCATCCATAGGGACCATGCATGACTGCTTGCAGGCAAGGCATGGTCCCTATGAGAGGAGCAAACAGACATGAGCAAAAAGGGCGATAGCCCGGATTGCGAATGGATGTAACGATTTCGAGAGTGCGCAGCACGAAGAAATCGTGTTATTGTAAGCTCGGCAGTGAGCTTATATTGCGAATATTTTATTTAAGGAGCCCCACATGAACACAAAAGTACTCACCACTTTAGAATATAATAAGATCATCGACCTCCTCACGGAGAAGGCCGACTCCGAGCCCGGTAAAAAACTCTGCCGAGAACTGGTACCTTCCACCGATCTATCTGCCATCAGAACAGCTCAGCGGGAGACCAAAGATGCCTTGGCCCGTCTCTTCCGTATTGGAAGCACCTCTTTTGGCAGCAACAGAGATCTAGGATTTTCGATCCGTTCTCTGGAAATCGGCAGTTCTCTGTCTATGTCCGAATTGTTGAAGCTGGCATCCTTTTTGGATAATGTCAGCCGGATCAAAACCTATGGAAAAAAAGAACGGGAAGACTTCCCAAATGACAGCCTGGATGCCTACTTTGAGGGACTCACCCCTATGACACAGCTTGTCAATGAGATCAACCGCTGCATTCTGTCAGAAGAGGAGATGGCAGACGATGCCAGCCCCCGATTAAAAAGTATCCGTCGCTCCAAGCTGTCCACCAACGAAAAGATCCACAGCCAGCTGACCTCTATGGTAAACGGCGCTTACCGTACCTTTTTACAGGATGCAGTCATTACCATGCGTGATAACCGCTACTGTATCCCCGTAAAGGCAGAATATAAGAGCCAGGTGAGCGGTATGGTGCATGACCAGTCCTCCACTGGTTCCACCTTTTTCATCGAGCCGGCTGCTGTCGTGAACCTGAACAACCAGTTAAAAGAACTGGATCTGCAAGAGCAGGAGGAGATTGAAGTTATTCTTGGTGATCTGAGCAGTCAGGCTGCTGTTCATACCTCAGAGCTTGCTGCGGATCAGAAGATCATGACTACGCTGGACTTTATTTTTGCCAAGGCAAAACTCGCCATGGAACAGAATGCCACAGAGCCTATTTTCAACACTGAGCATTACATCCAGATCCGTAAGGGCCGTCATCCACTGTTGGATAAGAAAAAGGCTGTTCCCATTGATGTCCGTCTGGGGAAAGATTTTGACTTGTTGGTGATCACAGGTCCCAATACCGGTGGTAAGACCGTGTCTCTGAAGACAGTGGGACTTTTTACTCTGATGGGACAGGCGGGACTGCATATTCCGGCACTGGATCGTTCCGAACTGTCCATTTTCTCGGAAGTTTATGCAGATATCGGGGATGAGCAGAGTATTGAGCAGAGTTTGTCCACATTTTCTTCTCATATGACCAGAGTTGTCCACATTTTGCAGCACGCAGATGCGGATTCCCTGTGTTTATTTGATGAACTCGGTGCTGGAACAGATCCTACAGAGGGTGCCGCTCTGGCAATTGCTATTTTAAATTATCTGCATGACCGTGGCATCCGCACTATGGCTACCACGCATTACAGCGAGCTGAAAATCTATGCACTTTCCACTAATTTCGTAGAAAATGCATGCTGTGAATTTGATGTGGAGACCCTTCGCCCTACCTACCGTCTGCTCATCGGTATTCCCGGTAAAAGTAATGCTTTCGCCATTTCTTCCAAGCTGGGACTGTCCGATGAGATCATCAATGCCGCGAAAGAACAGATCAGCAAAGAAGACGAAAGCTTTGAAGACGTCATCGCAGATCTGGAACAGAGCCGCGTAACCATTGAAAAAGAACAGCAGGAGATTGCAGAATATAAGGAACGGATCCGCACGTTACAGGAACAGTTACAGAAGAAAAACGAGAAAATCGATCAGGCAAAGGATAAGATTCTGCGGGATGCCAATGAAAAAGCAAGAGCCATCCTTCAGGAAGCAAAGGATGTAGCCGACGAAACCATCCGTGATTTCAATAAAGTAGGTGCTTCCGCCGACATCAAGGAACTAGAGAAAAAGAGACAGAAGGTCCGTGACAAGATCAACGAAAAGAACGGAAAATTGGCTCTTGGTAATAACCAAAAGAAGCCGGCCAACCAGAAGACCGTGGATCCCAAGAAACTGAAAAAAGGAGATTCCGTAAAGATCATTTCCATGAATCTGAAAGGAATTGTGAATACACTGCCGGATGCCAGGGGCAACCTCTTCGTACAATGTGGAATTATGAGAATGCAGACGAATATTAACGATCTCGTACCGGTAAAAGAAGAGACCATTACAGCACCTGCCCTGCAGCGTACCAACACCGGCAAGTTGAAAATGTCCAAGTCCTTCTCCGTGTCCTCCGAGATCAATCTTCTGGGATGTACGGTAGATGAAGCCATTGCAAAACTGGATAAATACCTGGATGACGCTTATCTGGCTCATCTCCCCAGTGTGAGAGTCGTGCACGGAAAAGGCACCGGTGCCCTGCGCAGTGCCGTACAGTCTCACTTAAAACGTCTGAAATACGTCAAAGAATACCGGTTGGGTGAATATGGTGAAGGCGATGCCGGTGTAACCATTGTTACTTTTAAATAATAACTGACAGGAGGCCTATACTACATGGTAAGTAAACAGAAAATTCTCATTGTAGATGATGATAATAATATTGCGGAACTGATCTCCCTATATCTGACGAAGGAATGTTTTGATACCATGATCGTCAATGACGGAGAATCCGTGATGCCGGCTATGGAGACCTTTGCTCCGAATCTGATTCTGTTGGATCTGATGCTTCCCGGCATTGATGGTTATCAGGTGTGCAGAGAGGTCAGGGCACAATACTCCGTTCCCATCATCATGCTCTCCGCAAAAGGTGAAGTCTTCGACAAAGTATTGGGACTGGAGCTGGGTGCGGATGATTATATGGAAAAACCTTTTGATTCCAAGGAACTGGTGGCCCGTGCCAAAGCAGTCCTCAGACGCTACAAGCCCTCCAATGCCCCCACAGAAAATTCCAACGACAAGTGCGTGGAATATGAGGATCTGACCATTAACCTGACCAATTATTCCGTCATCTATATGGGACACACCGTTGAAATGCCGCCGAAGGAACTGGAGCTTCTCTACTTTTTAGCATCCTCACCGAACCATGTATTCACCAGAGAACAGCTCCTGGATCAGATCTGGGGCTATGAATATATCGGTGATACCCGTACCGTGGATGTACACATCAAACGTCTCCGTGAGAAGATCAAGGATCATGCCAACTGGAAGATCAGCACCATCTGGGGCATCGGCTATAAATTCGAAGTACGTAATTAAGTCATACCAAAAGCAGGATTTGTTATGAAAAAAACACTTTATCTAAAATTTATACTTGCATATTTTATTTTTGGTGTATTTGGTTTCATCATTGTTACAACTTTTGTTCCCAATATGACCAAAGAACACCTGATCCGGGAAAAGGCAGAAAGTCTCTATTCCGAAGCAACCCTGATCGCCGGAACCTATGCCGGCGGATTGTACACCAGTGAAACAACTTTGGAGACTGTTAAAATGCAGCTGGACTCCCTGGCGGTCTACCTGAATTCCGAGATTCGCATCATCAATCCCTCCGGACGACTGGTACTGGATACCAATAGTCCCTTAGATGTGGAGAATGTGGTAGTCATCGAGAATTTTGATTCGACCGTAACCAGCGGCTCTTATTACATTGTTGGTGATTTCTTCGGTAATTTTGATTCGGATGTACTTACTGTATTTGCTCCCATTACCTCCAACTACAAGGTAAAAGGCTATGTAGTCATCCATACCGATATGAATGATATTCAGAAATCCTGTAACAGCCTGCTGAATATTTCCTATATCACCCTGGCAATCCTGTTCCTGCTATCCCTGATCATTCTGATCTTTTTCACTGAGATCGTATATATTCCTCTGAGGAAGATCACTCATGCCACAGAGCAGTATGCTGCCGGTAATATGCATTATGAATTTCAGGTGGATAGTGAGGATGAAATCGGTTATCTGGCTTCCTGTCTGAATTATATGGCAAGCGAAATTGCCCGTTCCGAGGATGATCAGAAAAAGTTTGTAGCCAATGTATCCCACGATTTCCGTTCCCCTCTGACCTCTATAAGAGGATATCTGGAAGCCATGCTGGATGGCACGATTCCACCGGAAATGCACGAAAAATACATTACTATCGTATTGAATGAAACAGAACGACTGACGAAGCTGACCAACAGCCTGCTGACTCTGAATAATCTGAACACCAAAGGAATGCTCTTAGATAAAACAGATTTTGATATCAATCAAGTGATCCGTAATACTGCAAGCACCTTTGAAGGCACCTGTCATAACAAATCTATTGCTATTGAGATGATCCTGACCGGCAATGAAATGTATGTCCATGCAGATATGGGCAAAATCCAGCAGGTACTCTATAATCTCATGGACAATGCCATTAAGTTCAGCCACCATGATTCTGTGATCCACATTGAGACCTCGGAGAAGAAAAATAAATTGTTTGTCTCCGTAAAAGACACAGGAATTGGTATCCCGAAAGAAGATCTGAAGCTGATCTGGGACAGATTTTATAAGTCCGACCTATCCCGAGGCAAGGATAAAAAAGGAACCGGGCTGGGTCTTTCCATTGTAAAAGAAATTATCAATGCCCACGATGAGCATATCAATGTGATCAGTACTCCCGGCGTGGGAAGTGAATTTATTTTCTCCCTGCCGAAATCCCATCAGGAAGACGAAGAGGATTAAGCCATACGACTTAATCCTCTTTTTTCATCTATATATCTATATATCCATGACACGATATAAATAACTGTTTCCCTGTTTTCCGATTCGTTCCACCGTTCCCATTTCCAACAGAATATTCAATACGGTCTGAGCCAGTGAGAGAGGGATGTGGGCGGCTTTCGCAAAATCTTTACTGTGAAATGGTTCTTCCAGCTCATAGGGCACAAATTGCAGATAATCCTCCGGTTGTCTGATTTCCACCTCTTCGACCAGATCCGTTGGAATCCTGTCATACCGTGTGGAGCCCTTTTTCTTATCATGGCTCCAGCCGTTCAACAGCCGGTATTCCTCCATATTTACCATTATGAACTTAAATCGGATATTCGGATCCTTCAGGAACATTTTGATCTTATATAGTTCCTTAAAAGCCTGATAGGTGCAGCCTTTTTTCGGTGATTTCCGTTTTTTACTCAGTTCTCCGCTGTCTTCATCGATCCAGATCAGCCATTTTTCATAAGGAATAGGATGGACGATGGTTACAGGATATAAGGGCAGAAAAGCCTGCAATTTTCCCCGCATGCGGTTGAACTGTCTCGTCTGAATCTCTATGATCTCTCCATCCCTATAAATATCCGCAACATAATTCTCTATGGGAATCTCCTGATGATCCTCGTCCGGCTCATAATAGTCCTTAAAAATAGCATGAACCGTCTTCTCTGAGAGAGTTCCGATTCCCAGTCTCTGACGGTCCACGCCTATTATTTTTCTCTTAGCTTCTTCAAAACGCTTCTGATCCATATGATCCATATTTTTTAATCAATCTCGGCATGCTTCGTATACAGAATCTTAAGCAGGATAGGAGTGGAGATACTGGATACAATGATCAGCAGAATAACTGCTGTAAAGTATTCCGCACCTATCATTCCTACAGACAGTCCCTTCTGTGCCACGATCAAAGCAACCTCGCCTCTGGTCATCATACCGACACCGATCTTCAGAGCATCCGGTCCCTTGAATCTGCAGATTCTCGCCATCAGACCACAGCCTATGATCTTACACAGTAATGCTACAACGACAAATCCGATAGAGAAGAGTACAAATTCTCCATTCAGATGGTCAAAACTGGTCTTTAATCCAATACTTGCGAAAAAGATAGGACCGAAGATCATATAAGAATTGATATCCATCTTCTCGGCAATGTATTCTGAATCCCGAATGGAGCACAGGATAATACCTGCCACGTAAGCACCTGTAATATCCGCAATACCGAAGAATACCTCTGCTACATAAGCGAAAATAAAACAGAGCGCCAGACCTAAAATAGGAATACGTCTTGTATGCGGATATTTGTTATCCAGATACTGGAATACCTTGAACAATACAAATCCGACACCAATTGCAAACAGGAAGAACAGAAGAGTAGAAATTACTACACTTCCTGGATTGGAATCCGGATTTTTAAATCCGATGACAAAAGTAAGTACAATAATACCAATGACATCATCGATAATAGCGGCACTCATGATTGTTGTGCCGACTTTACCTTTCAGTTTTCCCAGTTCTTTCAGAGACTGCACGGTAATACTTACACTGGTAGCCGTCATAATGACACCAATAAATACAGCTTCATAGAATTTCTCAGAGCCCCAGGGTGCCACTCCGTAAAATCCCATGTACAACAATGTTCCTCCTACCAAAGGAACAAATACACCCATGCATGCGATCAGAAATGCCACAAATCCCGTCTTCATCAGATCCTTCAGATTCGTCTCCAGTCCGGCGGAGAACATCAGAAGAATAACACCGATTTCTGCCATCTGGATCAGAAAATCCGATTGTTGTACCAGTCCCAGTACACTGGGTCCGATCAACAGACCGGCAATGATCTCACCTACCACCTGTGGTGCCTTACATTTTCTCGCAATGATGCCAAACACCTTGGCAAATACAATAATAATTGCCAAATCTCTGAAAATACTATAAGATTCCATTTTCATACCCCTCTTCTTCATTTAAGTTATTACATCATAACTTCACGAATTCGTGCTATTGCATTTTACATCCTGCTTTGCAGGATATTCGTTCACTTGTGAGCCTATAAAAACAAATATCTGCTTCGCAGCCGCTTGCTTTATTCATCATCTTCAGAATCCTCGGTAGGGAAAATCAGATTTTCTTCTGCTTCTTCCTCATCCTCAGAAACAGCTTCCTGTGCTACTTCTTCCATGGCTTCCTCAAGATTGTCGAATTCATGGTCTCCGTTGGAAAGCTTCTCACGTACCTTGGCAATCTGTGCAACCTTAACACCCTCATCCAGATTGATCAGCTTTACACCTGATGTAATTCTGCTCAAAGTGGAGATATCCTGCACACGCAGCTGAATAATAATTCCTTCGGTAGTGATCATCATGATCTCGTTATCATCATTTACAGCCTTGGCACCTACCACATCACCGGTCTTTTCTACGATCTTGTAGCATTTTACACCCTTACCGCCACGTTTCTGTACGGTAAATTCATCCATATTGGTACGTTTGCCCATACCGTTCTCGGATACGATCAGCAGATCGCTGCCCTGGGTCTGTAACTGCATACCGATGATCTCATCCCCGGGAGATAAGTTCATACCGATGACACCCATGGAAGCTCTGCCCGTAGCCCGGACATCCGTCTCCTGGAAGCGGATGCACATACCCTGTTTGGTTACCAGGAAGATTTCACTGCTGCAGTCAGTGATTTTCACCTCGATCAGCTCATCCTCTTCTCGTAAGTTAATCGCTGTCAGTCCGTTCTTTCTGACATTGGAGAACTCCATCAGAGGGGTCTTCTTCACAATACCGGTCTTAGTTACCATGAACAGATTCTTATCATCACTGTATTCACGGATAGGAATCATAGCAGTGATTTTTTCACCGGGTGCCAGCTGCAAGAGGTTCACGATAGCAGTACCTCTTGCGGTACGGCCTGCCTCCGGGATCTCATATGCTTTTAATCTGTATACTCTTCCCATATTGGTGAAGAAGTTCAGATAATGATGAGTCGTCGTCATCAACAGATCCTCAATGTAATCCTCATCGATGGTCTGCATTCCCTTGATACCTCGGCCGCCGCGGTTCTGTGCTTTGAAATTATCTACGGTCATACGTTTGATATAACCGAGACTGGTCATGGCAATAATAGTATTTTCCCTCGGAATCAGATCCTCCATGGAGATATCCAGTTCGTCATAACCTATCTTACTGCGTCTGTCATCGCCGTATTTCTCAGCGATAGCACTCATTTCTGTCTTAATAACACCTAATAACAGCTTTTCATCTGCCAAAATAGCCTTCAACTCCGCAATTTTTGCTACCAGATCCTGATGCTCGTTTTCCAGCTTCTCTCTTTCCAGACCTGTCAGAGCACGCAGACGCATATCCACAATAGCCTGTGCCTGTACATCAGAAAGTTCAAATCTCTCCATCAAACGTTCTTTTGCAATCTGGGCATTCTGACTGCCACGGATAATAGTAATAACTTCATCAATGAAGTCCAGAGCCTTTAACAATCCCTGTAAAATATGATCTCTTTCCTCAGCCTTGTTCAGATCATATTTGGTTCTTCTGGTAACCACATCCTCCTGATGTTTCAGGTAATAAGTCAGCATATCCAGCAGATTCATGACCTTAGGCTGATTGTTGATCAGCGCCAGCATGATCACACCAAAAGTATCCTGAAGCTGTGTATGCTTGTACAGCTGATTCAGAATAACATTGGCATTGGCATCCTTACGAAGCTCAATAACCACGCGGACACCTTCACGGTTGGATTCATCACGGATATCTGTGATACCGTCGATCTTTTTCAGTTTTACCAGCTCAGCAATCTTGATGATCAGATTGGCCTTATTGACCATATATGGCAGTTCGGTGGCAATGATCTGGCTCTTACCGTTAGGCAGTGTCTCGATATTGGTTACTGCACGGACTCTGATCTTACCACGGCCGGTACGGTAAGCTTCCTCACAGCCTCTGGTACCCAGAATCAGTCCTCCGGTAGGAAAATCGGGAGCTTTCACAATGGGAAGAATCTCATCGATCGTAGTATCTCTGTCTTCTTCTACACGATTATCAATAATTTTAACAACAGCCTGTACCACTTCACGAAGGTTGTGAGGTGGAATGTTGGTAGCCATACCTACGGCAATACCGGTAGTACCGTTGACTAGCAGGTTTGGATAACGGCTGGGCAGTACGACAGGTTCTTTTTCAGTATCATCAAAGTTCGGTACGAAATCTACGGTATTCTTACCGATATCTGCCAGAAGCTCCATGGAAATCTTGGAAAGTCTTGCCTCGGTATAACGCATTGCTGCAGCACCGTCACCATCCATGGAACCGAAGTTACCGTGGCCATCTACCAGAGGATAACGGGTAGACCAGTCCTGTGCCATATTAACCAATGCACCGTAGATGGAGCTGTCACCATGAGGATGATATTTACCCATGGTATCACCGACAATGCGGGCACTCTTACGATGCGGCTTGTCGGGACCATTGTTCAGTTCGATCATGGAATAGAGTACACGTCTCTGTACCGGCTTCAGACCATCCCTCACATCCGGAAGCGCACGGGATGCGATAACACTCATGGCATAGTCGATATAGAAAGTTTCCATTTTTTCTTTCAGATCGACTTCATGGATTTTATCAATCTCAGCCTCCGAAGGCTTATCAAAAATATCGTCGTTCATGTTTCCTCACAATCTGTCGTAAAATACGACTCTCTATTATTAAATACCGTAACTATTCAGAGCCTGATAACGGCTCTGAATAGTTATTAGATGTCCAGATTCTTAACAAACTGAGCATTTTCTTCGATGAATTCTCTTCTGGGTTCTACCTTGTCACCCATCAGTGTGGTAAAGGTCAGATCCAGTTCGGATTCAGTCTCTTCATCGTAGTTGACTCTGAGCAGAATACGTCTCTCCGGATCCATTGTGGTCTCCCAGAGCTGTTCCGCATCCATCTCACCCAGACCTTTGTAACGCTGGATCTTGTTGTTCTGGTCACGACCTACTTCAGAGAGAATGCTGTCCAGTTCTTCATCACTGTAGGCATACCATACCTTCTTGTTCTTCTCCAGCTTATACAGCGGCGGCTGTGCAAGATATACATATCCCTCTTTGATCAGATCCGGCATGAAACGATAGAATAAGGTCAGCAGCAACGTGGAAATATGTGCGCCATCCACATCGACAGATTCTTCCACGCCTGCCTGTTCTGCCTCTGCCTCTTTTTTCAGATGCACCAGATACTCAATATTGCCCTCAGGTCCCTTGATCGGCGAATATTCCAGGTGAAGCACGGAAAATCCGATTGAAAGTGCGAATGATACGACCTTATCAATTACTTCCTCATGTACGGATTTATCGCGCACAACACCTTTTTTCCCTACTTTTTCTCTTCCCGCCTCAAACTGTGGTTTGATCAGGCACACCATTTCACCGCCATCTGCCAACAGTTCTCTTGCCGGGCCAAGCACCTTCGTCAATGAGATAAATGAAACATCAACAGATGCAAAATCTAATACATCATCGATATCCTGTGGTGTCACATAACGGATGTTCGTCTTTTCCATGCAGACCACCCGCGGATCCTG
>ENA-OOYH01000176-OOYH01000176.1-human-gut-metagenome-genome-assembly--contig:-NODE-176-length-15579-cov-1.721979_pt1 | contig 15579 bp, 17 predicted proteins | sample MGYA00241699_ERZ501370 | MGnify/ENA primary metagenome ERZ501370 (study PRJEB25962, sample SAMEA2042655) | human gut metagenome | biome: human gut; feature: human-associated habitat; material: faeces... | reverse complement strand
TGGTGCACCAGTTGTCATGCCAATGGCACGGCTGGGCAGCTACGTACGGAACGGATAAACGCTGAAAGCATCTAAGCGTGAAGCCGACTCCAAGATTAGATATCCCATTGCATAAGCAAGTAAGACCCCTTGAGGACTACGAGGTTGATAGGCTGCGTGTGTAAGTGTCGTGAGGCATTTAGCTTGGCAGTACTAATAGGTCGAGGGCTTGACCACAAGAGTCTTTTGGTCAGCTTATTAAAGTATTTACAATGTTGCTTATCTCACTTTGCTTAATCTTTATTCAGTTTTCAGGGTACTCCCTTTAATATACACCTTTTAAAAGGTGACCTTTGAACTTACAGCACTACTTCGGTAGTGCTTTTTTGTTTGCCTTTTGTGCGTGGAAGTTTTGCTGTACTTTATTTTTGAATTTTTGGGTAGCTTATATTGCTGCTTTATTAAAAGCTGGAGCAGATTATGGTTTAGCACACGAGTTAAGCAAAGCTCATAATATCTTCCGATATTATATACTTTATCTGACGCAAACTGCCTCACTGTTTGCCGGCTTGAACACAACAGCGTTAGTAAAAAGTATTTGTGGGCTTGCCCAAACTTACAACCTTTGAAAATGTTGACCAAACTTTTATAATTGCTTGGCAAACACAATAAAATTTGTTTGTACATTATAATAGTATCAAAATCTACATATAATTATTACCAATAAAAAATATACAATTTTGTATGATATAGTTATACTTTCAAAATATTGCTTAGCGGTTTGTAAAATGTGTATTTTTATTGCAATTATTTGGTTTCATGTTATAATAATACAAAATATGTTGTTAATAAACGACAAAAAATTGGAGAGAGAATTAAATGAAAAAATTTTTTGCGGTAGTTATTTGTACTGTTATGATAGTATCTGCTACAGCATGTACAGGCTCAATTCTTGAGGAAACAACATCATATGTTAATTCAAGCGATGAGAAATCGGTATAAGTGAAAAGTTGTCAGCTCACCACCTTTTATGGGTGGTGATTGTTGTTTTATATAACTTTTTATGATAAAATGAAAATATTATAAAACAACAGGGAGGTTTTTATGAAACGATTTTTTGCAATATTCATTTGCATTGCTACAGCATTGATATTTGTTGCCTGCACAAATAATTCTGAAACAAAAAGCAGTAAAACCGAAACTACGCAAATATTCGCACAGAACAGCGGTGATAAAAAAAGTTTTGCGAGCATAGAGGACTATATAAACGCAGAAGAAACCCAAAAGGCCATAGACAGTATGAAAAAATCATATGAGTGTATGTATGATTTTGATTGCTATGCGGAGGATAACAAATTTGTTTACGAGTACAAATATCTTGAAACTGTAGGCGATGAGGCATTGCCGCAGATAAAGAAAGCGTTTGACGAAAAGTTTGAAGAAATGAAATCGACCGTAAAGCCGTTGATGGAGCAGCTTGTAGGCAATGTAAAGGAAGAAAATCCGATTGTGGTATTAAGGTTTTGTAACAGCGACGGTTCTGTAATATCGGAAAAAGAATATGATAAAACCGTTCTTGATGAATCTGTATCCGAAAATTAAAAGCTGCAATATAACTAACAAATTTTATAATAATTTTTAATCATCACCTGTTAGGGGTGGTGATTATTTTTGTATGGAGTTTAATGGTCTGTTTGAATTTTGGAATAAAGTTAATAATTAGGGTTTAGCAGAGTATTTCGTAAAAATTATAAAAGTTTGGTCAACCTTTGAAAAGGCTTGACCTGAATTTTTAAATTATTTGCCTTAAACACTGTGTTAAACCATAATTTTCCCAACTTTCAATAAATTCCCATTAAAATAAAAATATTTTTGCAACCTTTTTATAATTAAAAAAGTGTTATATACAAAGGTGGTGAAATAATGAATGATTTAAACAACGATGATTTTGTTACTGATGTCGTAAACGAATATTCCGATACGATTTACAGGGTGGCTTTGAACATAACAAAAAACAGTGCTGACGCATTTGACGTGTGTCAGGAAGTTTTTATAAGATTAATTAAAAACAAACATAAAATCAAAGACCGCAGTCATCTGAAAGCATGGCTTTTGCGTGTTGCCGTAAATTGCGCCAAAAGCTGCAAAACATCGGCATATGTTCGCCATTGCGTACCGCTTGCCGAGGCAAGAGAACAGGGTGTGTCGGATAATACTTTTGATAAAGCAATTTTTCAATTCGTTATGCAATTGCCGCCAAAGTACAGCGTTGCGATTTATTTGTTTTATTATGAAGATTTAAAAATCAGTGAGATTTCAAAAATACTGAATGTAACACAATCAACGGTTAAATCAAGACTTGCAAGGGGCAGAAAACAACTTAGAGAAATTATTGAAAGGGAGCAATCATATGACTGATAAAAAAGATTTTAATGCGGAAGTATATAAAAATAATGTGAAAAATATTAAACTTAGCGAAAAGCAGAAAGCTGAATTGATAAAAGTAATGCGTAATACCGAAAAACAATATAAACAAAACAATGTATCGCACAAAGTTTTCAATTTGAAAACAGGAACAGCGGCAGCAATAGCCGCAGTGTTTGTATTTGTTGCAATATATGCAGGATTTTTTAAACCGAATACAGAGCGAATTTCCTCAAATAAAAATATTTTTACAATAACGGCAAATGCCGCGGAAATTGAGGACAAGTCTGAAATAGGTGTATTTTCGTCGGTCAACGGAAGTCAATATTTATTGAAAGATTTTAATAATGATGACACGATTTATCGAAACGCACAGGGAAAAACCGATTATTTTAATGATTTTGAACTTACAAACCTTAAAATCAGCGGAAAAAATATTGAGAGCGTGACATTTAATTCAAAACAAAAAGGAATTTATTTTCTTATAAATTCATATATAAACGATAATGAAAATTCGGAAGATGCAGAAGACGGCAATAGTTATAATTATTATAACGGTATAGCCGAAATCGGAGATTTTTCAAATTACGGAATTCTTGATAATTCACAATATACAAAAGCGGAATTTAAAGAACATTCGGACGGTTTATATGGGGAGTTTTGTGACGGATTTACATTTACGGTAAAAAACCCGAGTGAAAACGAACAGGAGATAAAACTTGATAAAGCGATAAATCTTATGGTTGAAACCGACAGAACAGACAGTGAAATTGACAATTGGGCAGACGAATATTACCGACTTGACAGTGAACTTTTAAGTATGAGAGCGAAAAATTGTATGAGTGATGACGGAGAAATTCAAGTTACAGATGAGGAAAATGCTCTTGAAACAAAGATGGAAAATATAAATAACAGCATACTTTCAAAAATTGTTGACGGGGCAGAGATTGATGTAAGCGTGCAGTTTACGGACGGAAGTGTTCAAAGCGAAAAAATCAGAATTTCTTACAATAACGGCAATTGCGGCGTGGAAGATAATTTCCCGAGTATTACTTTCAGATTGGTGTGAGTTTGGTTTAACGAATAGTCAAACTAATAAATTTAAAAATTTAGGTCAAGCCTTTAAAAAGGTTGACCAAACTATTATAATTGTTTGGCAGGAATTTTGATGCTTTTCAAAAACTGTAATTTAATAAACATACAAAAAGACCGCTATCATCAAAATAGCGGTCTTTAAATATTCGATTATCAATATGACTGTATTGCAGAGAGCATTTTTTCAGGTGTTATTTGTGTATATTTCATTCCGTCAAACACAAGGTCATTGCCGTCAAAGGTATAATCATATGTGTCTGTCTGCTCGCCGTCCATATCATAAACGGCTGTCACCTTATTGAGTTTTGTATTGTATGTGAAATATGTAAATGTTGTGCCGTAGGAGTTGCAGTACATTCTGCCGTCCTCGCCAAAGTAATAGTAAAGTCCTGTTCCGCTGTCCCATGCGCCTACAAGTTTTTCGTCTATCTGCGGATTTTCCGGTGCGCTTGGAACAAAGGTCGGATTATCCACCTTTTCAAGCACTGAATCTTCACCGTTATTTGTAATTGTAATTTTTTTGCCGTCCTCGGCAACTGTATATGAATACTCGCCGTTAATGCCGAACATAAGCTGACATTTAAAGGTTTCTTCGCCTGTACTTTCGTCAGTGCCGACCGAATATTTGCCGCAATATCCCATATTTCCCACAATAATCGACGCTCCGCCTTTACCGTTAAACAAAAAAGTAAAACTTTCAAGTTTAGAGCCTGCGCCTTCCGCTATTCTCCAATATCCGGCAAATGGGTCTGCCGGATTTTCCAGCGGTGCATGCAGAGCATCAAGGCTGAAATTCACTTCTTCGGGTGCGGTTGTCTGTGCCTGTGTCGCTTGAGTTTCTGCCGGTGTACTGCTACTCGATTCGGCATTTGTGCCGTTTGAACAACCGGCCGCAGTTACGACAAGCATTGAACATACAAGTGTGGTTATAATCGACTTAGTAAAAATTTTTTTCATTGCAAAATTACTCCAAATTTAATTTTGAGGCGGTTTTTCCTCAACATATTAATTTTATTATTATCTGCTGTAAAAGTCAATATCGTTGCAGTAATTTATGCACACCGTTGTGTCAGCGGTATCTGATTTGTGCGGTTTTCTCCGAAAAGCCTCCGAGTTTTGTATAAACTTTTGATTCAACATCAACGGGCACTTCATAAATAATAATGCATACGGCTTTTTCGTTATCTTCGCTGTTTTCTTTACTGCGGCAGTAAGTTATGTGGGGGCTTGTATATCTTTCGGAGTAGTACATATTTGTACATACCACGGTATCGTCTTTGTTGTCTAACTCTACCGCACATAAGTATAACGAATATTTTTTAAAAAATTCGTCGTTATATCTGTTGTCAACATTAATTACATCACCCATAGGCATAACTTTGCTGTATATCTCATTTAAATAGTTTAAGCTGTCATATGTATCTTTGGTACTGCGTATTCCCATTAATGTACCGGAAACCGCATCTGTAAGGTTTATTATTTCGTCTATTGCGTTGTCCTTCAAGTCGTCGGAGTACACATATTCGTCAATAGCGTCAGCATATACTGTGTTGATTGGGTCTTTATAATAAAAGTTACTTTCATCGTTTGTTTTGTCGCTATAACCCGAAGTTGATATATAAACATACCGTGGAGTAAATTCAAAACTTCTTAAACAAATGATATTGCACACCAAAAGCACTGTAATAGGCACAAGGCACATAGCAAGCCGTATAAATATATTGCAATTCAAATACTTTACCGCATATATAATGAAAGCGACGCTTAAAGCAATCAAAAACCACAGCAGTACGGGGACGCAAAAGCTGTATACAATAAATTCGCCGACTATCAGAACAGCCTCCGTAATGATTATTGCTTTCATATTAGTTATTGTGAGCGAGTGGTAAATATATCTGTATGCCGAAAAAATGCCTGCGCCCAGAACAAGTATAAACAGTTCCATAAAAAAAGGCATAGCTTTTGCATACATTTCTTCTTGGAAAAATATTCTTGTTGCAAAGAGTATCGTATTTTCCGCAATTAACACGATAAACAGAAATAAAGCCGTGTTGTCCAAAACAGAGTGTTTTTTGTATTTTCTTTCTTTTTCTGCCTCTTTTTCTGCCTGTTGTTCCCGTAACTGAACGGCATCATCGTTTTCCGTGTTTTCTTCACCGTAAAATTTAAATTCGTTCATATTATTCCTATATTCCTTATTTTTGATATATTCAGAATTTTCTGCCTGTTTATTATAATAAGAAACAAAATTGTTTGTCAATACTTTTTGTTTGGTTATCAGGATTTGTCGAAGAGTGGGTTTCGTTAAATAATAAGGTTTTGTTCTGAAGGTTTGGTCAACCTTTAATAAAAATCCAAAAAATCATACAAAAAGTCCTGCAAAGCATTAAAGCCTTACAGGACTGATTATAATATACAATTTTAAATAAAACTTATGCGGCGGAAGATACAATTCTTTTGCCTCTCCAAGTGCCTCTCTGCCAACGGATAAACACAATAATTCCTCTGAATATTTCATCGCACGCCATACCTATCCATACGCCTGCAAGTCCCATATTCATTACAATTCCGAGCACATACGCAAGCAGTACGCTTATGCCCCACATTGAGAAGATTGCAAGTATTGTCGGGAATTTTACATCGCCTGCGGCTTTCATGGAGTTAATGATTACAATGTTTGTTGTTCTGCCTATTTCAAGGAAAATCGAAATGAACATCATATTTGAAGCAAGCTCGACAACTGCCATATCGTCTGAAAATGCTTTGAAAGTATATCCCGATACAAGCCAGTTGATAACGGCAATGGAAATCGAAACTATCATACCGATTCTTAGCGTTTTCATAACTCTTTTATATGCAAAGTCGTAGTCGTTTGCGCCAACGCTGTGTCCTACAATTATCTGCGTTGCAATGGCAGCGGAATAAGCAAACATATATGTAAAAGTACACATCATATTTGCGTAAATTCGTGCGTTAATTGCGACCATTCCCATTGTGTTGATAAGCGCCTGCAGCACAAGCTGTGAAAAGTTATAGCTTATGTTTTCGCCTGCGGTCGGGATTCCGAGTTTTAACAATTCTTTAAGAATATTTATAGGGAACGGGCGGAGGTATTTAATACCGAGTCTGCCTTGAATAACCTTATAGAAGTAAATAATTGCGGCTACAAGCGCAAAAATACGGCTTAAGCATGTAGAAATCGCAACACCTTCCGTGCCAAGGTCAAGAAAAGAAAGCGGGCCGTAAAGGAAACAGTAGTTACCCACGATATTTACAATATTCATACCGAGGGATACAAACATTCCGAATCCCGTTTTGCCGTGGCTCATAAATATTGCTGAAAAAGCATTGAAGACCGCCTGTGTAAATATTGTACCGCCGACTATTTTCATATACATATTGGCGTCAGGTATCATTTCGGCAGGTACCTGCATAATAATAAGTAGGGGTTCGCTGAACAAAAATACAATAAGACTTATTACCACGCTTAGCGCAAGGTTAAATGAAATTGCAACCGTGTAGATTTTATTCATTTTTTCAAATTGCTTTGCGCCGAGATATTGGCTTACAATAACGCCCGTTGCACTCGATATAATGTTGAACGCAAGGTTTAAAAATCCGAGAATAGAGTTTGCATTGCCTATTGCACCGACTGCAATGTCATTGTAGTTTGACAGCATAATAGTGTCAATGTAGCCGAGCGAAAGTCCGAGCAGTGACTGAAAAAATATCGGCAGTGCAAGACTGAATACCGTTCGTTTTAAGGGATCAACTTGTTTTTTCTTTAATTTGGCAGACGACTCAGCCATAAAAAAACACTTCCTTTACAAGATGTATGTTGACTTTATATTTTAATATTGTATAATAAGGTCAGAAAATAAACCTTATATTGCTTATAATTGTTTTTAAGATTTTATATTATGAAAGGATAAATAAAATGAAAATTTGCGTATTCGGTGCTTCAAGCGAGCAGATAGAGAAAATTTATATAGATACCGCCGAAAGTCTGGGCAGAGCGATTGCAAACCGTGGCGACGCCGTAATTTACGGCGCAGGAAAATACGGTGTAATGGGTGCGACCGCAAGGGGCGTAACCTCTGAAAAAGGTGAACTTATAGGTGTAGCGCCTGAATTTTTCAAGAAAGACAATGTTCTTTACGACAAGTGCACAGAACTTGTTTTTACGGACACAATGCGTGAGCGTAAAGGTGTAATGGAAGACCGTGCGGACGCTTTTGTAATTTGCGCAGGCGGTATCGGCACTTTTGAAGAATTTTTTGAACAGCTTAGTCAGCACAGAAAGCCGATTGTTATGTACAATGTAAACGGATATTACGATTCACTCATAAATATGATGAAAAAGTCCGTATCAGAGGGCTTTATGAGTGACGATTGTCTTAAACTCTTTACCGTAGCAAATACCGAACAAGAGGTTTTTGAGCAGATAGACAACTATAAAGAATATACCTATGATAAGTACGGCTTTTTAAGGGACGGTGACAACAATGGCTGATCGTTGTGACCAATGCACATATTTTGTGGAAGATGACGAGTACGGCGACTACTGTTCTTTGAGTCTTGATGAAGACGAAATGGAAAAGTTTTTGACAGGCAATACCGAACAATGCCATTATTTCAGGCTCTATGACGAGTACAAAATCGTGCAGAAACAAAATTAAATCTTCTTTATCCCAAAAATATAATGTGAATATAAAATTCACATTGATTAAAGATTTATAATATTTATTTAAAATCTCAGAAAAATTCAATTTTTGTCTTTTTTTATATTTTATCAAAAAACTTCCTTTTTACAAGGAAGTTTTTTTGTTTTTATTGTCATTTATAAACAGATAGAATAATAAAAAGATATAATCCGTAAAAATATAAACTATTCAAAATACCGAACTTTTGCGGTTTTGTTAGTGCAACTATACAAAAGTTATTCTAATATTGATATTTCCGTTGAAATGGTGTGCCAAAAGTATTAAAATAATATAGTGGCTTATAGAAAAAATGTAGTAATGTTTACAAACAAACTGTTTTGTGAATGCGGAAAATTACAAGAGAGGGGGAGTGCGTGATGAGCTTTTTGGGTAAAGCTGTTGAGCGTATGATGACCGAAAATATCTCCCGTCATAAGTGTAAACGCTTGATAATCTTTATAACTGTCATCACTTTGCTCTCTATGGTTACCACAACGGTTGCGTGATTCAGCGTAAATACTTTTGCCGGTGTAGATAACCTCAATTTAAGCATTTCAGTAAGCGCACAGCTGAAAGTAGGTATGGAAAACTACGGTACAGAAATCGACGGACTTGATTATGTTCTTGCCCGCAAAGTTTTCAGAAAGTTTGAGGCGCTTAATCTCTCTTATATAAGAGATGAAATTGACGGCTTGCTCGCTTATATTGACGAGCTGTTCGGTGAAGAGAATATGAACGAATGTAAAGACTACTTAAAGATGCTCAAAAAGCTTGTATAATTTGCAAAATAAGGGCGAACTTTGTTTGCCCTTTAGCTGATTTATTGACATTGTTCATTTTTGCTGATAAACTATATATAATGGCTTTTGTTACGCTAAAATAAAATTATAAGGAGTGTCTAAAATGGTGGATTTTAGTAAGTATTACAGATCTTACAAGTATATGCAGGATATGCTGAAATCAGATTTTACTCACAATTATATAGAAGAGGCTCTCAAAGACGGGGACGAGGGCAAAGATTCTATATTCGGCAAAACTAATGAAAAAGTAATTGATATGGATTGGGTTATCGCAATCGAAGAAACCCTGCCGTATATTCAAAAAGCAATTGACGAACAGCGCAGATTTATCAAACAGGCAGAAAATGTTGTTCGCATTAAAAAGGCAAAGAAAATTCTTACGGTTGAGCGTGAGGAGGGTTTTGCTATTTACGAAAATCGTGTGCTTTTGACACTTATTCACAAGGCGCTTATGTTTGTTGATGACAAATATTCAAAAATGAAAGATGTACCTAACGATTCTTACAATAATATAACAATGAACCGTCACCTTGAGCTTAATCAGCAAAAGCTTGATTTCAGCGTTAATTATGTAAACGAAAACCACGAATCACTTGCAGAAGACCTTGATGTAGAGGATATTGAGTCGCTTTCAGATTTTGACCGTATCCGCAGAATTCGTCAGGGACTTAACGAGTGTCTTGCAACTCCGCTTATGAAAGAGATTGCAAAAGAACCGCAGGTAAAACCACCGCTCACACAGACTAACCTGCTCAAGGAAAACCCTAACTTTAAAAAGGCAGTAGAGTTGTGGAGCTTCCTTGATACATACAAAAAGCAGGGCTTTGAACTCGTAGGCGAAGAGTACAACGGTAAGATGACTGACGAGAACAAGGAAGATGTATATCTTGCTATGGAATTTCAGCATTTTATGATGTCGATTACCACTAACCCCGCACTTAGAAAAATGCTGCAGGAAAAGTACGAAGAAGAAAATGCCCTTGCCAAAGAAGAGGCTGACCGCCCCGAAAAGGTAAAGGAAATGGTACTTGAGGCACAGACAGAGGCAGTGCGCAAAGAAGAAATTGAAAAACTTACTGCGGAGATTACGGAACTTAAGCAGAAAATCGCAGAGCAAAAGCAAAAGATTGAGGAGCAGGCAAACATTATAAATACACAGGAGGGCAAAATCGCTGCTCTTGAAAACGAAAGAGAAAGTCACGCAAAGCAGGTAGAGCAGATGAATGCCGACTTTGCCGAAAAAACAAGAATTGCGGAAGAAAATTTTGCAAACCGACTTAGTGCAAAGCAGAAAGAATTTGACGACGCACAGACCGCTCACAACGAATATGTAACAAAGCTCAACACAGATAATGCAAATAAGATTGCCGAGTTAAATACTAACCACAGCAACGAGGTTGCACAGCTTAAGAGCGATTATGAAAACAGAATTGATACTATTAATAAAGAAAACGCAACCGCAACAGCTAATTTGAAATCCGATTACGAGGGACAGCTTACTTCCATGAAAGCGGATTACACCTCGCAGATTAAGAATTACGAAAAACAGATTGCCGATATTAATGCGGAAAACGCTAAGAATGTAAAAGAACTTAACGATAACCATGCCAAAGAAATCAAGACCATTACCAAAGAATCCGAAAAGCGAATGGCTGATTTTGAAAAAGAAACTACCAAGAAGATGAACGATACTATAGCTGATGTTAAAAAGAAAGCTAAAGACGAAGTTCGTCAGGCTGAAAAAACAGCAAAAGAAAAAATTGCAGAGGCAAAGGGCGAAAATAAGCTCTTTAAGAAGAAAAAAGAGGTATTCGAGGCGGCTTATGCGGCAGGTTCGGTAGGACTTATGGCAATGCTTGCCGAAAAATACGCATCTGAGGGCAGAACAGACTTTGCCGACCACCTTGTATCGGCAACAGCGGCAATCAGAGCAATTATGATTGCGCCCACACCAAAGGGTATTACACTCACAATGTACACCCACGGTTCCGCAAAACTCTTAAAACTTTATGCAGGCGTTACAAGATACGATGTAGCTATCGGCGACACTGTTTCTTCATTTGGCGGTGTTGAGGGACAGCCTGTATTTATCAGCTTTGCAGGTGTTGGAAGTGAGGTTGCCGACGAGATTGCAGGTAAAATCAAAGAAACGGCTGATTGCAAAGTAACTGTTTCTCAAAACAGAAGAATACAGTCAACGGGAATTATCGGCATATATTTCTGCGGAGAATAAGCAGGTATGCTATGAATAAGTCGGCACAGCCCGACGGTACAGAAAATAAACTTAAGTGGATCCATAGTGACGGTTTCCTTTCGGATTTTTGTTGTTGTAACTTAATTCTACTACGAAATCGTTTCTATGGATATTCTTTTTTATTGTTTCATCTTCATTTAACAATATGCGTTTTTATGATTTTTAAAAAACTTGCACACTTTTCTTAACAAAGCCTATGAGTTAAAAATTGTTTCAACTTACTATTGCAATTTGCGAACAAAGTTTTTTAATTAATAATTAAGGATTGATAATTATGAATACAGAAACTATAACAAATTTAATTTTAGCATTTTGCTTTGCCGTTCCAATAGCTATTGTAATAACACCGATATTTATTTATCTAAAGAAAGTTATGTATCATCCTTTTTTGAAAAAAAATTTTTAGATACAGCAATAAAAAAAGGCCATATAGTTAAAGCTAAACTTATAAAAGAACATTATCTAAATGATTATACTCAATCTGGAGTTGTTTATCCAACAGACGAAAAAATGGCTACATACGAGTATAATTATAATGGAAAAACCTACCGAAGACGATTTGTGGGTTTTAATGAATTTGCTAATGAAGTTAATTTATATTTTATAAGTAATCCGGCAAAAACAGAATTTGGTGACAATATATGGACTACTGCTAAAAATCATTGGATTAGGTCATTTTTTCTTATGATATTATTGCTAACAGTAATTTTATGGTTTATAGTGACTTTTAAATTTATTCAATGGAGCGATTTGGAGAATATGATAAATTCAATATAATAGTTTTATTACGCCACAGCCGTAAGTAAAACACCTATATTAAAAACGGAGAGAACTAAAAAATTCTCTCCGTTTATTAATAACATTCATAGCGCAAAATCTATGAAAATTAATGTTGGCTTTGGCAGGAGTACGGCACAAAAGGCGGTGCAGACAAATAAAAAAGCTGTTGCTTTTGTTGGAGCAAGTTATGGCAATACAGGTAAGTGGAGAATTTTTTAAAATGGAGTTGAAATCTTTGAATAAAATATATTTAGGATTTTTTTCAGAAAATAATTTGTCTATGGCTAATAATGGAAGTATAAAACAATTCATTGTTTCAAAAGTCAACTATGATAAAAAGAAAATATTAGATTATCTTCAAAATGGTAAAAAAGAGGCTATTTGTCCAAAACCCACATACGATATAATTAGTGGTAAAATGATTTCAACATCCTTTACGGTATTAACTGATGGTGAATATATTTGGAAAATGACTTGCCATATTATGTAGATAAATATAATATAAAACTTCCTCAAAGCTTTATTGAAAAAGTTATAGGATAATTCCTTTGTAACGCATTTTAATTAAAAATGTAAAGTTACACTACTAATCAATTAAAACGCAAATTAAACGATTTTAAACGGTATTTAAAGGAACTGTAAAAAAACAGCCCAAATAAAAAAACGACTGCATTCTAACCGAAAGGTAGGAATGCAGTCATTTTTGTGATATAATTTAATATCAATGAAAAACCATATCAACAAGGTACATAAAACTAAAAAGTTTTCTACATTAAAGGTGCTTGGTTTTGCACCTTTTCGAGTTATGCCCAAATTTTAAATGTTTTTTAACATTCTTCATATTTTCATATCATATTTTTATACAATTTCAAGAATGCAAGCAAAAAATCACCGAGGCTCACTTCTTCGTGAATCTCGGCTTTTTGACATGCTGCTTTTTACAGCACCTATCGTCAGATTGCATAAACGGAAAGTATTTGTGGGCTTGCCCACACCCACAACCTTTGAAAAGGTCGACCAAACTTTTACAATTGCTTGATAAAACAGTTTTCAAAACCATAATTTACCAAAACTTGTGATAAAGAACCGTTTTAACGAAAATTGTTATGGGTATGTATTACTTAACCTTAATTTTACGGCATAATTTAGTATTATTTAGATGTAAACGGTTATTTTGCATTTGATTTAAAATCAGCCTTGTATTAAAAACATAAAGAATATAAGCATATAAAATCAGTGACTTGCTTAGTTAATAGAAGTAGGTGAGGGGTTTTTACTGTATTTGCATATTATAATACAGTTAAAAGCAATGTTTTACGGGAAACAGGCAAAAAGAAAAACCGCATACAAGCCTTAAAAACGGCTTGGTTATGCGGTTTATTTGTGGAGCTGGTGAACGGACTTGAACCGTCGACCTACTGATTACGAATCAGTTGCGCTACCAACTGCGCCACACCAGCAAATCGTGACTAACAATATCTATTATACAACGAATGTTTGAAAATTTCAAGACTTATTTTGGGAACAATATGGTAATCATTTACAGTGATTTATATTCACTTTTGTGGAATTATTATAAACTTTGTATTATAATTGTTGTAATAGTTAAAATATATATCAAGCATTTATATACAAAGGGTGTGTAGAATTGGCTAAATACGAAGGAAAAAACAGTTCTTTTGCATTAAGACTAAAACAACATCGTGAACTTTGCAGACTTACACAGCAGCAGGTTGCCGATATTTTGAATATTAACAGAACAACCTATACAAAGTATGAAACAGGTGTGTCCGAGCCGAGCCATGAAGTTTTAAGAAAAATTGTTTCTATTTTCGGCACGGATTATAACACTTTGCTTGGTAACGGAAGTTCTTTCTTACCGATAGTTCAGGATCCTGACGATACTTTGAAACTGTATAATCTTTCAAATGACGAAAAAAAGCTTTTGATTGCTTACAGAGCAATGTCCGACGAAAATAAAGCGGATACACTTAATAAGATTAAAGAAAAATTGGAAATTGCTAATAAGTGATTTCGGATAGCATGGGGTTAATTTTGGATTAATAAATGTAATAAAATCACGCATAAAATGAACATAAAAATTTGTAAAAATCCTTTACATTTATTATCCTTTGTGTTATAATCAACTTGTTGACCGCTGCCTCGGAACAAGGGTTAAGCCGATAATTCGGATTTTCACAGCCTTACTCTGGGACGGTTGGCTAAAATTTTTACAAAGGTGGAAACGCAAATGTTAAAAGAAGAAAAGCAGGCTATCATGGCCGAGTACGCTACTCACGAAGGCGACACAGGTTCTCCTGAGGTACAGATTGCTCTCCTTACAAAGAGAATTAATGACCTTACAGAGCACCTCAAGGTTCATAAGAAAGACCATCACAGCAGAAGAGGTCTTCTTAAGATGGTTGGTCAGAGAAGAAGCCTTCTCAACTACCTCATTAAGGTAGACATTGAGAGATACCGTTCTATCATTGCAAGACTTGGTATCCGTAAGTAATTTTGCAAATCAGGGCAAGCGCAAGCTTGCCCTAAATTCCGTTTTTGCGTAAATTTTCTCAGCTGTATTTTAGCGGTAAAACGGGTAAAAAATCTGTAAAATTTTATTGTTTTTATCGGTTTTATTGCTAAAACAGCGTGAAAATCCGCAAGATGCTTATTACAGAAATCGTATGATTTCAGAAAGGATTTTTACAATGAACAGATTAATGACATTCGACAAATACAGAGTGTTTGAAACAGAATTTGCCGGCAGACCTTTAAAGGTTGAAACAGGTAAAATGACACAGCTTGCCAACGGTGCTTGTCTTGTACATTACGGTGATACAACAGTTCATGTTGCTGTTACCGCATCTCCAAAGCCGAGAGAGGGCGTTGACTTTTTCCCGCTTTCAGTTGACTATGAAGAGAAGATGTATGCCGTAGGTAAGATTCCGGGTGCCTATCTCAAGAGGGAGGGCAGACCGTCAGAAAAGGCTATCCTTACAAGCCGTGTAATTGACCGTCCGATTCGTCCGCTTTTTGACAAGAGCATGAGAAACGATGTTTCTATCGTTTGTACCGTAATGAGCGTTGACTTGGACTGCTCACCTAAAATTACAGCTATGATAGGTGCGTCAATCGCTATTTCAATTTCTGATGTTCCGTGGAACGGCCCTATTTCAGGCTGTTCTGTAGGTATGATTGACGGCGAGTACATCATCAACCCGACAGAGGCACAGAGAGCGGTTTCTAAGATGGCTACTACTGTTGCGTCAACAAGCACAAGGATTGCTATGATTGAGGCAGGTGCAGACTGCGTTACAGATGATGAGATGTACAATGCCATTATGGCAGGTCACGAGGCTAACCAGAAGATTATTAAGTTTATTGAGGGCATCAAGGCTGAAATCGGCAAGCCTAAGTTTGAGTTTGCAAGTCTTGAGCCTGACCACGATATGTTTGAGGCTATCAAGGCATTTGCAGAGGAAGATGTAAAGGTTGCTCTTGATACCGATGACAAGACAGTTCGTGACGAGAGATTAAAGCC
>ENA-OOYH01000167-OOYH01000167.1-human-gut-metagenome-genome-assembly--contig:-NODE-167-length-15998-cov-1.955655_pt1 | contig 15998 bp, 12 predicted proteins | sample MGYA00241699_ERZ501370 | MGnify/ENA primary metagenome ERZ501370 (study PRJEB25962, sample SAMEA2042655) | human gut metagenome | biome: human gut; feature: human-associated habitat; material: faeces... | reverse complement strand
AGAGCGCATCACCAAGTCGCTGTCTTTGTTTTCAAGTTCCTGAATGATGTGCAGATAGGTTTTTTGCGAGGCAGCGAAAAAGTGCGGCGTTCATAGAAAAGACAAAGGGCGGTTTTGAAAAATGGACGGACATAAAAGACGTCCATTACACTATCGGAAAATCAGCAAGGAAGTTTCATAGTAACCTTTGCGCCGCCGGTTTCTTTTGAATTTTCTAAAATAAGCTGACCATTATGTTGTTCCATAATCGAATTTGTAATATATAGACCCATACCAAAGTGTAACTTTGAATTGCGGCTTTGATCGCCCATATAGAACCGTTCCTGTGCGTGGCATAATGCCTCTTTAGAAAACCCCGTTCCCTCGTCTGTGACTGAAATTTCCACGAAACCGTTGTTACTCTGAACATCCACATAAAGCGTTCCGCCTTGCGGGGAGTAGTCCAGCCCATTACTGATAACATTCATAATAGCACGTTCTATCAGCACCCTATCAAATTTCAGCATTTGAGGGAGTGAAACAGTATTCATTTGCAGCCGGATTTCTTTTGTCCGGCATAGTGATTCCATATAACCGAACAAGTGCTGCATGAACGCTGGCAAGTCTATACTTTCAATATGGAGCTGATAACCAACCGCCGCCCGTGATATATCAATCAGGGTTTGAATATATGACTGCATCTGGCCGGAGCTTTCCACGACGTAACCAGCGTATAATCGTTGCTCATCATCAAGATTTGTTTCTGTGAGTAAATCAGCATTTCCTTGAATAACCGTCAGAGGCGTTTTCAAATCATGGGCAAGCGCGGCGATTTGCTCTTTCTGTGTCTGTTCGGTTTTCCATTGCCGTTCTAACGAAATTTTCAGATTATCTTTCATATCTGAAAAAGATGCAAGGACATCTTCAAACTCTTTGATTTTGGCGTGTCCTACTTCAAAATCAAGGTTTTGCTTTGAAACCTCCGCAGTTGCTTCAAAAAGCGGGGTCAGTTGTGTACGCAGGTTCTTAGCAAATCTGGCGGTCAGTATGATAATGACCAGCAGCGAATTTACAGCCATCAGGATAAACGCAAGCGTGTCAGGAGATGGAAAATATTCCGGTAGCCATGACACTGTAAATTGAGAACCAATATAATACCTTAAAACGCAAAATTCGTTTTCCCGGACAACAAGTGCAAACTGCCTCCCCGTAGCATATTCAATATATTCTCCCTTTGCGTACAGCAGGGCAATTTCTTTTTCATCATCGTCCATATTGCTGTAAAGCTCATTAAAGTTCTTGTCCAGAATTAAGTAGCCGCATCCCTGTGGAATCACAACCTTTGTAATATCCGGGGCAATCGTCAGCGTTGGAATGATCTCTTTTACCTGCAATTCACTTAGATTTGCTCTTGTAGCTAATCCAGCATTTACAGCAAGTCCCTCCAAACCAGAAGGGACAATAATTGCCGCTACCAGCATGACAATGAGGGAGATAGCAAACTGGCGAAACAATATTTTCAATGTAGGTTTCTTTTTCACTCCCATTTATATCCTATCCCCCATACGGTGCTGATCGGACTTATTTTGAAATGCTCCAATTTCGCACGAATATTTTTTATATGCGTTGAGATCGTAGAGTTATCGCCTATTCCATCAAACCCGAAAACGGCTTCATAGATTTGTTCTTTTGTAAAAACCTGTCCCCGGTTTTTCGCAAGGTATTCACAGATTGAATACTCGCTTTTGGTAAGGGGAACCGGCTGTTCTGAAACATACAGTACCTTTGCGGAAAGGTCAAATCTTATATCAGGCTCAAATGAAAGTGTGCTGTGATGCTCCCTTTTTTCTCTGCGTAAATGTGCCGCGACACGGGCGCGAAGCTCCTGAATACGAAAAGGTTTCGTAATATAATCATCCGCACCGATGCCCAATCCAAACAATATATCTTCCTCTAATGTCTTTGCGGTCAGAAAGAGAATCGGGCAGTCTACCATATTCCTGATCTGTTTGCAAAACTCAAACCCGTCTGTGCCAGGCATCATCACATCCAAAAGAATGAGGTCATAGCAATGCAGCTTTTTAATGTCTACATCATCTGCATTTTGACAAGCCGTTATCAAATAGCCATCTTTCCCCAAACTGTTCTTAATCAGTTCCAAGATAGAAACTTCATCGTCAACTACAAGTAAGTGGGTCAAAAAATCACCTCCCGCCCCATTATACCACATTGTCGAGGTTAAGGATAGTTGCCATAGTATCGCCTCCTAGCTTTTTTAGTATATCATAACCCATAAAGGCAGAAAAACAAAAATCGGTCATTGACGCTTTGCAATATAGTAGCGGTCATTTATCTGTACTGCAACGGCTTCGGTCTTTTCTGTACCATGAATTTCATAAATATCTTTGTAAATCCATTGTTCCCGATGTTGTCCGGCGTTTTCCCCATACCAGTCAATTTTTCTTAGTTCCTCCTTTGACAAAGGAATTTTTGTTTCTGCATTAAATATGACATTTTCCGCAAGAATACCAATGTAACTTCCCAATTCATTATTTGATACAGTATCAGAAGTTACTTGATAAACCGTCCCATCACAAAGAAGCTGCGTTGCATTTTGAGGATTGATTTCAAACTTGCCACTCATAGATTGCTCTATATCCTTAAAGTCAAAAACTGTATCTGTGCCTTTGATATTTTTATCTATAACAGCTTTGTGATACTCTCCATTTATATCTACAATCAGATAGTCGTCAGCGTTAGGAGCTGCATACACATTTAAGAATGGAATAATATAGGCGTCATTAGGGGCTTTATCCACTAAATCTGCTAAATCTGCCAACGTCTGAAAGGTAGCAGTTTTGAGATTTTCTTGAAGTAATATTTTTCCTGATTCGTCTACAGCCGCAAGTTGTCGGATATACCCAATACATTCCCCGAGTCCACTATTAGAGACAGTATCCGCTAAAATCGTGTAGTCATTTCCCTTATAGGAAAATTGCGTCACATTTTCCTTATTCAGATAGCATTGCTCTCTGGAATAGTCCCCGATTTTGTCCTGTAAAGAACAGCCTGCAAGAGATAAACATATAATAACAGCAAACAGCAATATCATCATTTTTTTACTCATTTTCTTTTGCTCCTTCCCATCTCTGAAACCACACTAACTCATCATTATTTTTTAATGTCAGCTTTCCGATATTCATTGTTGATATTTACAGCTACGGCATTGCTTATATCCACATCCACAATACTGTAAACGTAGCCGAAACTGAAATCTTCCCCCGCCACATTTTTGAAGCGTTTCGATACCTGCCCGATTTCTTCTTGCAGTTCTGACATTTCAAGACATTCATCCGTTATGGTATATGTCAGGCCGTTATATGAAATTTCATCATAGTTTGCGGCGTTCAGCTCATAATACGGCAGAGATTCATTTAACGCCTTATTTTTATCGGCGGTATCGCGGAGCGCACCGCAGGCCGATAAGCATATAAGACTTACAAGCACAATTACCACGGCAAACAGGCACTTTTTATTCACTGTTTTTACCTCCCTCCCAACCATGAAACCAAACCAAACTGGCAATCAGCAGACAAACAGTGCAGCATACAGAAATAATCATACCGCTGAAAAAATCGGTTTTTACCTGTGCATACAGTTGGGGGCTATCCCATGCAAGCACAGTGTAATCCATAGCACGAACGCCCCAGGCCCAGGGAATATATTTCCATGTAGCGTCACCAAGCCCTGTTATCATAAGGGCAGCTATTAAACTCCCTGCAATTCCCAATCCCACAGATGCACCTTTTCCGAAGCTCATTCCCACAAACAAATGAATCAGGTAAATGGGAAGCATGGTAATCAACAATAGAATCCCTGCTTTCAGGTAAAGGCTTGCCGGAGCATCCCTATATAGTGCAGCGAATGTTCCTAACGCTAAAAATGTTGCACCCATAGCACAGATCATCAGAAACCCAAGTTTACCAATATACGTTGCCATGCGAGATGGGATTGTTCCCAACAAAAGCTGATAATGCCCGGCCTGATTTTCGATCTGAACAACCAGGCCCACAATAATGCCGATCAGAAACGGGAACGCAACGGCCAGCACTTCCAGATAGGCACTGATTTTGGTTGCCAGTTCCCATCTGGATATATGATAGTAACCCGCAAAAATCGCCGCACATATAATCGGAATCATGCTGTGCATATAGAGCAAAATGCTGTGTTTACATTTCTGATATTCTGCTTTCCAGCACCGAATCACAGATACCATAGTTACCCCACCTCCTTTTTCTCAAACCATCTTGCAGTTAAAAATGACAGCGCCGCAAACCAGGCCAGCGAAATGACCAATACAAGTATAATCATCCAAAATGCCATTGCCGTACTCTGATCTGCAACCGGCTCACCATTAGGCAAAATACCTAACACGGAAATCATAAGATGCGGCACCCAGCTATACGGGCAGATCATCCACAAAGAGGTCGTAGCCGTGAAAATTCCCAAAACGCTGCCGAGTCCGGCATTAAGAATAACCGTGACAAAGATACCAACTTTTTTTGATAACCATAAGCACAGCGGAACTTCCCATAGGCTTGCAATGACAATACAAGCTGTTCCGGCCGCAGCCTGCCAAATTCCGATTGTCAGGGGAATTTCGTTGATAACTAATATTGCAAAACCGCCCAACAGATTTAGCGCCAGGAAAATGAAATTCCCCACACAGGAGTAAATACCGGCCACTCCAATTTTTGCTTTCCAGACTTTGTTCTGCGAAACAGGCAATGAAGCAACGGCACGATATTTTAGTTTGCCATTATCCCGCTGTTCAATCAAGGCACAGGTGAGCGTAAGGAATCCAGGATAAAGCAGGATATACCACCAATTATAAGAATTGAGCTGGAACCAAAGAGGGGCAAAAAAGTTCATAAGCGCAGTTACAAACGGGGCCAGAACGATCAGCGTTTTTGTGAAAGTTCTCTTATGCTTTAGGTTCTCTGCCTGAATATATGCCATCTCCATTTAATATCCCTCCTTACCATTTCTGCGAATAACATCCATAAAGAGTTGTTCCAAATCTTCACCGGCGCGAAGCTCTCCCTCATATCCAAGGACGCCGCCAGCAATGATACCCACATGATCTGCAATCTGCTGGACTTCTGACAGAATATGGCTGGACAAAATAACTGTAATCCCTTTGCAGGGAAAAGAGCGAATTAACTCTCGAAGTTCCTCAATCCCTAAAGGGTCAAGGCCGTTAGTCGGTTCATCCAGAATCAAAAGCTGGGGACTGTTCAGCAATGCAATAGCAATACCAAGCCGCTGCTTCATACCAAGAGAAAACTGCCCGGCCCGTTTCTTGCCGGTATTCGTGAGCTGGACAATTTGCAATACCTCGTTAATTCGTGCATCGTCCAGGCCGAGCAATGTAGTTCTGACTTTGAGATTTTCGTATGCAGTCAGATTTTCGTAAAGCGGGGGCATCTCAATCAAAGCACCGATATGCTCCAGATCATTCCGCTTCCACGGGTGGCCGTCAAACTCGATGCTTCCCGATGTGGGGCGCAAAATGCCGGTGAGCATTTTTAAGATCGTGGATTTGCCAGCCCCATTCGGCCCCAGCAGACCATAAACCGAGTTGCGCCGGATGTTCAGTGACACATTGTTTACCGCCATTTGCCCCTTGAAATTTTTGCAGAGGTCAGTCGTTTTCAAAATCATATCCATATAATCAAGTCCTTTCTTTGATTTTACGGATAGCATACCGGGCAATTTTGAAGATTTCATAAAGATTCCCGAAAACAGAATATGAACAATACACCGTAACCGTGGAGCATATCGCAACAAAGCACCAACCTACGCATTTAGGGCCTTAAAAAGCCCTATATTTCAAGGTTTTTCCCGCATAGTCGGCGGGGTATGTGAGTGTTTTATCCTATCCCCGCCATAGTGCCGCTCTAAATGCGTAGAATTGAAAACCATATTAAGTTTGGTTGCCCGGAAGCAAGCCATGAGCAGGTTGTAGAAGCAGCTAAAAAGGCACGCTGCCATGACTTTATTTCCTTATTACCAGAGGGCTACAATACCATGATTGGAGAGGGCGGTTCTACTCTGTCCGGCGGTGAAAAACAGAGAATATCCATTGCCCGCGCCATGCTGAAAAATGCCCCTGTCGTCCTTTTGGACGAGGCCACCGCAAGCGTTGATCCCGAAAATGAAGTGTATGCGGAACCCGTGATCCTCTCAGAATAGCAAGGGACTTAGGAATCGAGGTAATGTATTATCCGTTCAATGAACAGCGTGGAGCATATAAAGTCTTGATGCGTAATCGCTTCATCTTTGTCAAAAATGATCTGCATCCGGTTATGGAGAACATCGTGCTACTTCACGAATTAGGGCACGATGCTTTACACCGGGAGGAAGCCACGAAAGTCGGAGGCTTCAAAGAGTTTGAGATCTTCAATATGCGGGACAACCGTATGGAGTACGAAGCCAATCTCTTTGCCGCACAGATTTCCCTATCAGATGAGGACTTCCTTGAACTTGCAGAAAGAGGATGCGACACGCAACAGATCGCACGGACATTGAACTCAGATATTAACCTTGTCGCTCTAAAAGCCGATACGCTGATCTCTCAAGGCTACCATTTGCGCCAACAGGAGCATTGTAACGATTTTCTGCGATACGACAAATAACTAAGATGCCACCCTTTCGGATGGCATCTTTTTTATCACCTTTAATCAGCGCAAGCCGGTTTTGTTTTTTTTAGCTCAAACCCTAAAGAGAGCGCATCACCAAGTCGATGTCTTTGTTTTCAAGTTCCTGAATGATGTGCAGATAGGTTTTTTGCGTAGTGGTCATACTCGAATGTCCAAGACGCCGGGCAACGCTCGCAATGGAAACGCCCGTAAATAACAGCAAAGAGGCGTGTGTATGCCGTAATCCGTGGACAGAGATGACAGGGATGTTACAGGCTTTGCAATGCCTGCCGAGAATGTCGTTCACCGTCGAATTGTAGACAGTGGAGTTGCCAAAGATGGGCTTATCTTCGGGAAGGTGCTTTACCAATTCAGAAAATTGAATGACAGTTTGCCAGTCAATTTGAATTTTCCGCACAGACGACTTATTTTTCGTAGGCTGGAAGCCGCCCTTTCCCTTGTAGTCCCAAGTCTTGCTTATGGACAGTGTTTGATGGGCAAAGTCGAAGTCTTTCGGGGTAAGAGCCAGTGCTTCAGAAAAGCGCATCCCCGTCTTAGCTACCAACAGGATAAAGTAGTCCCAATTCACCTTATCCTTTAGGTCAAGCGAGATCAGCAGCGTGTGTAGCTCAAATTGATTGAGATACTTGATTTTCTTAGCAACCGGTGGCTTCCCCTTGATGATTGCCTTGCGAGTAGGATCTCTTTCAATCAAGCCCTCATCAACAGCATCAAGAATAGCTCCCTTGAGCTGGTGGTGAAAATCCATCGTGGTTTGGCGCTCGTGGAACTCAGCATAGTCGTTCAACAGCTGCTGATAAGCGATCCGGTTCATATCACATACTCTCAGGTTTGGGACGAGCTTAACGAGCCATTTCTGCGTCATCAGGTACTTGTCCATCGTCACCTTTCTGATTGCGCCCTTCTTATACACCGTAATCCATTTTGCATAATATTCACAGAACAAGTCTGTTCGCTTGGTTTCTGTTAGCATCAGAAGTCCTCCATTTCATTAAAAATGGCTTACGCTGATGAAGGGTGATAAGGTTGTCGAGCTGACGAATAAACGCCCCGATTTGCTTTTGCTCTACAATATCTTTAGGTACAGAAAGGTCTATATCAAAGAAATCCTCGGCAGAAATATTGAGAAGCCCGTGATTCCTCGCACCCTCGGCAGCTCTCTCAGCAACACCTTTGTGCCACCTATCTGTATCGAAGAAAACGGTCAGATAATCCGAATCAATCTGTTGCTCTTTCTTGGGAGCAAAAACGATGTAAAGCGTTGATAGCACGCCTTTTTCGTACAGATCAAGTCTTTTGACCGCACCAAATGGATAGCCATCAGAGGTGCTTTTGTTGTAGGCAAATTCGCCGTTCAGCACCAAGTAATAGTTGCTCACATCTCGGCTTGCAACACGGTTATTAAAGTATGTGATTTGGTCAACCAAACCATATTGTGCTGAGATTGTTAATGGTAGCGTAGATTCGTTGTTTATATTCTTGCGAACTACTCTATCAACAAGTTCACCCAACTTACGCTGTTCCCAAGAAGAAGTAGTTCGCTTTTTATTTGCGGTCAGGATAAGCCAGTCCGCCCTTCCGGCAAAGGAAATGCACTCACGCTGATGAAGGGTGATAAGGTTGTCAATACCTCGCAGGAAGTGTCCAATTCTTTGCTGTTCCTCTTTTGACGGGGCAAACAAGTCGTACTCACCATACTCTTGTGCGTTTACACCCGGCTGTCCAGATCGCTGCGAGGTAATACGAATATACTTCTCATAGCTTGGCGAAAGGGTGCTTTGAAAAACAAATTCTGCATCATTGTCCTGATTGACTTTTGCCCGAATAAGGAAACCTGCAAAGTACACAATGCCGTCGTTTTCCCTGTAAATGTAGGTTTTTCCGACACTTGCACCAGTTCGTGCAAAGACAATATCTCCGCTTGAGAGTAGATATTTCGACATACCATCAAGGCAAATATCAGGGGACGAAAGATCAGAAAGCAAGAACTCTCTGCTGGCATCATCAATATCCGTGATTCTGATGTATTTGTTTTTTCCGTCAAACTCCTTAGCGGCTGCGTTAAGTCCATACTCAAAAGTACCGCACATTTCAGACAACTTACGCTGTTCCCAAGAAAAAGTTGAAGTCGCAAATAACAGAGAGAAAACTACCTGAGAAGGGCTGCATAAATTTGCACATTTACGCTGATGAAGGGTGATAAGGTTGTCAAGGGTATCAAACAGCTTTCCGATTTTGCGCTGTTCCTCAAGCAAAGGAAGAGATACTTCTCCCATACAGAGCTTGTCGTAATAGAAGTACAGACGAACGCCACCCTCTTGCAACTGCATAATCAATTTTTGAAAATCAGGTGATTTGAACCAGTGCCATAAGAGCCTATCGTCAACATCTTCGGAGGTCTTGAAAACCTCATATAGAGAGCTAACTATCACATTTTTCCCGATATTTTGGTATCCGATTGAACCAACATTTATTCTTGCCGGGTTATAAGCAAATGAGTTCGGAGAAACGATATAATACATTCTTTTATCTGCTTCTCTCATCGTCCCTCCATTCTCGAACTTCTCATCTTGTGGTACAAATCCGTGTTCGTTGGTAATTGAATAGCTCTCTAATGGAAGGTTGTCCTTATTCTTTTCGCCAGCGGGAAAAGTAATATCTGAGAACTTACGCTGTTCCCAAGAAAAATCAAAAGAGCCAAGGAAACACCTTGGCTCTCTTGTTAAGACCGCATATTTTTTCATTTTTCGGCTTGCTTTAGCGGTGATGGCACTCATTACGGCATATCAACCTCAAATCCACCGGTAAGAATGAACTGCCGCAAAAGCTGATCCGTTTTCATATTGACCTTGGGCGGAATCAACTTGGTTTGTTCATATGCTTCAAAGAATGCTTTTGCTTTGGTCTTATCGATGCTCTTTTTCAGCTCGTCAAACCTGCCAAACTCATTGATAGTCGTTTCATTCAGGTTAAGCCCCATCATATTCCTGAGTTTATCCTCATCAAGACCGAAGATAGTCGCAAAACGGTGAATTTGGTCATCTTTTGCTCTAAACTGATACTCCGTGATGTAGTCACGAAGCGTTTTTCCGTCCTCGGCAATGACATCGCCTCGCTCAATGTCGTGCAGAAAGATATTTGCGTATTTCTGCTCCTCTTGCGTTAGGGCAGCAAAAGTTTTGTGAAGTTCTGCCTTTGCTTGCTCAATAGATTCCTCGGACGAACCTTCCTGTCGAATCAATTTGAGGTACTTATCGAAGCGACTGTTCATATAATCGGCATCGATAACCCCTGTGTCAATTTCAGTCAGGTATCCAACAAGATCGTATGGTATATCTATGTCTTGTGATCCGGGATCATCGGAAGAAGCAGCGGAAAGCTCTTTGTAACGCTGTGCCAAAATCAAAAATGCGTTCTCATCGAACTCCATTGTAATTTCAATCGAATTTCCACTTTCCTCGTCCTTGAATGAGTAGGTGTGTTTGTCCCACCTAAATCCTTGGATTTTAGCAGCTTCAAGGTATCCGTTGAAATCTCTAAACAGCGAGGCGAACTTAGCTCTTACGGTTCCGTCCGCAGGCAACTTTTCAAAGTCAGGGATACCAGCATTCTTGAACAAATAGGCAATATCATCAAACACAGCGTTGAGCTTTCCGAGGTTGTAAGACAGTTTTTCAACGAACAGACCTATCGGTCTATCGCCGGAATAGAGCTTAACAGCTTTGCTCACATTCTGCTCCATCGTATGCGGCTTGCGATAATATCTGATGATGCCAAAAGGCTTATCGGGTCCGAAAAGTCTGTTGGTTCTGGAAAATGCCTGAATGATGTTCTCATACTCCAGTATCTTGTCCATATACAGCGTGTTGACCCACTTAGAGTCAAAGCCGGTAAGCATCTGATCCACTACAATCAGGAGGTCGAGCTGCTTCTCAGGCTCTCTTTCGACCCGCTTATATTGCTCTTTGTGGGCAAGGCGTAGAGAAAGGTCTTTTTTGAAGCGAGCGTGTGTAGCAATCGAAAAATCCTGACCAAACATCGTATTATAGTCAGTAAGGATTTCGATTAAGCCTTGCTCTTTATAGAAAGCAATCGGCTGCCCTCTGTATTCTTTGTAGTCACCATCTTCATTGCTGATATTGGGGTCAAAAAGGCAACTGATCCTAAGTTTCGGCATTGCAGCCTTCAACAGTCGATAGTAGTCTATTGCTTCGGGGATGCTGCTCGTTGCAAAGATTGCGTGGAATTTCCCGTTGTGACTCAAAGTAAGCCAGTTTTCTTGAATATCCTCAACAACCTTGCTTTGATGCTCCGCGGAAAGGTACTGAGTTTTTGGAAGATAATCTTCAATGCCCTTGACCCACTTTCCGTCATCGCCCAAGAAGCCCGCCATCTTGACGGTGGAGGAGTCCATATACTCATAGAATATTTTTGCCTTTTTGGGATCGCTGATTGCTTCTTCTTCGGTTGCTGCTTTTGCTTTTTCCAAAGCAACCACCTTGCGGACATCCTTATCACGGAAAGTCAGGACTTTATAAGGATCAAATCCAAGCACATTCTTATCCCTGATACCATCAGCAATGCTATATCTATGGAGTTCATTGCCAAAAACATCTGTTTGGGCATTGTTTTTCTTTGCATTCTCCTCAAACACCGGTGTGCCGGTAAAGCCAAAGAAGATGGCATTGGGAAATGTTTCCTTGATGATGGATAGCATATCTCCAAAAGTTGAACGATGAGCCTCGTCAACAATAAAAACAAGCCGTTTGCCGTTGATTATTTCAATGTCGCTTGCATTAAGTCCTCCGTCCTCATCTCGGATATTGCTCATCTTCTGAATAGAGGTAACAATTAGGGTATCTGCCGTTGCGTTGCTTTTCAGCTTAGTCAAAAGGACATATGTGTTCTCTGTTGCCTGCACGGTTTCGTTCTCGTCCGCAAATGCCCGATACTCCTTGAGCGACTGAGTTCCTAACTCAATACGGTCGGTAAGGAAAATAACCTTATCAGCATCATTGGAGTTTGCAATCAACTGAGCCGACTTAAAGCTCGTCATCGTCTTACCCGAGCCGGTGGTATGCCAAATGTAGCCGCCACGCTGCTTACCGCTGTCCCACTTCGTTTTAGACACAACATCGGAAATTGCGCTGGCTGCGTAATACTGGTAGCTTCGCATTACCTTCAGAACACCGTCAGCATTGTCGGCAACAGTATAAAACCCAATGAGCTGGTGCGCCATAGGGATGGACAGCAGCGAGGAGGCGATAGCTTTCCAATCGTTGATAGGCTCATTATTGAAGTCAGCCCAATGGAAATAGTAATCCGTATTGAACTTTCCGTCAGGTCCGGGATTCGCAAAATAACGAGTTTCTTCAGGGTTCATTGCTACAAACACCTGAACGAGCGAGAACAATCCGGTAAAAACGCCCTCAAATGAGTATTTCTCAATCTGATTATATGCTTGACTGACGGGGACACCGCTGCGCTTCAGTTCGATATGTATGACAGGCATACCGTTGATAAGCAGCATCAAATCACCACGACGGTCATTCAGCATTTTTGACTTGCTCGGAAAGACTGGTTGCTGTACGATCTGATACCGGCTCTGTCCAGCGGCGATTTCCCTGCGATCATATATTTTCAAGCTGATTTCAGTGCCAAAATGGAGCTTATCATCAGGGTTATCACGCTTGATGGACACAGTTTTTCCGTTGATAAAGCCATTGAGTTTCAACGGGGTTCTAAGTTCCGTGATCTGCTCGATGATCTGCTGCATTTCGCCATCCGTAAGAGGATAGTTATTCAAGCGGTCAATTCCACGGTTGTTATCATACAGGATCTTTGCCCAATTTCGGATGAGGTCTTGCTCGGTTGGGTTCTTGATAACTTCTTTTTCCCAGCCTTTATCCGCCAAGACTTTAATCAGGGCTTCCTCAAAGTCCGCTTCTTTTTGGAATGTCATTCGATTTCCTCCTTCCTACTAAATTGATGTCACACGAACATCTTTTCAAGCATAGATTTCTTGATATTTTGGAGCTTTTCCAACTCACGCTGATGAAGGGTGATAAGGTGGTCAAGCTGTGCCAAATACTCGCCAATTCGATACTGTTCTTGCAAGCAGGGCAGTTTAAACTCAATGCTCATTAGGGTTTCTGCATTCAACTTTGCTCGACTGCCACCTACCAAAAGTGATTCAATATCTGATTGACTTATGGCAAAGGCAAGAAAACTATTATCGGAAATTCCCGCCTTTCCTTGAAGGACGTGAGCGTGATTATTGACCCAAATACGCCCGTTTACGCATTTTACAGGGTAGTTTTTTAAGTCATTCGCTCCATCTTCAGCAACAAGGACAAATTCTCCATCGTGTGTAAATCCCTCCACATAATCCTGAATTCCGTTTGCTCCATAATACGGCGTTGTTCCGTGAACCCGAAGATTTGCTGCAACAGGGATACGCAGATTATCAAAGCGGTCAGCAACATCTTGAACCTTACGCTGTTCCCAAGGGTCAGTAAATCCCTTAAAGCGAATTTCGGGGTAACTGCTGCCATTTTGCGGGAACATCTTTTCGAGCATCGACTTTTTCACATTCGTCAACTTTTCAAACTTACGCTGATGAAGGGTGATAAGGTTGTCGAGCTGCTGAAAGAAACCTCCAATAGTCTGTTGTTCTCGCATCGTTGGCGGCATCATCAGCTCCATTACAGCCATTTGCTTTCCCGAAACCTCGACGAAAGTTGATCCAGCCCCAACAAGCTCTCCATATCGTTTTAATTCTTCGGTTCGAGAAAAAATGAAGTAAGAGTCAAGCTCTCCACGATGTGGGACAATGGACTGAAATCCCTGATTAGTGCAGCCTTTTCGGGTTAAAATGGCTGTTTTCCCGATCCCTGCACGAGATGTAAACAGGACTGTACCGGGAGGAAGCATTTTAGCTGAACTATTCTCATAACCCAAGCCGGTTATCTTTTTTTGACTCGAATTTGCATAGATTTGATCCGCAATTTCAGCAGGTGCATACCAATCAATATCACCGTCCCAATAGCTCTGATTTCCTGTACTTGGGGTTCCACCACCCACAATGTCAGCAATATCTCCCAACTTACGCTGTTCCCAAGCGTCTGAGAATCCTTTGAAGCGAATTGCGGGAGCATCTGATTTTTTCGTCATTCTGCACTACCTCCCAGCAATTTCTTCAACTCATTAAGACCCAGCATATCGTACTCATTACCCTCAAGGTCATCGATCATTCCCGAAAGCGTTGCTTCGGTTTCGCTGATCTGCTGTTCGACCTCGAAGAAAGTTGTAGCATACTTGTTTTGAAGGGCTTGAATTTTGCTTACCAAGCTGTCGATTACGGTATCAGGTAGTTTGTGAATGCTCTCAATGAGAGGAGCAATCCACTTCTTTTCGAGCAAATCCAAAGCCTGTTCATCGCTCAGACTTTCAATCGTATCCTTTGTTTTTGCCTGCAACGCAGCACTCTTTGCCTTGATCTCCGCCTTGATTTCTTTCTCGCTCTTGACCAAAGACTCTACCTTTTCTAAGAGTGTACGAAGCGCAACGCTTTCAGGAGAACGGTCTTTCTTCAGTTCCTTAATCTTTTTGGATACTTCTTTCGGAACGAAAGCATCGCCTTCCTCGGTGAGAACATCGTTGCAGCTCTCTTTATCCTCCTCTGTCATTTCATCAAGGATAGACTCATACTCAGAAGGGATTTCCGCCAAACGGCTTTCCAAACCGTGAAGCTCGTCCGTTTCTGCGGAGAGCAAAGTCGCCTGTACCAAGTCGAACGGGATAATATGACCTATCCAGCCCTCTTGAACTTCCTGATCTTTACCGTCCTTTTTCTTGATGACAAGGTTCGGATCGACCTTCTTTGTTGCAGCAAAGCCTTCGGTTTGCAACATTTCGAGGTCGATGGAAATACCTGTCCAATCGTCGTCAAGAAGCTGGAACGCCGCATATTTGTCGATAAGTGGAATTTCCTTCAATCGCTCGAAAATATCAGCACTCAGAACGGTTTCAGCCTTAGAGATTTCGATGCTTCCCATCCGGTCGATAAGTTCTTCTTTCAGGAATGCCGGGAAAGTGGAAAAGGCAGCGTTAAAAGCATTCTCAAACCCGACCACATCAGGGTGGCTCTTGATGGCACTCTTAATGTCATCGACAGACACATTCACATAGGGGATGCCACTCTCTGTAAACAGAGCCTTTTTCAGTGCCGGGAACGCCGTCCAAAATTCGCCCAGCTCTTCAATTTCTGCCGTCGGGATACCGCCAAACATAGACGCATAGACATCCCAATGCTCGGCAGCTTCGGAGGAATCAACATAGCGAGGAATGTTCAAGTTATAATCATTGCTGCGGATTTCTTCACGACTGACGACTCGTGAAAACTTCGTAACGCTTTCACGCTTGATAAAGGTATCTGCTATGCGTTTAATGTCAGACGCACGGAGCTTGTTATTTTTACCCTCTTTGATAAAGCCCTTGGATGCATCGATGATAAGAACATCGGTGTTCTCACGCTTTTGGCGCAGCACCATAATGATGGTGGGAATTCCTGTCCCAAAGAAGATATTTGCAGGCAGCCCGATAATGGCGTCGATATGGTTATTCTCAATCAGGTTCTTTCTGATTTCACCTTCCTCACCGCCACGGAACAGTACGCCGTGGGGAAGAACGATTGTCATAATGCCGTCCGGCTTGATATGGAACAGATCGTGCAAGAGGAAAGCATAGTCGGCTTTTCCTTTGGGAGCAAGTCCAAAACGAGCATAACGAGGATCACCCTCTTTGTTGGACGGGTCCCAAGCCTGCGAATACGGCGGATTGGACACGACCGCATCCACATAGAGAGGATTATAGGTATTTACCGGATCATTTTCGTCAAAGTACGGCCAATCCTCCTCAAGAGTATCGCCGTTACGAGTGACGATATTATCCGGTTTGATGCCACGCATAACCAAATTCATCCGGGTCAGGTTGTAGGTGTTCTCTTTCAGCTCCTGCGCGTAGTATTTTACATTGTTTGCGTCAGCCATATACTTGGAAACGCTTTTGCCGATGTTGATCAGCAGCGAGCCGGAACCGCTGGTCGGGTCATAGATTTTGATTTCGTTCTTGCCCTGCAGGTGGCTTGCCACGATTTCAGACATCAGCAGCGAAACCTCGTGGGGCGTATAGAACTCGCCCGCCTTTTTGCCGGCATTGGCGGCAAACATACTGATCAGATATTCATAGATGAAGCCCAGCACATCATAGCCCTGCTTGCCGTCCATCGGAATATCC
>ENA-OOYH01000162-OOYH01000162.1-human-gut-metagenome-genome-assembly--contig:-NODE-162-length-16297-cov-1.428272_pt1 | contig 16297 bp, 15 predicted proteins | sample MGYA00241699_ERZ501370 | MGnify/ENA primary metagenome ERZ501370 (study PRJEB25962, sample SAMEA2042655) | human gut metagenome | biome: human gut; feature: human-associated habitat; material: faeces... | reverse complement strand
CACCATAGAGGACCAGATGGAGGTGGCAAGGATCTTCTCAAAGGAAGTGGAGCATTCCGAGGAAAATGTGGAGGCCGCCAAGGAGGAAATTATCTGGGGATAGTTGATTTAGAGATTAAATATATAATAAAATAACAATATAATTTTTTAGTTTTTGATTTTAGATTTTTAGTTTTTGGTTTTTAGATTTTAGTTTTCAAAAGAAGCTTGCACAGAAATGTGCAGGCTCTTTTTTGTGAAATAACTAAAGGCTTCCACCATTATGCCATAAGCCTCATATTTTCCGGCTTATGGGCTGGTTTTTGGAGCTGTTTTGTGGATTTTTGTAGTTACAGCTACTTTTTCTCGGATTTTATCCGGCTTATGGGCTGAGTTTTTGGAGCTGTTTTGTGGATTTTTGCAGTTACAGCTACTTTTCTCGCAATTTTTCCGGCTTATGGGCTGAATTTTGGGAGCTGTTTTAAAAGTTTTATGGATTATAGCTCCTCAAGACCTGCCCACTATGCTATCAACCTATGGCTATTGTACATTATGCTATGCAAATAGAGCAATTATCAGATATAAAGGCATTGGTTATGCGTCTCAAATCTGACCCGGTTACCGGTTCTAAGACGCAGTCTTGGTTACGATTATGTCGAAAAATCAAAGATAATTCAAGGTTTATTACAGCACCATTCAGAGAAACAAAAGCATTTGAAAAACTATATAATCAACGAACCAGCGTAGAGCGTACGTTCGGGGATTTAAAAGATAATTACAACCTTGATAACATCCGGGTTGCAAAAATGGCAAGGGCAAAAGTCTTTATGGATTTATCTTGTATTGCCCTTATTGCATCAAGACTACCAGATGCAGCCAGCAAGGAAAAAACCACAAAAATAGTACAAATTTATCATTACAAAAATTCTGATATAAAAAGAGCAATATTAAACAAAAACCAACTGAATTAAACCCAAACCCATGTCATATTTTGTCGAAAACTGCTAATCACCTATCAATATTAAATCTTCTAATAGAAATCTTCAAAATACAAGCGCGTAACGCGCCTAGAATATTGATATATTATATGGAAAAATGAATCCACCAACAAAGAGTGAAATTTCGCAAAAGCGACAAAATTTCAAAAGAAAGACAAAAAAGAAGTTCTACGAAAAATAAAGTCGATGGAGGGATGAAATATTTGGGAAGAATTTATTATGAACAGAAAGGACTTATTAACCTCGATGATATTGTAGATATATTTATTGAGGTGGGAAATATACACAATTACCTGGAAAATGCAGCCTTGCGGATTTTGCTTTTTGGCAATCCTGAGCTGAATTTTTATCAGTGCCGATTATTAGTATTGAAGTACGGAGAATCACTTTCACAGGATGATTTGCACGGGCGGATGGTATTTATGAGAATGATACAGCTGCTGGAAGCCAACACAGTTTAAAATAAAATGAGAATTTCTTTTTTGACCGGGCAACCGGTCTTTCTTTTTTATATGAATGGTGTTATAATTTTAAAAAATTGATAACTTACCGGGGTCCGTATGTTTAATTGGATTTAGGAGTGTTATCAGAAATATAGTTAATGTGAAAAGAGGACAAAAATGAACATCGTAGTACTTGCCGGAGGGCTCAGCACAGAGAGAGATGTTTCCTTCAAGACAGGAAGCATGGTAGCTAAGGCACTCAAAGAGAACGGCCACAAAGTTATATTATTGGATGTATTTATGGGATATAGTGACAGGGAGGAGGACCTGACAGGTATATTTGACCGCGCGGACGAGATAAGCGTGCAGGTCAGCGATATTCCGACAGAGGCACCTGACCTCGCAAAGGTAAAGGCTTCCAGAAAGGACCAGTCACCTTGCTTCTTCGGACCAAATGTCATAAAAATGTGTCAGATGGCTGACATTGTTTTCATGGCTCTCCACGGAGAAAACGGAGAGAACGGAAAGATACAGGCAGCATTTGATCTCTTCGGTGTCAAATATACAGGCAGCGATTATTTAAGCTCAGCCATCGCCATGAACAAGGAGACATCAAAGCAGTTCTTCCTTGCAAACGGTATACCTACTCCAAAGGGTATTTCCATGACAAGAGCGACCAGACAGGACGATATCACAAAGCTTGACCTGACACTTCCATGCGTGGTAAAGCCATGCTGCGGCGGTTCGGTGTCACCATCGTTAGGGATGCGGCCGAGTTCAAGGCGGCACTTGACGATGCCTTCAAGTGGGAAAATGAGCTGGTTATCGAGGAATTTGTGCATGGCAGGGAGTTCTCTGTCGGCGTTATCGAGGGAAAGGCTCTTCCTATTATAGAGATTGCACCGAAGGAGGGCTTCTACGATTATAAGAACAAATACAAGGCGGGCAGTACAGTAGAAACATGTCCGGCCGAGCTTCCTGAGCAGGTGACAAAGGATATGCAGCACTATGCCGAGGAGGTTGCGCGTGTTATCGGGCTTGACACATATTCACGCTCAGACTTTTTGCTCAACGACAAAAATGAGATGTTCTGCCTCGAGGCAAACACACTGCCGGGCATGACTCCGACCAGTCTTCTGCCACAGGAGGCAGCGGTTATCGGTATGAGTTTTAATCAGCTCTGTGAGCATCTGATTGACATATCTTTGAAAAAATATGAGGTGTAGCATGTCGGATAAGTACATGAAGAATCTTACATTTGCAAATATCGCAAAGGCCTGCGAGGGCACATACATAGGCGATGAGACACTGCTCGATACGACAATCACCGGCGCCGTCATAGACAGCAGACAGGTGAAGGAGGGCTATCTTTTTATCCCGATAAAGGGAGAAAGGGTGGACGGACACAAATTCATTCCGACTGTGTTTGAGCAGGGGGCGGCAATTGTGCTCTCTGAGCATGAGCTGAAGGATCCGGCAGGCCCATATGTGCTTGTTGAATCAACCACCGATGCCATGAAAAAGCTCGCGGCATTTTACAGAAAAAGCCTTGATATCAAGGTGGTGGGTATCACCGGAAGTGTCGGCAAAACCAGCACCAAGGAGATGATATCATCTGTCCTTGAACAGAAATACAGCGTCCACAAGACCGCAGGCAATTTTAACAATGAGATAGGCCTGCCACTCACCATTTTCGGAATCAGGGAAAGCCATCAGGTAGCGGTGCTTGAGATGGGCATATCTGATTTTGGTGAGATGCACAGACTTTCTACTATGTCTTGCCCGGATGTCATGGTCATCACCAATATCGGCTACTGTCATCTGGAGTTTTTGGGCGACAGGGATGGTGTGCTTAAAGCCAAGACAGAGTGCTTTGAGCATATGATGCCGGATGCGGTCGCAGTGCTGAATGCGGATGACGACAAGCTGGCCACAGTGCAGACGGTAAATGGAAAGCCTGCCATATACTATGGCAAGGAATCAGCTTCAGGTGTTCATAAATCAGTATATACCACAAATATTGAAAACTTGGGCTTTGACGGTATGAAGGCTCATTTTGTCACCCCGGAGGGTGAGTTTGATGCACAAATCCATATCCCGGGTGAGCACAATGTATACAATGCCATGGCGGCAGCGGCTGTCGGATTGCAGCTTGGTCTCACAATAGCTGAGATTAAATCAGGAATCGAGAAAGCAGAGACAATCGCAGGCCGTACCAATTTTATCAAAACACACGGCATGACAGTGATAGATGACTGCTACAATGCAAACCCTGTATCCATGAAATCCTCTATCGAGGTGCTTTCACATGCAAAGGGCAGGACAATAGCAGTGCTTGGCGACATGGGAGAGTTGGGAAGTGATGAGAAAAAGCTGCACCATGAGGTAGGCGAAGCAGTTGGAGAGAATCATATCCATACACTTTTTGCCGCAGGAGAGCTGGCAAAGGAATATGCAGCCGGAGCAGCGGAGAAATCATCCGATGTAGACATCCACTATTTCGAGGATAGGGAGACCATGACACAGGAGCTTCTTTCATATGTGAAGGAGGGCGACACCATACTGGTGAAGGCATCGCACTTCATGGAGTTTCCGAAGGTGGTAGAGGCACTGAGTAAATAAAAATAAGGTGAAAACTAATCAGTAAAAATTAATTCGATATTTAATAATTGCGAGGGATGGATATTCTCCAAGCCTCATAATATTATAAAAGAAAGAGAGAAAAATAATGGCACAGAATCCAATCGTAACAATCACAATGGAAAACGGCGATGTAATCAAGGCGGAGCTTTATCCGGAAATCGCACCAAACACAGTAAACAACTTTATCAGCTTAATCAATCACAACTTCTATGACGGAGTATGCTTCCACCGTGTAATCAAGGGCTTTATGCTCCAGGGCGGAGATCCTGACGGAAACGGCACAGGCGGCCCTGGCTATGAAATCAAGGGGGAGTTCACACACAACGGTTTCAAAAATGACTTAAAGCACACAGCCGGTGTACTTTCAATGGCACGTACCATGATACCTGACTCAGCAGGCAGCCAGTTCTTCATCATGCATCAGGATGCACCACATCTCGACGGTGAGTATGCGGCATTCGGCAAGGTAATCGAGGGCATGGATGTGGTAAACAAGATCGCTGAGGTGCGCACAGACTACATGGACAAACCACTTGAGGCTCAGGTCATGAAAACAGTAACAGTTGAGACCTTCGGAGTGGACTATCCGGAGCCGGAGACAGTTTAATGATAATAATTATCGATGAGGCAAGCGCAAAACTTGCCTCTTTTTACTATCATGGCGAGATATTCAAGCTGCAGTGGAGAAGTGTGGCAGGCAAGGCATCTATGTCAGAAGAGCTGCAAGAAAAACTGTATGGTGCACTACCGGGAAAGTTGCTGGATGAGTTGCAGAAGAAACTGCTAGACGAGCAGCAATATGAATTACAGGAAAAATTACAAGAAAAACTACCTGATGAACTGCGGGAAAAACTGTATGTTGCGCTACCGGCTGATGAATCAATTAATGACTTCCAAAAAACGACAATCCAAGAATCTGCAGATAACACCGCGAAAGCTAATACGGGAAATCTAAGAATACCGAAAGCTCCCACAGACTACATCTGGATAGTATCAAACAGGCAGCAGAAGCAAATAGCCGACTCACTCGGCATAGCATCAGTAGGAGAACCGCAGTGCGGCACGCACTATGCAGTCGAGAGCCTTGCAGAGCTTGATATTGAGTATCTGGAGCGGGTGCGCAGGCGGTATAATCACATTCCGTGGGACATCGGTGAGACAGACAGGTGTCTGATACGTGAACTGTCCCTGTCGGACCTTCCTGCGCTCTATGAGCTCTATGACAAGCCCAGCATGACAGACTTTGTGGAGCCACTTTACGACTACGAGACAGAGCTTGAATACCAGAAAGCATATATAGAGAACATGTATGGCTTTTACGAGTATGGCATGTGGCTTGTATTTTCCAGGGAAACAGGGAAGCTGATAGGCAGGGCAGGGCTTGAGCATGATGAACTGGGCTATATGATAGCGCCGGAATTATGGAACCAAGGCTATGCCACGGAGGTGTGCCGATTCATCATAGACTACGCGCGCGAAAACACAGACTTTGAAGAGCTTTACTGCCGGATAGATGAGAAAAATACGGCATCGGTGCGCCTTGCTAAAAAGCTTGGATTTACAAATAGCGGGCATATGGATGATGATATAAACGCTTCTATATATAGAAAAAATATAAAAAACAATGAAAAACATTGAAAAATATGCAATTAGGCAATAAAATATAAACATAGTTTAACGATTTGGAGGACGAAAAAATGAAGAAATATGCATACGGAGTAGATATAGGTGGAACAACTGTAAAGATAGGCTTTTTCGAGACCACAGGAAAGCTTGTCGATACATGGGAGATTCCTACACGCACAGAGAATTCAGGCGAGCTCATCCTGCCTGATATTGCAGCATCCATCAAGGAGAATAACGAGAAGCATGGCATAGAGATGGGTGACATCGAGGGCGTAGGCATGGGAGTGCCGGGACCTATAAAGGATGACGGAACAGTATTAAGATGTGTCAACCTCGGCTGGGGTGTGTTCAACGTGGCACAGTCACTCTCAGTACTGTGCGGCGGCATCAAGGTAAAGGCCGGAAACGATGCCAACGTAGCTGCGCTCGGTGAGATGTGGCAGGGCGGTGGAAAGGGCCATCAGGATGTAGTCATGATCACACTCGGCACAGGCGTAGGCGGAGGAATCATCCGCGAGGGCAGAATCGTAGCCGGAATAAACGGAGCAGGCGGAGAGATAGGACATATGCCTATGGTAGATGATGAGTCAGAGTGCTGTGGCTGCGGCAAGAAGGGTTGCTTAGAGCAGTATGCATCAGCAAACGGACTTGTAAGAGTAGCAGAGAGATACATTGCAGCACACAGGGATGTGGCAACAAAGCTTGATTTAAATGCAGGCTTCACAGCCAAGGATGTATGCGATGCGGCAAAGGCAGGAGATGCAGCGGGCATTGCGGCAGTAGAGCAGTCTATGAAGCTTCTCGGCAAGGCAATGGCAGCAGTAGCATGCGTTATGGACCCTGAGGTATTTGTTGTCGGCGGTGGCCTTTCAAAGGCAGGCAGCATCATCATCGATACAGCAGCAAAGTACTATAAAGAGTATGCTTTCCATGCAAGCCGTGAGACAGAGATCAAGCTTGCCACACTCGGCAACTCAGCCGGCATGTATGGCGGAGTAAAGATGGTTATCGGCTAACAACATAAGATTGCAATTTTTAAAGAAATAAAATATAATGGCTACTAAAGATACACTACAATCGAGGTGAGACTATTGGCAGATTACTCAACAGAAGAATTAGAAAAAATAGCGGACAAATTTCGCTCAGATACCAGCGGTATAAGGGGAACAAAGGATTTTACGAGCCCAGAGGAGCTTTACGATGAGCTGAAAAAGGAAATCAAAAAGTACCATCCGTCGGATGACACGAGCCTTGTGGACAAAGCCTACAGGGTAGCTTATGATGCCCATAAGGGGCAGGCGCGTAAGTCAGGAGAGCCTTATATCATACATCCGCTTTGTGTTGCCATAATACTCGCCGAGCTCGAGCTGGATAAGGAAACAATTGCAGCAGGACTGCTCCATGATGTGCTGGAGGACACCATCATGACCATGGATGAGATGCGTCCCATCCTGCCGGAAATGGATAAGATCAACTACTTCTCCGTGGAGTGCTGGGGCGGCGCCACCTTCGACAGCTGCATCCGCTTCCTCGATGAGGATCCCTGGGAGAATCTGCGCAAGATGTTTCTCGCCATGGCGAAGGATATCAGAGTCATCCTCATAAAGCTGGCAGACAGACTGCACAATATGCGTACACTCAAGTACCAGTCCAAGGAGGCACAGCAGCGTATCGCCAGAGAGACACAGGATATCTACTGCCCTATCGCACAGCGACTTGGTATCAGCAAGATAAAGATAGAGCTCGAGGACCTTTGTATGAAGTACCTCTATCCGGATGCCTACTACGATCTGGTAGAGAAGGTAGCCCTCAGAAAGACAGAGCGCGACACCTACATCCAGGGCCTGGTAAACGATGTCAAGAAGTATGTTACAGATGCCGGCATCAAGGCTGAGATATACGGCAGGGCAAAGCATTTCTTCAGTATATATAAGAAGATGGTCAATCAGGACAAGACGATAGACCAGATATATGACCTCTTTGCCATCAGAATTCTGGTGGATACCATACCGGACTGTTACGCAGTGCTTGGTATCATACATGAGAAGTATAAGCCTATACCGGGCCGTTTCAAGGACTATATCGCCATGCCGAAGCAGAACATGTACCAGTCGCTTCACACGACACTCATAGGCCCGAGCGGACAGCCGTTTGAGATACAGATACGTACCTATGAGATGCATCGTACAGCTGAGTACGGTATCGCAGCGCACTGGAAGTACAAGGAAGCAAATAACGGCAATGCCACTACCACCACTGTCACAGAGGAGGAGAAGCTCAGCTGGCTGCGCCAGATACTCGAGTGGCAGCAGGACATGTCGGATAATAAGGAGTTTATGACTTTATTAAAGAGTGATTTAAATTTATTCTCCGACAATGTATTTGCATTCACACCGTCCGGCGATGTAAAAAACCTGCCAAAGGGCTCCACACCTATAGACTTTGCCTACAGCATACACTCTGCGGTCGGCAACAAGATGGTCGGTGCCAAGGTAAACGGCAAGCTGGTGCCGATAGACTATGTCATCAAAAACGGTGACCAGATAGAGATAATCACCTCGCAGAACTCCAAGGGGCCAAGCCGTGACTGGCTCAAGGTCGTAAAGAGCACACAGGCCAAGAACAAGATCAACCAGTGGTTCAGAAGTGAGCTCAAGGAGGAGAATATACAGCACGGCAAGGATCTGATAGCAGCCTATGCCAAGGCAAAGGGCATCAACTTTGCTGAGATAAACAAGCCTGAGTATCAGGAGAAAATACGCCGCAAATACGGTTTCCACGACTGGAACTCATGCCTTGCAACCGTCGGCCACGGCGGACTCAAGGAGAGCCAGATAGTCAACAGGATGTACGATGAGTACAAGAAGGATCATGTGGTGCCGGTGACAGATGCAGATGTGCTTGGCAGCATCGCAGAAAAGCAGCAGGCGGCAGCAGGCACACAGCCCGAGCACAAGTCAAAGAGCGGTATTGTGGTACACGGACTCTATGACGTGGCTGTGCACTTCTCGAAGTGCTGCAATCCTGTTCCGGGAGATGAAATCGTGGGCTTTGTCACAAGAGGCCGAGGCATCTCCATCCACAGGACAGACTGCGTGAATATCATCAATCTGTCCAAGATAGAAAAGGACAGGCTCATAGAAGCAGAGTGGCAGGATACAGCCCTCATGGACAACGGTGCCGAGTATCAGGCAGACTTAAAGATATTCTGTCATGACAGGCCGGGACTGCTCGTAGATATCACAAAGATATTTACCGAGAAGGAAATCAATATCAGTGGTATACAGTCCAAGACCAGCAAGCAGGGTATCGCTACAATCGAGGTATTTTTTAATATCAAAGGCAGGGACCAGATAAAGGTTCTCGTGGAGAAGCTCAGACAGATAGAAAGTGTAATAGACGTAGAGAGGACCACCGGCTAAATCCCGGTGGTTCTTGCGTGAAGCATAACATATAACAGACAAGGAGTACACTCATATGGTAAATATGAAGATAGACCACTTCGTAGTGGGACCGGTGCAGACCAACTGCTACTTTGTCACCAATATAAAGACAAAGGAAATGATAATAATAGACCCGGGCGCGTGTGCTAAACAGCTCGCCAAAAAAGTGGACGAATCAGGCGCAAAGCCTGTAGCAATACTGCTCACACACGGACACTTTGACCACGCCACGGATGCAAAGCCGCTCGCAGACCGCTACGGCATCAAGATATATATCCATGAGGCAGACAAAGCCACACTCGATGACCCGCAGCTCAATGTCAGCTACATGATGGGGCAGTCAAAGACCTTTTATGCAGATGTATTTTTGAAGGATAAGCAGGAACTTGACATCGCAGGCTTTCACATAGTAGTGCTTCACACACCGGGGCATACACCGGGCGGCTGCTGCTATTATTTCCCGTATGAGGACGTGATCTTTACAGGAGATTCGCTGTTTTGCGGCTCAATCGGACGTACGGATTTCAAGGGCGGCAGCATGTCAGACCTTGTGCGCACGGTGAAGGAAAAAATCATGACACTGCCTGAGCATACAGAGGTGTACCCGGGCCATAACGACACAACAACCATAGAAAACGAGAGGATGTATAACCCTTACTTATGATAGTAGTAGTATTTAATAAACCGGATTTTGAATATGATGTGCACTCACTGCTCAAGGAGTTCTTCCCTCAGGAAGATGTGCAGATGTACTATAGTTGCTCACCTGATGAGGTGGAGGGGAAAAACTTAGCCTGCACACACCACGAGATGACAGACGATGGCGTAAAGGAATTTGCGGATGCCTCACAGGTATTTAAGATAGACTATGTGGGCGATGAAATTGCAGTGGAGTGGACGCTGAATAGAGCCGGAAAAAGAATCTGCACAAAAATATCCGTAGACAGCGCAGACCGTAAGGAGACCAAAAACCGCCTCAAGCTCGCCCTGTATTCCATGATAGAAAAGGGCACAGGAAAGAGCCTTCCGTGGGGCACACTCTCAGGCATCAGACCGACCAAGATAGCCATGAAATGCATAGAGGACGGCATGAGCGATAAGGAAACCTACGACTATCTGAAGGAAACCTATCTCGCAAGTGATGAGAAAATCGACCTCTCAATAGGCATAGCAAAGCGTGAGAAGGCACTGCTTGACAAGGTGGACTATGACAACGGCTACAGCCTGTACATAGGCATACCATTCTGCCCGAGCACCTGTGCATACTGCTCGTTTACCTCATATCCGCTCGGTGTGTGGAAAAACCGCGTGGACGATTACCTCGACGCACTCGAGAAGGAGATAGACTACACGGCACAGAAATTCTACCACAAGAAGCTAAACTCCATCTACATAGGAGGCGGCACACCGACCACACTAAGCCCTGCGCAGCTTGACAGGCTTATCAGAAAAATCAAATGCAGCTTTGATTTAAAGGACTGTCTGGAATTTACAGTGGAGGCAGGCAGACCGGACTCCATCACGAGAGAAAAGCTCCTGGCACTAAAGAAAAACGGCATCAGCCGTATATCAGTAAATCCACAGACCATGAAGCAGCAGACGCTTGATATAATAGGAAGACACCACACAGTAGACGATACGATACAAAGCTTCAAGCTCGCGCGTGAGCTGGGCTTTGACAACATAAACATGGACCTCATCATGGGGCTTCCCGAGGAGACGCTCGATGATGTAAGGCACACAATGGAGCTGGTGAAGGAGCTGGCACCTGACAACGTCACCATCCATTCACTCGCAGTAAAGCGAGCTGCAATACTCACCATCTTCAAGGACCGCTACAGCGATATGCAGATGGTCAACACCCAGGAGCATATGGATCTCTGCGCAGCCTACTGTAAGCAGATGGGGCTTGAGCCATACTATCTCTACAGGCAGAAGGGCATGGCAGGCAACATGGAAAACGTGGGCTATGCGGCAAAGGGCAAGGCCGGCGTATACAACATACTGATCATGGAGGAAAAGCAGACCATCGTGGCGTGCGGCGCCGGAGCAAGCACCAAGCGAGTCTGGCCCATACCGAATCCGGATGGCACACACCGCATTGACAGATGCGAGAATGTCAAGGATGTAGGGCAGTATATCGCAAGGATTGATGAGATGATAGAGAGGAAGCGGAGGCTGTTTGAGGAGTAGATATTTCCTGAAAAGTATATAAAAAATGATGTTTACATCATTTATACATCAAAAATTTCTGTAGTGTTACGGAAAGGTTGCTGTGATAATAAAAAAATGATATAGTTAATAAAAATGAGGAAGGACTAAAGGTAGCGGATAAAATGTGTGAGTTCAAAATTCAAGAGTTAGGCCTTAATTATAGAAGATTTGATAAAAAAAAATTTGTGCTCAATCCAAGAATGAATGTTTTTGCTGGTAAAAATGGTTCTGGTAAGACTTCCGTATTGGAGGCTGCCAATGTGATGCTGGGAGCTTATCTTGCAGCTTACAAGACTTATGTACCTTCGCGGTTTGTATATAATATAAAGTCAACCGATGCAAGAAGAAAAACGTTGATTTCAGATGATAGTATGATTTTGACGACAGGATCAATTGCACAGTATCCGTGTGAAGTAAGTTGCAAGGCGCAGTGGGGCGGAAATAACACAGAGAACAATATTGAATTTAGACGAGTTATTTTAAAAGAAGATGCAAGAACTAAATTTGGTGGTTCTAATCCGATGCAGCCAGCTGTAATTGAATGGGAAAATAAAATATCTAATGCGAATCACTCGGATAGTAAAGTGGTTCTTCCATTAGTGCTTTATTTGAGTACAGCACGTCTTTTGAAAGATGGAAATAAGAAAACAAATATAAAAGGTGTATTTAGTAGGACTGACGCATATAATCATTGTTTGGATTCGCAACATGGACTTGAAATTGCATTTCGTTATATTGATACTCTTAAAGCTGTTTCACTAGAAGAAAATGGGGGAAAATTATTTCCTGCATATGAGGCAATTTTAAAGGCTGTTAATGATGCATTTTGTGATGAATTGAAGCCGGGAGAAGAAATTATATCTTCGACCAAATATGAGGATGATATTATTGCATTAAAAACAGCAGATGGAACAATCCTTCCGTTTCAGCTGTTGAGTGATGGTTATAGAAATGTAATAAAGATAATACTTGATATAGCTACGCGAATGTGCATATTGAATCCTTATCTAAAGGGTGATGCACTCAAAATGACACCTGGAATTGTTATAATAGATGAAATTGATTTGAGTTTGCATCCTACATGGCAGAAACGTATTATAGGAATTCTGAAAGAACAATTTCCTAGAATACAGTTTATATGTGCTACGCATTCTCCTTTTATTATTCAATCTTTGGATGAGGGAGAGCTTATTACTTTGGATCAGCCATTAGATAGTGAGTATTCCGGAGAAGGATTGGAAGATATAGCTGAAGATGTTATGGGTGTAGAATTGCCTCAATATAGTGAGAGAAAACGAAAGATATACGAAGCAGCCTCAAAATATTATACAGCCTTGAAAGAGGCCAAGACTCAAGATGATATAGCAAGGCTTGGCAAAGAATTGGCTGATTTAGAGGCGGAATATAGTGATAATCCTGCTTATATGGCGTGGGTTCATCAAAAATACACTGAACAGGCATGGAAAGTGAAGAAAAATGAGACCAGTAGATAAAGGTGAATCACCATATAATACAATAAAAAAATATCAGGATGCACTGCCATATTTAGGCGAAAAGATAGGTTATTATTGTTCATATTGTGAATTTCCAATTAAGCATGTACCGGAGGTTGAACATGTTGTATCAAAATCAAAGGGCGGAGATATAACGGATTGGAAGAACTTGCTGTTGGGATGTAAATATTGTAATGCTAGAAAATCAGCTAACACAACTCCTGAAAATGATGATGATTTTTTATGGCCTGATGTGAATAATACAGCAATTGCTTACTTATATGAAAATGGTTATCCAAAGGTAAATGAGCAGCTTTTAATGGAATTAGATCCGACAGGTGAGTTAAAAGAAAAGGCAACCAATACGTATGAGCTAGTAAAACTTGGTAATGTTCCTGATTTGAGTAAAGGGGATAAAGATAGGCGGCTTATAGAAAGAAATACTGCTTATTATAAAGCAAAGGAGTCATTGGACGGATGGCTACATATGAAAGATGCGCCAGATAGCTATAGAGAAGATTTAAAAAAGCAAATTATTATGACTGCTTTGGGGGATGGCTTTTATTCTGTTTGGATGACAGTCTTTGCAAATGAGCCACAAATATTATTAGCTTTAATTGATGGTTTTGCGGGAACAAATAAGAATTGTTATGATGAAGAGGGGAATGTTAAAAAGAATATTTCAGTTTAGAAAATTTAGCAGACAGAGTGTAAAAGTGCATAATCATGTAGAGAGGGAGAAGAAAAATTTAGAAATAGTGTCAAAAAATTATAAAGAAAACCTAATATTCATTGACAAAGAATTAAAAATGGGTGAAAATATATTATTGAATACCCTGATTAGATACAGAAAAAGATACAAATAACCTAATAAAACATACGTAAAACAAAACAGGTTAAAATAATTCGGGGGGGGGTACTAAGGTGTCTCCCCTGTAGCAGGTATAGAGGAAAATAAAAGATACCACAAGGAGAATTTGGAAAGAATGTACAGAAAGAAAGGCAGAGGATGGACAAAGCATATAGACTTTATGCTTATAGATATCGCATGCATTGTTATAGCATTTTTTATTTCATATGTGATACGCTTCGGCTTTAATAACCCATATGTGGATAAGGACTACCGTATACTGGGGGTAGCATTTCTTCTGATAGATTTCTTTGTGGAGATAATGGCAGATTCATTCAAGAACGTCCTAAAACGCGGATATCTGGATGAATTTATATCGACCTGTAAGCATGCAATGCTTGTTTTTCTGGTGACAGCACTGTTTCTGTTCACCACACAGATGGCTGATATATACTCGCGATTATCATTTTATATCATGTTTCCAATCTATGTGACAATAACATATGTAGCAAGACTAGCGCTCAAGAGCTTCCTTAAGAAAAAGGGCTTTGGAGCATCAAGAAAATCGCTGTTTGTCATAGCACCTGATGCCATGCTTCGTGATACACTGTGCACAGTGGAGAAAAGCTGTATAGGCTATACAAAGATAGTAGCAGCTTCACTGGATACAGACATGAAGGGTATGACTATATGTGGCATACCTATAGTTGCAAACCACGATGGTATAGTGGACTATGCGTGTGATGAGTGGGTGGATGAGGTGCTCATCCCGCCTTGTAGCGAGGATGAATATCCAGAGCGGATGGCAGATATATTCCTTGAGATGGGAATAGCGGTACATACAGGAATAACCAAAAATGGCACAGCCCAGGGAGGCTACAAGCAGATAGAAAAGATAGGCGACTATACCGTAGTCACATCAAGCGTGAACTATGCAAATACCAGCGCACTTCTGGTAAAGAGGGGCATGGATATAGTCGGAGGTCTGGTGGGCTGCCTGTTCACACTAATCATCATGATATTTGTGGGACCGGCGATATACATAGCCTCGCCTGGACCGATATTCTTCTCGCAGGAGAGAATAGGCAGAAACGGCAGAAAGTTCAAGATGTATAAATTCCGCAGCATGTATATGGATGCCGAGGAGCGAAAAAAAGAACTTATGGCACAAAACAAGATAGGCGACGGAATGATGTTCAAGATGGACTTCGACCCGAGAATCATAGGCAATAAGGTGCTGCCAAACGGAAAGAAGAAAACCGGAATCGGGCAGTTTATCAGGAAAACAAGCCTGGATGAATTCCCACAATTCTTCAATATACTAGCAGGAGATATGAGCCTGGTAGGAACCAGACCACCGACACTTGATGAGTGGGAGAAGTATGAACCACACCACAGAGCCAGAATGTCATTCAGACCGGGACTGACCGGACTGTGGCAGGTGAGTGGAAGGAGCAATATCACGGACTTTGAGGAAGTGGTGAAGCTGGATACCCAGTATATTGGGGAGTGGAGTGTTAAGGGGGATATTAGTATTCTTTGTAAGACTGCTGTGGGAGTATTTAGAAATGATGGAGCAATGTAAGGAAAAGCTCGACTGATTTTGTTGAGTGAACCTGTCTGGATGATGAGATGCAGAGAAATAAGACGAATAAACGCGGAAATAGCGGGATAAAGCTGTGTGATGAACACAGTAGATGAAAGATACCATCCATGTGGGTGTGTACATAGATAAAAAATTTGAATGAACCAGTGGAGGAAGAAACCTATGGCGGAGAAAAAGAAAATACTGTACATAGTCGAAGCTATGGGCGGAGGCGCTTTTACTTATATCGTTGACCTTGCCAATGTGCTTGTTGTTTGTTTTGCTCCGGGAGCTGATTATGAGTACACCTTTTCAAAAAGGGGGCATGTCGCTTACATTTCGAGAGTAAGCTCTGTTGAAACTACTTATGTCACCGGAAAGGCGGTGGCATGATGGGAGCATTACAGGAGCAGAAGCCTAACACAACAGTTTCCTACAACCCTAACGAAGCTCACATTGTGTATGCTTCAGACGATGGGTTTGCTGAAATCTTAGGTGTGTCCATGGTCTCTCTTTATGAGAACAGTAAGGATATGGAGTTCATCGCAGTTTATGTTTTGGACTCAGGCATTACAGATACCAACAAGAAGAAATTGGAATCTATATGTAAGACCTACAACAGATCTTTGCCGGTGTGGATTAAAGCAATGAATGTAAGCCAGGAACTGTCAATGGATGTTGCTGTTGACAGAGGTTCTTTAAGCCAATACGCGAGACTATTTATCAGCAGAGACGTTCCGGCTGATTTACACAGGGTTTTGTATCTGGATTGCGACATCCTCATTAATACATCTATCCGGGAGCTTTGGAATCTTGACTTGCAGGGAAAAGCTGTCGGGGCATTGATGGATGCTTTCAGCAGACAGTACCGTGCAAATATTGATCTCAAACCGGATGACATCATGTTCAACTCCGGCGTAATGCTCATAGACCTGGATAAATGGAAAGGGAAAAAAGTAGAGGATAGGCTGATGAAATTTATTGCCCATAAACATGGAAAGATTCAGCAGGGAGACCAGGGAG
>ENA-OOYH01000158-OOYH01000158.1-human-gut-metagenome-genome-assembly--contig:-NODE-158-length-16749-cov-1.875704_pt1 | contig 16749 bp, 8 predicted proteins | sample MGYA00241699_ERZ501370 | MGnify/ENA primary metagenome ERZ501370 (study PRJEB25962, sample SAMEA2042655) | human gut metagenome | biome: human gut; feature: human-associated habitat; material: faeces... | reverse complement strand
AGTCGACAAAACAAGTGTAATAAAGTAATGCAGTTAACATTCATAGGTTCGAGTATGACTAAGAGAAACAAGTCTTGCGAGAGTGAGGTGATGTTGACTATGCAAAGAAAGGAATTGTTAAAGAAAAGTGCTATCCGATATGCTGAGTACTACGGCATGGTCGAAGTACAGGACGCATTATATGCGGATAGTGCGAGCGAAAAGATTTTCACGAATCTGATAAGTATTATCGGTTCAGATGCCAATATCAAAATGGCATACCGTAATCTCAAATCAAACAAAGGAAGCAGCACACCTGGTGTCGACGGTAAGACCTTTAAGGACTTAGCTGAGATGTCAGAGGAAGCATTGGTTCAATGTGTTAGGGACAAAATTCTTAACTATCAGCCTAAAGCGGTGAGAAGGGTATATATCCCAAAGCCAAATGGGAAAATGCGACCATTAGGAATCCCTACGGTATTAGATAGGATTGTACAACAAAGCGTGTTGCAGGTCATGGAGCCTATATGCGAAGCCAAGTTTTATCGGCACAGTTATGGTTTCAGACCGAATCGTAGCACTAAGAATGCCGTTGCCGTGTGTTACAAACTGGCGCAGGTGGACGGATTCCACTATGTAGTTGATGTAGATATCAAGGGATTTTTTGATAATGTCGACCATGGAAAGCTACTAAAACAGATATGGACGATGGGAATACGTGATAAAAGGCTGATTTCCTTAATTGGAAAAATGCTAAAAGCTCCAATTGAAGAAAATGGGGTTAGAACGGTACCCGACAAAGGCACGCCACAGGGCGGTGTACTTAGTCCCTTACTGGCAAATATTGTGCTGAATGAGCTTGATTGGTGGATAGCCAGTCAATGGGAGGAAATGCCTGCAAAGCATCCTCTGCAAAGCGATATTTATATGAATAAAAATGGTACTCCGAATAAAGGGAATCTGTACAAGAAGTTGCGACAGTCCAGATTGAAAGAGTGCCACATAGTGAGATATGCGGATGATTTTAAGATATTTTGCAGGTCGTATTCTGATGCTTCCAAGCTAAAGCATGCGGTCGAGCAATGGCTAATGGACAGACTAAAGCTGGAAACATCTCCAGATAAGTCACGAATTACGAATCTTACCAAAGGCTATAGCGACTTCTTAGGCATAAAATTTAAACTTTACAAGAAGGGAAAGAAATGGTCTATCAAGTCTCATATGACCGACAAAGCCATCAATTCTCAACGAGTGAAGCTGAAAAATGCCATGGCGCAGGCCTGTAAATCTCACGAGAGTGAACAATCACAGCACGATGACCTCATCAGATACAACCAAGCAGTCATTGGTATGCATCAGTACTATAACATGGCTACTATGATAAATGCAGATGTTCACAGACTGTTCCCGTCGATTGACATAACCATGAAGACGAGACTGAATAGTCGGGCTGACCTCTCCAAGGAAAAACCGCCGACATTGAAAGGTGCGATGGACGAATATTTCTATCAGAAATATGGGGAGTCCAAACAGGTTAGATATATCAATGGTATGATTGTCGTTCCTGTAGCATACTGTAGGACGCAAAATCCAATGTTCTACCGAGTGGACACCAATCGTTACACCCCACAGGGACGTGAACGTATTCACCGCATGCTTGCTAAATCTGAATATGGAGAAACGCTGTTGAAGTTGAGTAGAGATAACGACACGAATCATAGTATCGAATTCTGTGACAACCGCCTATCAAGATTTGTGGCATCAAAGGGTAAGTGTGAACTCTCAAAGGTGTCTCTTGCGTTTGAAGATGTGGAATGCATATATCTTAATCCACCAAGCCAAGGTGGTACGGATGAATATGCAAACCTCAGAATCGTACACAAAGATATAAAGAGCCTTATCTATTCTAATGACGTGAAAATCATCAAGTCCCTCATCGATTTATTCGATTGTAGGGCCCCTGCCAAGATTGCAAAGCTCAACAAATGGAGAGCTAAAGCAGGATTGGAAGCAATTAACCTTATAACAATTAACCAGACTTTGAAGTAACTGTATTAGCAATAAAGACTTATCCCATGGAACGCCGTGTGCAATGAAAGTTGCTTGCACGGTGTGGCTCGGGGCGAAAGGCGTGAAAGCGTCTGACCTATCGAGATTTCTTTTGAAGGAAGAGCAGACTGCAGCCTACAGCGTGGAGATTTGGAAGCGATTCCGTAAATGGGGTGGTATCCCAACGGGCATCACCCAGAATATTAAGGATTTATTGTCTTCCAGGGAAATAGAGAATATATTTGAAAATTCAGATTTTATTTATATGCTGAACCAGGCTTCCGGAGACAGGCAGATTCTTGCAAAACAGCTGAATATCTCACCAACCCAGCTGTCCTATGTAACCAACAGTAATGAGGGGGAAGGACTTCTGTTCTATGGAAATGTCATTATCCCGTTCGTAGACAGATTCCCGAAAAATTCCCTCTATAAAATCATGACAACCCGCTTAGAGGAAACTTCCGAAGCAGGTTAAATCAAAGGAGAAGACAATGTTACGAGCAATTTCATATGTATTAACTTTTAGTGGCGGTGCTGTATTTGGCATCGCTATTCTCTGTTTATTACAGGCAGGGAAAGGGTATCCGAAGAAGGAGGAGTAATCAGTGGCAGAACAGAGAATGAAAGTCAGGGATAAGAAAGTCCAGAAAATGACCAAGGATGGTCTGGTGGAAGAAAACCTGACGGATAAATCTTCTGTTCGTGTCAGTAACCGTGCCAGTGATGTGCAGATGGGAGGAAAACAGGGGGAAAAAGAAGTAAGCCTTGTGGATAAGTCTTCCCGCCAGTCTGAACGGAGTGGGAAAAATATTCGTCCCTCTGTGCAAAAATCCAGAGATGCACCGGAACTGATACGGGCAGAGAAGCAAAGTGAGGATCTTGGACAGAGTAGAAAACAGCAAAATAGAAAAAGAATCCGTGCTGAAGTCGGAAAAGAATCCAGACTTGCAGAAAAATCCGAAGCCGGACAGTCAGGGAGACTGAAAGAAAAACGTGCGGATCTATCAGAAAACAGAGGAGACAGCCGGAGAAATCAGACCGGTGGTAGCAAAAAGCCAAAACAAAAACAGCGTTTGAAGTTTGCTTATGAGGAAACTGGTGCTTCTGTGAAAAATGATAAAGATATGGAGAAATTGAACCAGATGGATACGGATGGAGTCAATTTCCGACATCAGAAACAGAAGGAAAAAGCCAAAAAGTTTTCTTATGAGGAAGCAAAAAAGAAGAAGGAAGCAAAGCAGCATTCCAAGAAGGCACAGGTCTATCAGGCAAATGATGGAGAAGCTCCTGGAAAGAAGAAATCCCGCTTGAAGTTTGGCGAAGGGGAATCTGTGAAAACAGAAAAAACTTCTGTTGTCAAGAAAGCAGGAAGTGCAGCTTCCGCAGCATTGCACCGTGAGATCAGCAAAAATGAAGACGATAATGCGGCGGTAGAAGGTGCCCATAAGTTAGAAGAAAGCGGCGAAGGTGTTTACCGGCTGGAACAGAGAAGTGCCAGACGCAGGAAACAGAGGGCATTCAGAAAAAGAAGCAGACTTGAAAGACAGGAAGAGAAACAGACACAGGCGGCAGCCCGTCAGGAACAGAAGAAACTGAAAAAACAGATTCAGAAGCAACAGATCAAACGGGATTATGCCAAAGCGAAGCGAAGTGAACAGACAGTAGGAACAGCTACAAAAGGTACGATTGATTATATCAAGAAGAATGGCGGCAAAGTCACCAACTTTTTTAAAGAAAACCGGAAGGTGTATATCAGTGTAGCAGTTCTGATCGGATTGATGTTTCTGATCATAACGAATGTCACGTCATGCTCTGCAGTGTTTTTACAAAATGTGATCACTTACACCGGAACCAGTTATCTGTCATCGGATCAGGCAATCCGGGAAGCGGAACTGTATTACACACAGCTGGAAGCTAATCTGCAGGAGCGGATCAACAATATGGAATCTGAAGAACCAGGACATGAGGAATACCGATATAACATCGGACCTATTGAGCATGATCCGTTTATCCTGATTAGTTATCTGTCTGCAAAGTATGAAGAATTTACTTTTGAACAGGTCAAGCCGGAGCTGGACGCCTTGTTTGCAGAGCAATATCATTTAACTACTGAAGCAGTCAATGAGACTGTAACGGAGACAGCAACAGTAAGAGTTGGAGAATCTTTGGGACAGGTTGTGACCAGTGGATATTGTAACTGTCCAATCTGTTGTGGTATTTGGAGCGGAGGACCGACTGCCAGTGGAGCATATCCAACTGCCAATCATACCTTAGCGGTAGATGCTTCCAATCCGTTTGTTCCAATGGGAACAAAGGTAGTTATGAATGGTGTCGAATATACCGTAGAAGATACCGGAGCTTTCGCAAGATACGGTGTACAATTTGATGTCTATTATGACAGTCATGCGGCAGCATCTGCACATGGACATCAGACCTGGGAATGTTATCTTGCAGATGATAACGGAAGCAATGAAGTCGAAGTGACCAGAATCAGAGATGTGGACACGCTGAATGTAACATTGACCAGTGGAAACCTGATGTCAATCTGTCAGGACAGGTTGGGATTTTTCCAGAAAGAACTGTTCAGTGCCTACAACGATACCAAAGGCAACCTGCAGATGTTTGCAACACCGGTTGATTTTAACTGGTATTCCAGTGTGACCAGCTATTATGGATATCGGATTCATCCAATATCAGGAGCAAATCAGTTACACAATGGTATGGATATCGGAGCACCGGAAGGGACAAAAGTAATGGCAGGGCTGACCGGAACGGTTACAACTTCTGCTTATAACGACAGCTATGGCAATTATGTTGTAATCAAGGACAGTAAAGGCTATGAACTGCGGTATGCACATTTAAGCAGCCGGAGTGTATCTGCAGGTGCATCCGTCACGAAAGGTGATGAGATCGGTCTTGTAGGAAATACCGGAAATTCTACAGGAAGCCATCTTCACATTGAACTTTTGAAAAATGGAGAGCGGTTAAACCCGATCTTTTATCTGGAAACAGGAGAAGGGACAGGCTTTGGTGGTAATGAATATACCAGTGAAGCAGCGCAACGTTTACTGGAAGAGGCTGCAAAATATCTTGGAACACCGTATGTGTGGGGCGGATATTCCCCAAGTGGATTCGATTGTTCCGGATTTGTCAGCTACTGTCTGGTTCATTCCGGGGTAAGAAATACGGGAAGGCTGACTGCACAGGGACTGTACAACATTTGTACGCCAGTATCCCAGTCAGAAGCACAGCCAGGAGATCTGATCTTCTTTACCGGAACCTACGATGCAGGAGAACCAGTAACGCATATTGGAATCTATGTGGGCAATGGTCAGATGATCCATTGTGGGCATCCGGTTCAGTACACGTCCATCAACTCTCCATACTGGCAGAGCCATTTCTATGGATTCGGGCGATGGTAAGGAAAAGGGCGGTATAACAGCCGCCCGGAAAGGAGAAGAGATGAAAAGTCTTGAAAAAGCAACGGCAGATTATGAGAAAGCCAAGGAAAAAATGGAAGCATCTAAAGCCAGATATGAAGCAGATTTAAAGCGGTTCAAGGCTGCGGAGATTGCAAAAACAGAAGCAGAAAATCTGGAAATTGTAAGAATTATCCGTGCAATGGATATGAGTATTCCGGAATTGGAAGCTTTTAAAAAGAAAATGAAAAATGAGTTGCCCGGCAGGGTAGAAATACAGAAGGAGGAAATAAAAGCCGATGATGAATCTGGAAAAAATGAAACAGAAGAAGAGAACAAATACTAAAAGCAGGGTAAAAAAGAGTCTGCTTGCAGCAACGACATTTCTTTGCCTGACAACACCTTTGCTCCAGACACAGACTGCTTATGCAGCTGAGAATACCACGCCTGCAATCACGATTGAGAAACCGGATGGCTGGAAACAGGGAGAAACAACCATTGCTGTTACGGTAGATGCCAGCCATATGCCGGAAGGTTTCTCAATAGCAAAGATTGAAGCAAAAGCAGGAAAAGATGGAAGCTGGCAGGATGTAACTGGAAGCGGAAGTATCACGATCACAGGAAATCAGACAGTGTATGTGCGTGTGACAGATGGTGATGGAAAGGTGTATGAGCAGAATCGTTCTATTAAGTGTTATGACACGGAAAAGCCGACACTCTCTGCTTCCCTGACAGATGGTGTGCTGACGATTCAGGGGAATGATACAGTATCCGGGATTACTGCAGTAACAGTTAATGGCACCACTTATACAGATCTGAAGGATGGAATGCTGAGAGTGCAACTGACACAGAAAGATTTTACTACAAAACAGATTGAGATTACGGTAACAGACGGTGCCGGAAATACTTCTGAAAAGTATGTGTTGCAGAATCCTTATTATGAATGGGCAAAGAAGCAGGCAGAGAAACAGAAAACCTCCAGTGACAGCAATGGTGCAATGGCAACTACGACCAGTGCAGATGCAACGGGAACTGAAAAAACAACGACTTCTCCGCTTCCGCAGGATGCACAAGCTTCTGAGCCAACAGATGCAAAAGGAACTGTGGATGATCGGACAGTGACAGGTATTGAGGAACAGCTTAATAAAGAAGGCGAGACAGCAGATTCTGTTACTAAAACAGCTACGGAAGGCACAAAAGAGTTTTATACCATTTCAACTAAGAGTGGTAAGATTTTTTATCTGATCATCGACAATTCAAAATCTCAGGATAATGTGTATTTCCTTACAGAAGTCAGCGAGAAAGATCTGATGAACTTCACACTTTCTGATTCCGTGACACTTCCGGAAGTAGATACTGTTTATGCAGAACCAGAGAAACAGGCTGAAGAAGAAAAGCCGGAAACAACTGAGACAGCTGAGAAAGATAAGGTAGAGGATGAAATCCAGATGCCAGAAGATAAAAGTCCATTTGGAACGTATCTTCTGATTGCACTGGTTGCAGTAGGAGCTGCGGCAGGAGGATATTACTTCAAAGTCTATAAACCAAAGCATGAATATGATGACGAGGATGAGATGGAAGAGGATGAAGATGAATCCGAAGATTCAGAATCTGAAAAGCGGGAAGTAGACGATGCAGATGAGCAGGAAGAAAGTATAGAACCAGAAATCCTGAGAGACGAGGATTTTGATGATGCTGTGCTGGAAGATGAAGAAGAGGAGCAGGAGTAAATGAAGTTAGTGATTGCAGAAAAGCCATCGGTTGCGATGGCACTGGCTTCCGTGATTGGAGCCAGAACAAGAAAAGATGGCTACGTGGAAGGAAACGGTTATCTCGTTTCCTGGTGCGTAGGACATCTGGTTGGATTATGTGATGCATCAGAATACGATGAAAAATATAAAAAATGGAGATATGAAGATCTGCCGATTGTGCCGGAATGTTGGAAACACAGGGTATTGGAAGGCACGAAAAAGCAGTTTGGAATCTTGAAAAAACTGATGCGAGATTCCAAAGTAGATGAAGTAATCTGTGCTACAGATGCCGGGCGGGAAGGAGAACTAATCTTCCGTCTGGTGTATGAGCAGGCAGGATGCAAAAAGCCGATGAAGCGGCTCTGGATCTCTTCCATGGAGGAACAGGCAATTAAAGATGGATTTGCGTCATTAAAAGACGGTTCGTGTTATGACAGTCTCTATCAGTCAGCACTTTGCAGGGCAAAGGCAGACTGGCTGGTGGGAATCAATGCGAGCCGTCTTTTTTCCGTTCTGTATAACCAGAATCTGAAAGTTGGAAGAGTACAGACACCAACACTTGCCATGATCGTGGATCGAAATCAGAAGATCAAGGAATTTACCAAAGAAAAATATTATATGGCTCATATCAAGTTTGACGAGATGGATGCGGTCACAGAGCATTTTCAGAAAAAAGAAGATGCAGATAGAGTGGCTGCGGACTGTATGGAGCGTATGTGCGAAGTAGAGAAGGACGATGTGAAGGAGAAAACAGTCCGTCCACCGAAGCTCTATGATCTGACAACCTTACAGAGGGAAGCCAATCGAATGTTTGGTTATACCGCACAGCAGACGCTGGATGCCGTGCAGGAGATGTATGAGCAGAAGCTTGTTACTTATCCGAGAACAGACAGCCAGTATCTGACAGATGAGATGGGAGAAAGCACAGAAACTCTGATTCAGATGTTGCTTGGGAAAATGCCCTATGCCGAAGGGCTGGAATATCAGCCGGACGTGAGTAAGGTATTAAATTCAAAGAAAGTATCTGATCACCATGCAATTATTCCGACCGTGGAAGTAGCAAAGGCAGATATAGGTAAACTGAAAGAACGAAACTGCAAGATTTTGTATCTGATCAGTGCCAGGGTACTGACAGCAACCGCAGATCCTTATATTTATGAAAGCCATAAATGCCAGATTACCTGTAATTATCATACGTTTTATCTCTCAGCAAAGAAAATAAAGCAGGAAGGATTCAAGTCGATCGAGAATAAATTGAAACAGTTCTTTGGCGTAAAGAGTGAAAAAGAAGAGCCGGAGCTGGATATCTGGGATGGCAAGCATTACGGTCCTTGTGATTCTCTTGTATCGGAGCATTTTACACAGCCACCGAAACAGTACACGGAAGATACCCTGCTTTCTGCGATGGAACGTGCTGGGAACGAAGAACTGACCGAAGATACGGAAAAGAAAGGACTTGGTACTCCGGCAACAAGGGCAGCAATCATTGAAAAACTGATTCAGTCTGGCTTTGTGAAAAGGGAAAAGAAAAATCTGGTGCCGACAGATGATGGAAATGTACTGATTACGGTTCTGCCGGATGAGATTAAATCTCCGAAGATGACCGCAGAGTGGGAAATGGCATTGAATCACATTGCCCAGAATACAGAGACAGCAGATGAATTCCTAAATGGGATTACAGAGCTGATGCAGGAACTGGTTGCCAGGTATCAGGGGATTTCAGAAGAGAAGAAAAATCAGTTTCAGGGAAAGGCAAAACGAGAAGTCATTGGCAAATGTCCCCGCTGTGGAGCAGATGTCCGAGAAGGAAAAGTAAACTTTTACTGTTCTGACCGGAATTGTGCTTTTACCTTGTGGAAGAATGATAAATTCCTTGCAAGCCAGGGAAAAAAGATGGATAAGCTGGCAGCAAAGAAGTTCCTGTCTAAAGGAAAAATCCATTATAAGGATCTGGTATCCAGAAAAACAGGGAGACAGTATGAAGCAACTGTGGAAATGGTTGATCCCGGCGAGGGAAATGTACAGTTCAATCTGATCTTCCCACAACGATAAGTAGTGTATTGCAGGCAGTCTAAGGACTGTCTGTTTTTAATACAAATATATGAAAGAGAGGACCTTAGCATGAAGAAAAAAGGTAATTTTAGAAAAGTAGTATCTGGCTTGCTGGCAGGCATGACAATGCTTAGTACAGTGTTGTCTCCGATGACGGCATATGCAGCGGAGATTCAGCCAGAGGAAAAACCTCCACTTTATGAGGAAGTGAAAGACCTTTTGGATGAAGATGAGGTGGTGACTGCCAAAGATTATGAAATTGAAACAGGCAGTGTATTTGATGTGAAATCAGACTACACGGGACTGGAAATCAAGGATGATAACAAGGTTAAAGTCACATTTGAGGAAGCAAAGAATGACAAGAATGAAGATTTTACGACAGATCATGTGGACACTTACAAAGCGGTCTATTATGTGGAACCGGTAAATCAGGAGCATCCGAAGTACCAGATCAGCCGAAAACTGATTGTGCGTGAGAAAGAAACAGAAGTACAGACAGAGGCGGCAGGGAGTGAAGCAGTGACTGAATCCGAAACAGCTGGCAGTGAACAGCAGACAGAAGAAGCGGAGGATTCAGAAGCAGAATCGGAGATTACCGATATTGACGCTGATGAATTTGATGATTTAGTAGAGCAGGCACAGAATCAGGATACCTATGATGAAGAATCAGGGTTAGAACTTCATGATGTTTTGGAACAGGCAGGAGAAGAAGGCGTGGATCTTGATTCTATGGAAGAGGGAGAGATTGCAACATTTGAAGCAGTTTCGGCTTATTCAGCAAGAAGTACACAGCAGGTAACAATTGAAAAAGGACCACTGTACAGATATGCAGATTATAATCTTGGAACCTATCTGACAGAGCCGTACTATATCAGCTACGGAAGCGTCAGAGCAACTGCGTATTGTGTACAGCCAGCAAAACCTGGACCAGGATCTGGAAATTATACAATCACAAAGATTGGAGACAATCAGGCGTTAGCAAAAGTGTGTTATTACGGTACAGATGCCGCAGGAAATGAAAGCTTTTTTGCGAATAAACACACGGATTTTTCAGAAGGAAAAAGATTCATCATTATTCACATGGCTGCATCTTATGCCAATGGAAGCAGTGATGCATTCTATGGAACAAATGCTACAGGCGAGGCTTTGGCAAAAGAACTCTATAATTATTGTGTGAATAAGCCGGAAATACCAGATGTAGCGATGTCATTTTCCAAACCGAATGTAAAAGCTTATGTAGATGGTAATGTTCAGAGAACGGAGAACATCAAGTTCAACGCATCTTCCCAGCAGAAAATTACAATGGACTTACCAAAGGGAGTAAAGCTCCATAATGTATCTACTGGAAATGTAAGTGCGGCAGGTGCAAGCGTAACAATTGGAGGAGGAACCACGTTTTATCTCTCAGCTCCTCTGACACAGACAAAAGATGTAAGTGCTTCTTTTTCTACAAAGATGAAGGGAAGTATTACAAAAGATTATTCAGCATATAAATTGACTACGAATGCAAGTGTTCAGGATCTGGCATTTGTGTTTGGAGAAGGTGTCGCTGATGAAAAATATGTAAGCCTAAAGGTGTCCTGGATTGAACAGGCTACGATCGAAATCGTAAAGAAAGACGATACAGCGGATGTCAATCTTGCAGGTGCAGTATTCGGTGTATACAGCGATGAGGCTTGTACAAAGCTGATCACTCAGATGCCGGCAACAGATAAGAATGGAAAATCTTCTGTTACGATCATCAAGACACAGGATACTGTTTATCTGAAAGAGATCACAGCACCACAGGGATATGTAGTAAATGCAACGGCAACAAATGTAAAACTGGTAGCAAGTAAGACCTCAGCTGTAACCGTGGAAAATAAAGAACAGCTGGCAGAGCTTACCATTTACAAAGAAGGACAGGTTCTGACCGGAGCAGATGTCAGTGAAAATGGAACGGTATTTCAGTATGAAAACCGCAGACAGAAAAATGCAGTGTATAACGTGTATGCAGGGGCAGATATCGTAACAGCTTATGGCACAAAAGTGTACAGCAAAGGTGACCTTGTAAAAGAAAACCTGACAACAGGTGAGAATGGTTCTGTCACACTGAAAAACCTGCATCTTGGAACCTACGTGGTAAAAGAAACAAAAGCACCGGACAATTTCTATAACGGCAGTGAGGAAAAATCAGTGACTCTAACTTATGCTGGTCAGAATAAAGAAGTCGTATTTGCAGATGTGACTTTTAACAACGAGAGACAGAAAGCAGATGTTTCCGTAGTAAAACAGGATAAAGACACCAGGAAACCACTGAAAGGCGGTATTTTTGCTCTGTATGCATCCGATGATATCAGAAATGCAGACGGAAGCGTTGTTGTGAAAAAAGGAACGCTGATTGAGAAAGTAACTACTGGCGCAGACGGAACTGCAAAATTTACAGCAGATCTTCCGATTGGATATTCCTATTCTGTAAAAGAAGATCAGGCGCCGGAAGGCTATGTAAGAAATATAGAAGATGTGTATACGTTCCAGTTTTCTTACACCAATGATAAAGAAGCAACCGTATCATTTGCCCATACCTTCAGCAATGACCGTGTGACAGCAAAGATTAATCTTTATAAAGTGGATAAAGAGACAGGAAAAACGGTGCCACAGGGCGATGCAACACTGAAAGTTGCAGTCTACGGATTATACGCCCGTGAAGATATCGTGCACCCAGATGGAGCAACCGGAACTGTTTATAAAGCAGGAGAGCAGGTAGCTTCTCTAACAACGGATGACAAAGGACAGGCTTCTGTAAAAGGCTTATATCTTGGCAAATATTATATCAAAGAGATCACACCGCCGACCGGATACCTGGCAGATACAGAAGAGCATGATCTTGTGTGCAGTTATGAAGGAGATATGACAGCAGAAGTAAAAAGAGAGTGCACTTCCAGTGAGCAGGTCATCAAGCAGCCATTCCAGATCATTAAAGCAGCCAACAATGGAAAGACAGATGCAGATCTGTTATCCGGAGCTGGATTTACAGTTTATCTGAAATCTTCCCTCACAAAAAAAGCAGACGGAAGTTATGATTTTGATTCTGCCAAACCTGTAGTGAGTGGCGAAAATGGAGCAACTGAGATTTTCACAGATGAAAAAGGATATGCCTGCAGTATTCCATTACCATTTGGAAGCTATATCGTGCGTGAAACTACAACACCGCACAACTACAAGCCAGTCGATGATTTTGAAGTGAATATCACAGAGCATCATCCAAATGAGCCACAGATCTGGCGAGTACTTCTGGATGAAGAGTTTAAGGCAAAACTGAAAATCGTGAAAAAAGATGATGAAACAAAGAAATCCGTCTTGATTGCAGGAACAGAATTTAAGGTATATGACCTGGACAACAAAAAGTATGTGGAACAGGTAACAACGTATCCTGTGACAACTACTCATAAGTCCTATTTTACGGACAGTCAGGGATATTTGATCATGCCGAAGAATCTGAAGATCGGACATTACCGGATTGAGGAAGTCAATGCACCGGAAGGGTACACAATCAACAAGAACTATGTAGAGATTGCAGTTGATGCAAACACAGCATACCAGATGGATTCTGAAAGCGGAGATGCCATTATTACGGTAGATTACGAGAACCATCCGGTAAAAGGAAAGCTGACGATCTATAAAAAAGGTGAAATGCTGACCGGATTCAAAAAGGATTTTGTTTATGAAGAAAGATACCTGAAGGGTGCATCATTTCATGTCTATGCAGCTGAAAATATCTATACACCGGATTATCAGAAAGATGAAAACGGAAACAGACAGCTGATCTATGCAAAAGATGCACTGGTAACAACGGTAACGACTGGAGAAGACGGAAAAGCAGTTGCTGATAACCTGCCACTTGGTTCTTACTATGTAGTAGAAAAGACTGCACCGGAAGGATTTGTCCTGAACCATGACAGATCAGATGTCGCATTTGTCTATGCAGATCAGGATACACCTGTGATCGAACAGGAAGTGACTGTTGGCGATGACCGACAGAAAGTTGCAATCCAGGTAGAAAAACAGGATGCAGAAAATGGTGCAACCGTGGCGGGAGCAGTCTTTGGTATCTATAACAAAGCGGATATCAAGGCGGATGGAAAAGTGATCGTGAAAGCAGACACACTCTTACAGGAAATGACTTCTGATAACGATGGTCTTGCAACATGTACGCTGGATCTGCCACTTGGACAGTATTATGTGAAAGAGTTAAAAGCACCGGCGGGATTTGTATCCTCTGATGAAGTTCTGAATCTGGATGCTTCTTACCAGGGACAGGATGTGAAGACAGTAAAACTGAAAACAGTGAAAAAGAACCAGCCGACAACAGTAGAAATTACAAAATCTGATGTAACAACAGGTGTGGAACTGGATGGAGCAAAACTCACTGTTCTTGATAAAGAAGGAAATGTTGTGGATCAGTGGACTTCTGTAAAAGATCAGCCACATGTGATCAAACGACTGACAGTTGGAGAGGAATACACTCTTCGTGAGGAAATGGCACCGTATGGATATCTGAAAGCAACGGATGTGAAGTTCACGCTGGAAGATAGAGCCGAGATTCAGAAAGTAGAGATGAAAGATGAAGTTCCAACAGGACTTCTGATCATCAACAAAAATGGAGAATTTCTGGATAAGATAACACTTCTGGATCATGTAAAAGGTACCGTGGAGCATCTCTTTGAGTATGTAACCGGAAGCCTTTCAGATGTGACGTTCGATGTATTTGCTGCGGAAGATATCAAAGCGGCAGATGGTGTCAGTGAAGATTATTTCAAAGCAGATGAAAAAGTGGGAACCATTACCACAGATTCCAATGGTATTGCACAGATGGGAGATCTCCCGGCTGGAAAATACTATGTGAAGGAAGTGAAAACAGCCCATGGTTATGTGCTGGACGGAGAGCCGAGATATGTTGATCTTTCCTACCGTGATCAGGACACACCAGTCATCACTTATGATGAGAAATGGCAGAATGCCCGTCAGAAAGTAAAGGTTACGGTTCTGAAGAAAGAAAAAGATACAGACCGTGTTCTTGCAGGTGGTGTCTTCGGTCTTTATACCAGTGAAGATATCAAAAATGCAAAGGGCGAGGTACTTCTTGAGAAAGACAGTCTGATCGAGCAGCGGGTAACGGATGAAAAAGGACAGATTATTTTTACGGCAGATCTTCCGGTAGACGGAAAATACTATGTGAAAGAAATCTTTGCGCCGGACGGATTTGTTACAACAGAAGAAGTACAGGAATTTACCTTTGAATATGCCGGAGAAGACCAGGCAGAAGTAAGCTACGACTTTACTTTTGAAAATCAGCCAACCACAGTGGAGCTGTCCAAAACAGACCTGACAACAGGTAAAGAACTTCCAGGTGCACACCTGAAAGTAACGGATTCAGATGGCAATACAGTAGATGAATGGACTTCTACGGAAGAATCCCATGTGATCAAAGAACTGGTTGTTGGTAAGAAATACACCATGACAGAGACAAAACCGGCAGATGGATATGTCACTGCAGAAAGTATTACTTTCACAGTAGAGAATACAGCAGAGGTTCAGAAGCATGAGATGAAAGATGATGTGACAAAAGTAGAGATCAGTAAGACGGATATCACAGGAGAAACTGAGATTCCAGGTGCGAAACTGACGATTCTCGATAAGGATGATCAGGTAGTAGAGAGCTGGACTTCCACAGAGGAAGCACACTATATCGAAAAACTTCCAATCGGTAAATATACCTTACGTGAAGAGCAGGCACCGAAAGGATATATTCTGACATCGGATGTTAGTTTTGAAGTAAAGGATACTGGAGAGATCCAGAAAGTAGCTATGAAAGATGACACTGCCAAGGGAAAAGTGATTCTCAATAAGACAGATAAATCATCAGGAGAACCGCTGAAAGGGGTAGAATTTGAACTTCGTGACAGCAAAGGAAAAGTTCTGGAAACCTTAAAGACAGATGCTGCCGGTCATGCAGAAAGTAAGCTGTATGAGATTGCCACATTTAAGAACGGCAAATATGATACCGCTATCAAGTATTATCTGGTGGAAACAAAGACACTGGACGGATACACACTGGATCAGACCAAGCATGAAGTGACATTTGCCTATGCAGATGACAGTACACCGGTTGTAGAAGTTACCTTTAATCTGACAAATGAGAAACCGGAAGTTCCAGAAACACCGAAAACACCGGATACACCACAGTCCCATGAAGAGACAAAGGTATCAAATGCACCGAAAACAGGTGACAGCACGAATATTTGGCTGCCGATTCTTCTTCTGGTAATCTCCACAGGAGGTATGGCAGGACTTTATATCAGAAAAAAGAAAAACAGAAAATAGTAAAGTAATTAATTTGTAGTAAAGGGGGCCCTGAATCAGGGCTCCCTTTTCAATACAACTAATAAAAGAAAGGAACAGAAAACTATGATGAAAACAATGGGAAAAAGACAGGAAGCAAAAAAGAACCAGGAGAAAACTTTAAAGAGAATGATGGCTTATCAGAAGAAAGCCGAGCAGATGGTCAGTAGAAAAAGAATGAACCATCACATGATCAGAAAGGGGTAAAAGCGTATGATGAACAGAAAAGAATTTTATGAATATGTCAAAGACAATGTAAAGGAGTATCTGCCAAAGTCTTATAAGGACGCAGAAATTAAACTGCAGGAAGTAGAAAAAAACAACGGTTTGAAGCTGACAGGTATTACGATTCCAAACGGAGATCAGAGAATCGTACCGACAGTCTATCTGGATTCCCTCTACCAGGAATATATCCATGGAAAAGATGTAGACTCTTGTGTTGGCGATGTGGCTGATATGCGTATTGAGGCACAGGGAAAAGCAGAATTTTTTGATATGGGAGTTCCAGATATTCTGGATTATGAAAAGATGAAGGACAAATTACAGATGAGAATTTGTGATAAGGAATGGAATACCGATCTTCTTGCAGATAAAGTAGTCACAGAACACGGAGATTTTGCAGCTTATTATGCAGTAAATCTGGAGGAAAATGGAGAAGGGATCAGCAGTATTCCGGTAACTGTTTCTCTGATGAACGAGTGGGGAGTATCTGCCGAACAGATTCAAGCGGATGCGATGGTGGCAGACCGAAAACGTGGTGTCACACTTATGGATATGAATGAGATTATCAAATCTATGATTTTTGGTGAAGAACCAGAAAACCTGCTGAATGAAAAAATGGATATGGAAGCCATGGAAAACCCAATGTTCTGTCTGACAAACAAAGCTAAGATGAATGGAGCTTCCCTGTTACTGCAGGAAGATATTCGTAAACAGATTGGGGAATGCCTGGGAAGTGATTACTTTGTCATCCCATCTTCCATTCATGAAGTGCTGATTCTTCCTGATAACGGCATTTTTCAGGTTCCGGAATTAAATGCGATGGTACAGGAAGTCAATGAGACAAAGGTGGAGAGACAGGAGCAGCTTTCCGATAAAGTTCAGTTTTGTGATGGGAA
>ENA-OOYH01000156-OOYH01000156.1-human-gut-metagenome-genome-assembly--contig:-NODE-156-length-16872-cov-1.914016_pt1 | contig 16872 bp, 20 predicted proteins | sample MGYA00241699_ERZ501370 | MGnify/ENA primary metagenome ERZ501370 (study PRJEB25962, sample SAMEA2042655) | human gut metagenome | biome: human gut; feature: human-associated habitat; material: faeces... | reverse complement strand
TCATCCGATTTATCGCGCCACAAGCTGTAGGTCTCGTCGTAGACATAGCGGTCGGAGCTGTTGATGAGCTTGAACTGCTTGCCTAGAAAATCGGAATAGGAATAGGTCTTATGATTGTTGTAGGACAGTGTCTGGGTGCCGGCAGAAAGGATGAAGCCATCTACTATATCAAAAAACTGTCACTGGTGTCTGAGGTCGTAATCATTGCCAGCTGTCTGATTATTTTCATACTCACAAAGCCCATTACAATGCTTGCCGGAATGGAACCTGCCAGTGCACGGCTCTGCTTTGAGATGATTATCTTTATCACAATTGTCAAACCAATCTGCTGGGTACCATCCTTCATCCCTCCATATGGACTGCGTGCCGCAGGCGATGTGAAATTCTCCATGATTGTATCCTGCTGCACAATGTGGCTTTGCCGTGTAAGCCTGTGCATATACCTCTGCCGTGTATGGGGCTTTGGTCCGATTGCAGTGTGGATTGGCATGGCTTGTGACTGGATGCTTCGTTCTATTATATTTACTGCCAGATTCCACTCAAGAAAATGGCTGAATCATCATGTGATTGATTGATAATAACAAGCTATACTATGCTCTATTCACAAATCTGTATAATATAAGTAAAGGAAAAACATGAAAAACTATCAACCGGACTATTACAACAATTTCAAATGTATTGCTGACAAATGCAGTATCACTTGCTGTCAGGAGTGGAAAATTGCAGTAGATGACGCTACAAACCGCAAATGGAAGAAGCTTTCCCCTCCGGATACTTTATCTGCAGCCCCTTTTTCTGCTGATAAAGTGTCTGGAAAAAGTGACAATCTAAGCTCTTACACATGTCATAAGGATGGCAGTCTGGTTATTAAACTGGACGAAAAACACCGGTGTCCGTTTCTTTCAAAGGATAAGCTATGTCATCTTGTAATGACATACTCAGATGAAGTGCTTTCAGAGACATGTGCATTGTTTCCCAGAGAAATTCACCGGTTTTCAACACATGAAGAACGAACACTCATGCCGTGCTGTCCGGCAGTTATCGACCTGTGGTGTGAAAAACCTGTCACATTTCCTGTAATATCCGAGACCCGGAATAATTTATCTACGGCATTTTTAATCCGTGATAATCTGATTAAGCTGATATCTGACCAAAGGCTTTCAGTGGAGCAGGCTTTGCTTGACGGGCTTTACATTTTATTGGAATTATATAAAAACCAGCCAATCACCAATGCACATATACAGGAATATTTTTCCGGACATACGCTTAATGAACTGAATACCGCCATGGAAGATATCCATATCCCGGGCCAAGATACATTTATCGAATGCAATGAGCTGCTTCAGGATTTATCAGTAAATTATCGTAAAGAGGGTTTATACACAGCCTTTCTTCAGCCTGTACTGACCGAGGCTTGTAAATACTCCAATATTTATTCACAGTCAGACAATAATTCCATAAGCCGCACCTTGCAAACATCGCGGAAACAATTTTGCTCAATGCTCACAGATTATGACATTGTTTTTCACAATTATCTGGCAAACGAGCTGTTTTCCGATCTGATATCGCCTGAAGCAGCATCCACTAAAAAGATTATTGAACACATGATTATCAAAATGCAGTGGATTATGATTGAATACACTGCTATCCGTCAAAGTCTTTTCCTGTGGTACAGTCACAATGCCAATAGTCCGTTGACATATGAAACCATCAGAGAGCATATTGTCATCATCTCACGCATGACAGGATATGATGACGATGACATACGTGAATATCTGGAAAACAGCTTTGCAAAGCTCATATGGGATTGGGGCTACGCCGCACTCATTATGGGAATTAGAAAATAATTACAAAGGAGATTTTTACTATGAGAGAAACAATTTTAGGCAATCACATACGAAAGGTTCCTTCCGTTGCAGTTGGATGCATGCGCCTTTCTGAAAAATCTAAGGATGAGATGAATCATTTTATTCATGCAGCTTTGGAACAAGGCGCATATTTCTTTGATCACGCGGATATCTACGGTGGCGGTATGAGCGAAAGTATATTCGGCGAAGCGTTTGCAGATGATCCATCCCTAAAACGTGAAGATATGTATCTGCAGTCAAAATGTGGCATCCGCCAAGGCTTCTATGATTTCTCAAAGGAGCACATTCTGAAATCTGTCGATGGTATTTTACAACGACTCCATACAGATTATCTTGATCTTTTACTGCTTCACCGTCCGGATGCACTCGTAGAACCGGAAGAGGTTGCCGCTGCATTTGACGTCCTGTTTGAAAGCGGAAAGGTTCGCAATTTTGGTGTTTCAAACCATAAGCCGATGCAGATTGAACTGCTACAGAAGTATGTACGCCAACCACTCGTTGTCAATCAGGTTCAGTTCAGCATTCCTGTTTCCAATCTTGTTGCAAACGGTATGGAGGTCAATATGGAAACACCCGGTTCAATTGATCACGATGGAAGTCTGCTCGATTACTGCCGACTCCACAATATCACTCTCCAGGCATGGTCTCCGTTTCAGATGCCGGCATGGAAAGGCTGCTTTCTCGGAAGCGACGAATACCCGGAACTGAATCAAAAACTTCAAGTGATAGCCGAAAAATATAATGTCAGCGATACTACTATTGCAGCTGCATGGATTTTACGCCATCCGGCAAATATGCAGATCATTACCGGAACTGCAAGCGAAAGCCGCCTGAAAGAAATTATCGCGGCATGCGATATTACTTTGACTCGCGAGGAATGGTATGAGCTGTACCTAGCGGCAGGTCACCTGCTTCCGTAGGGATTATCAGCATTATTTTTCAAAATGCTGATAATCCTTGGAATGCTTCCAATCGCCTCCCCACTCAAAACCATGCTCCATAAACAGCTTATAGCATAAATCATCATGGTCAATCTTGTGCAAAAAATCCTTGCTCCGGTCAACATAATCTGCGGCATTTGCAGGCTCAATTGACTGTTCTCCATCGACTGTTTTGACATAAGGATTGTAAAGAGTGTTGATATCCACCGCCATTCCCATTCCGTGCTTAGATATCTTCGTGGTGTGGGAAATAAATCTGAAATTGAAAGCCGATGAATTATTATCGCTCATAGATGCCTCATCATCTGCATCGTATTCATCAACGAGCCTGACTTTTTCTATTTGATATCCGGACTCATAGAGCTCCTTGAATATTTCAAGTACATCATCTGCAATATCTTTATTGACAACCAGCTCACCCTCATGCACCTGATTGTCAAAGCCTACATGTAATACATGTATATATCGCAGATTTTCTCTGGGGAGTGTGCAATCCGCCTTGTAGGATTTGCCCTGCATTTTTTCAAAAATGTCATCCGGGATTTCGGATATGAAAAATTGCTCTTTATTATTTTCATAAGTCTGATTCAGGATATCTGTTTCAGATGTACTCGTGTCAGGTGTATTCGTATCAGCTAAACTCGTATCAGATATACTTGTGTCAGATATACTTGTGTCAGGTATATCTTCACATGTATTTTCTGATACATTTATAGATGTTTTATCATTATGCTCTTTCTTATGATTTTTAATGAATTCTCTGCCCGCAAGTGTGACGATAAGCAGCGATGCCGCAGCTGTGATTATTATGTTTGTGTGTTTTTTCATATTAGCTTTATGCCTTTCATATTGTTCGAAGCATTTCTAATCTCTATTTTAATAATGATAGTTTTTATTTACAATAGGCATTGTTAACAAACGTTATTAAACCATTTTGGGATTATAGGTGGTAACTGTGAAGATACCCAGGATTATTATAAAATTACAAATGTGTTGCTGGTAAATCCTGTTGCAGCCTCTCATATATTTTCTGTATATTTGGTTGGGTTGGAGTAAATTTTATTCCTCTTTTCAGCATTCCCAAAACTTTTCTTGCTTTTTGTTCAATTTCTTTTGTAGCATGTTCACTGGTTAAACGAAGATGATTACCTGCTATAGTGTATTCCCGTTCTATATATTTTTCTGAAATCGGAAACATATCCTGTATCAGAAAAGCGCTTTCATGACTATCATCAAGTTTCACAATGTGAATTATATCACACGTTCTTCCTTTACCGGTTCTTTTACTTACTATTTTCTTATACTGGGCATGCGGACGAAAAGTTGGACTGTGTAATGCTTGATATATTATGAGGTACACACAAGAACAAATATCGACAGCACTTGTATTGTTAAAAGCGACAGGATCTCCAGACAAAGTAATCCAAACCTTAGGTTATCCATCTTCACCGATGCTTTATCATTGGCGTAAAAAGTATCCTAAATACTATGATGTTCCAAATCAAAAGCATTGGAGACAAGCGCCAACTGAATTGAAACATGACGTAATTAAACGTTGCATTATTAAAGGCGAGCCTGTAAAATTAGTGGCAGAAGAAATCGGATACACACCTTCCTTGATATATAAATGGATTAGGGAGTATCGGGAGAAGGGATGTTTTCAACCCATGAAAAAAAATACTGCCAACATTAATGTAAATCCAAACGATATCACATCTGCGGAAGATATTAATGATCTCAAAGCTCAGATGCTCGATATGCAGATGGAAATAGATATTCTTAAAGAAACAATCAATGTATTAAAAAAAGACCCCGGCATCGATCAGACAGCTCTCACAAATCGGGAGAAGGCAGTGATAATCGATGCCTTGAAAAATAAGTATTCACTGCCGGATCTTCTTAAAAAAACTTAACCTTGCAAAAAGCAGCTATTATTATCAAGAAAAAGCCATTTATGCAGAAGATAAATACTCTGATCTTCGCAAAAGAATCATACAACTGTTTCATGAAAATCGAGATATATTTGGTTATCGAAGAATTCATATGCTGCTTTATCGTGAAGGTATAAAAGTTTCTGAAAAAGTGGTTCGTCGTATTATGAAGCAGGAAAAACTAATTATCAGACGAAAACGCAGACAGAAATATAACTCCTATAAAGGTGAAATAACACCTGCGGTGGAGAATGTTATAGATAGAAATTTCCATGCTACAAAACCGAATCAGAAATGGCTTACTGATATCACAGAGTTTTCTATCAAAGCAGGAAAAGTATATCTTTCTCCGATAATTGACTGCCTCGATGGTATGCCGGTGAGTTGGACTATAGGCACTTCTCCAAACGCAGAACTTGCCAACACCATGTTAAGGAATGCTATTGCTACTCTTAAACCAAACGAAAAACCTATCGTACATTCTGACAGAGGATGCCATTATCGTTGGCCAGAGTGGATACAGATAATGAAAGAAGCAAACCTTACACGATCCATGTCCAAAAAAGGGTGTTCTCCTGATAACTCTGCATGTGAGGGCTTCTTTGGTCATCTCAAAACAGAAATGTTCTATGGCCATAACTGGGATGAATATAGCATTGAAGAATTTATCCAGGAAATAAATGGCTATATGCGTTGGTATTGCAAAGATAGAATTAAATCAACACTCGGAGGACTTAGTCCTCTAGATTATAGAAGGAGTATAGGCATAGCGGTCTAAAAAAATGTCCGCATGCCCCTCACATGACCGGTGGAATTTAGTCTCGCACACTACCTTCCAGTGGTCCGTTTGTCATACCATCAAATCAGCTTTTTTCCAAGAAGTTACTCCTATTATAACAGAAATAAGCGTTTTGAGCTTATAAAACTCTTAGAAAATCAAGAACTTTTAAATGAGTGTGGAATTTACTTCTGCACTGGAATTTACTTTTTCAAGTTAGCATTTTCTTATACTTATCAATCCGACTTGAAAGAGGAATCATCCAATATATTCCATTATAATTGCTATCTTCAAAACAATAGTAGTGTGGTCTATTTTGTTTTTTATTTCCTTTCAAATATGGATCCGACATATCCGAAAAAAAGCTATCTTTGATAATATAAAAACCATTCCTTATCATTTGTTAATCTCCACAAAAAAAGTCTCTTGCACTACTGCAAAAGACTTTTTCAACCCGACCATTTATATACCACATATCGGTCAGTGGTAAACTTTCAACCCGACCATTTATATACCACATATCGGTCAGTGGTAAACTTTCATCTATATCCTAACAATTCCAGCCAAAAAAGTCAATCAATCTTCAATTTATCTTTAATAATTTCCATTGTCACCTTACTGCAAAGTTTTCCTCCAAACTCACCAGCTTTCTTTAAAATCTCCAATTCTTCCTTCACGCAATCCTCATACACAGCCTTTGGTAGATTTTGTGCAACATGCTTCATATATTTCAATTCAAATTTCTCCGGTAAAATTCCATTATCAACAAGCTTATGATAGCACTTCATAACCCTTGCATCTGTTACAATCATGCGTATATACTCTTCTGCCTCTGCTTTTTCGTTCAATTTATTCGGATCTTCAAGTTTCCTTTTATGATTCTTCTTCTGCGTTTCCTTGAACTCTGGATTTACATATTTTAATATATGCGGACCTCTCTCCTGCTCCAGTGCAGTCTGATTCTTTATGACGATTCCCTCTTGCTGCGTGCCATATGCCGGGTCATTGGCAAAGCTGAGACAATGGCTCCAACTCATAAATGGTCCATAGTATAATTCATGCGGATAAAAAAAATCATATTTTTCAGCAAATTTTTTAACAAAATCCTGTGAGAGCCATCTGCCTGAAACTGTATCATACACACTAAATAAATACCATTTGTTATAATTAGACTCGTCATAAATGACCGTATGGCTCACAAGCCACTCTCCAAAAAATATATAATTCGGATATTTAATAAATGGCCCCATATCCAGACTCTTAACATAAATCAAAAAACCTCTCAACTGATTGCTGAAATCAAGTTCATTTTTACTGCTAAAACATCTCAGTCTATCCAGCTTTTTATCATAATATATACTTGAATTGGCCCCATCTATTTTCTCAGTGATACTGATTATATCTCCCTGTATAAATGCATCCGTATTTTTTTCAAGTGTCAGTGTATCATCGACAACCACGTCTTGTGTCCTTAGTCTTTGAATCTCAATATAATGTTTCATTTTACTCCCCTCTATTCATCCACATATATAACCATTGGTTGCCAAAACAATATCATATCCAATGGTTATTGTCAACATAAACATTGAAAAAAACGAAATTATAATTTATAATTTTTTATGATTACATTTAAGAACTTGAATATTGATTTTTTAAAAGGAGCTTACCTATGAAATTTCAACCTGAAAGATTAATCCAACTCAGAAATACACTAAATATAAATAAAGCAGAAGCTGCACGCCGCCTTAATATTTCGCCAATGGTATATGGCCGCTATGAAAATGGACAACGTGACCCTTCTTATCCTACAGTCTGTTTCATTGCGCATACATTTAATTGCAACGTAGATTTTCTTTACGGAATATCTGATAAGACAGATCCTGATTACATTATTGTTTCTTCATCCAATGACCCTGAGCTTTATTCCCTCATCAATATTATCAAACAGGACAGCAATGTAGAAGGCAGAATACTTACATATGCACGCAAGCTGCTAGAAAAATAAATATCCATGCCAATCAAAAAGAGCGATGTATATAAACTACATCGCCCTTTTATCTGATAATCATTATTCATTTTCATCTCATGAATAAAATAATTTGTTGAATTATTTGCCGAATTTCATGAACTGCCACATTGCTTACAGTTTCAAAATCAATCTCTTTCAACCCTTTCCCAAATAACTCTTCATATTGTCCTGATTTCTTTTCGTCATGATCCTTATATTTCGCTTTTCCAATAAGATAGGCATCTGAATTTGCCATATCAGGATAGAAATTTTCCGAAGTTTACTTTATACTGTTAAATACTATAAATTCATCCCACAATTCATCATAATTATCAAACTCATAATATCTGTCTGCAACTTTAAAATATTTACCTGGACTAATTGTCAGCGTTTCATCTGTCGCAAGATGGATAGTATAATAAGAAACAGCACCACTTGATAATGCTTTGTTTTCGTCTACTTCGTCACCAAGTTTTACTTGATTCAACAAATTTATAAACTCGATAACTTCATCATCTGAAAAAGAATACGAATAATTACCGTCTTTCCCGCCTGTAGTTCCTGTATGTTCTATTTGTTTGATTTCCGACGCCTCAATGCTCTCCAAGTCCTTATTCACATCTTGTTTTCCGCATCCTAACAATGTACCTATAAGGGAAATAAGTATAAGTAAAACTATTCCAATTTTTTTCATTTACATAACCCTCCATTTACATTTCAGTTTGACAACTTCCAGCTCGACAAGCTGGGAGTTTATTTATTCATCTGCTTGTTAAATAATGAACCTACCAGCATACCGATTGTAGAGATTATCGTACCAGCTACAACCATTCCCCAAGCTGGGGCATTCAGCTTGTCGAAAGTAATGTTGTTTGCCATTTTGAATGTTCCGTATTCAGCAAGCATATACATTACTCCAAAGAAAAGGGTAATTGCCCATTTCCCTTTTCCCCAAAAATCATTTTTACCAATAATAATGGATACCACAAATGTCGTTATAGGAAGAATAATCCAAAGGAACATTAAACTATAGCCCATAGCATCACTTCCACTTGTAAAGAACCAAAATACAATCATGGCAACTGCCCAAATCAGCAGATAGGACAGCATAGTGATGATTTTATTTCTATTGGTGTTGCTTCTTACAACATTTGTACTTTCTTCGAGATAATCATAATATGTATTCATTTTTTGTTCTCCCTTCAATAAATAGTCAAGGGAAGCCTCGTAGTAATCACTCATTTTAATGACACTGATGATATCTGGATAGGATTTTTCATTTTCCCAATTTGAGATGGTCTGACGACTCACTCCCAATAATTCAGCAACCTGTTCTTGTGTCATCTTTTTTTTAAGTCTGGCTGCCTTTATTTTACTTCCGATATCATACTCCATGTCACTGCTCCCTTGTACTTTATTATAGGAAAACCACCCTTCATAGTCTATCAAACGGCTTTGACATCACAGAAAATGCGTGTCAAAATGCTTTGACATATCTCTGCAAAATTCAGGTTTTCTTTATTGTAGCACTGATTAAAACGTGATACAACATATAAAAAGGACACGGCTTAATAAATGATGTTTTGTAACAAATGATGTTTTCAACAGACACTTATAGCAAACCATTATATATTTTTAAATCTTCATCCTTAAACACATTAAAGATTACCTTTTTGATTCTGCTGTCTTTGTCAAGATACTGCTTTACAGTGTTCGTCGCAATCTCGGCAGCCCGTTTCTGCGGAAAACGGAATACTCCTGTAGACAAACAACAAAATGCAATTGATTCTGCACCTGTATCAGCAGCAAGTCTTAGACACTCTCTGTAACAGCTTGCGAGCAGTTCTTCATCTTTTTTTGTAACTTTCCACTGTATAATTGGACCTACTGTATGAAGAATATATTTTGCCGGAAGGTTATATCCTGATGTAATCTTTGCTTTTCCAGTTTCCTCTTCATGTCCCTGCTTTGTCATAATCTCATGCATTTTCAAACGCAGTTCAACTCCTGCATAAGTATGGATAAAATTATCAATGCAGGCATGCATTGGCGAAAAGCAACCAAGCATCTGTGAATTGCACGCATTTACGATTGCGTCACATTTCAAAGTGGTAATATCGCCCTGCCAGATATATAATCTCGAATCGGATTTTACAGGTGCAAGCGTGTCAATATCTGTGATTCCACGCTCCCTATTTCTTTCCGTAAGATATTCGTCCTGTATTTTTAAAAATTCTCCGCTGACCGGTCTTGGCGGTCTGATATTCATAAGTGAGCGGAGCAGATTCTCCTGCCCCTGCTTATCAGTGGGAATACTCTGTCTGACAAACCTTACTTCTTCTTTTAAAAGATACTGAATCAGATATTCTCTTCGTTCGTCCTGTGTCATAATACCTGCCCCCTTATATCTGTAATTGCTCTTTCCATGTCACCCTCAATACCGATTGCACGTTTTCCGAAGCTTTCCGGAACCACTGCCTCATCCATATTCAGACGTATCAGACTGTAAGAGCTATTCTCCCGCACCATTTTTTCAAAAGGAAATCGTATAATAATCGGGGTGTTAAATCCAACTCCAAGTTCCAGAAGAACAACTTTTTTATTCCTATTTTGTTTCAGAAAATCCGCATACCTGTCAGCTGCCTCATGCCATGCTTCATCTTCCACAAAATAGTTATCACAACGGAGATTCATCTCCATTCTGCCTCCACATACAGGGCATTTCGGCACAAGTTCTGATGGAATCAGGCATTCTTTCCTTGCTTCATCCATCTTTCTAAACACTTCTTGTGCATCGTAGGTCTTTGGATGACAGGCTTTCTGACACTGTATTTTTCCATAATCTCCCTGCGTTGCAAATATTCTGTTTTCATCAAATCCCGCTTTGTAAAACTGATGGTCCACATTAGTAGTCAGTACAAAATATTCTTTTCTTTTTACAATATCATAAAGTTCTTTATAAAGTGGTAATGCAGGCAGATCAAACCGGTTAAGCAAAGCTGCTTTAGACCAATAACCCCACTTTGCCTCTTCCGTTGGGAAAGGATAAAAACCTGCAGCATACATATCTGTCATGTAGCGACTGCCATATTTTTCTATAAATTCCGCAAAATTATCTGTAAATCTTTTACCACCCATACTTATTCCGGCAGCTGTTGATGCACCAGCTCCCGCTCCAATCAGTATGCAATCGGCATTTCTTATATATTCTACCGCCCTGTCAATCCTATATTCATATGTATCCTTTTGAAATATATAATCATTTGCAGGAGTACCACATAAAAAATTTCGCCAGTCAACATGTCCTTTTCTGATTTTCTTAAAGATCATAATTAACCTCTTTTCTCAATACACTGTTTCGGGCAAATCTCTGCACATCTTCCGCAATGCAGGCAATGATTCTGATTGATTGTAACCGGAACTGAAGATATATCAATACACTTTTGCGGACATACAGAATAACACAACTTACATCCGATACAGTCTTTCCCAACAAAATAACCAGTCTGGACAGCTTCTGCTTTTCCTATTGTTATTGTATTCCTCACAATGTTTGACGGATTGCTGATATCAAAATACTCGCCCTGTGCCTCATACAGCTGAAACACTTCGATTGCGTCTTTTGTATCTCCGGGGTAAATTTTCTTCATATAAGGATTTCTCTCAAACATAATATCAAGATTCTTTTTCCCGATGTTCTTTATTCTTCCACGAAGAGACACTGCTATTTTTTCTTTTGTCGCAGATATTGCCACATACTGCTGTTCCATTAACTGGTCATAAAATGCTTTGCCCTTTGCTGTAAGAAAATACACACCTTCTTCATCATAGTACATCATATCTATGATTCTTGTCTGAGGGTGTCCGTCTGAACCTATTGTTGCAACTGTGGTTGAGTGGATTTCGTCCACCAGAAGTTTGAGATAGTCCATTTTTGTCATTTCAAATTCTCTCCTTTTGCGAGATATGCCTGAATTTAAAACAGTTGTACTAGAATTCATAAGGTGGATTTCCAGAAAAATCAGCAATCACACCATGAGGGTTTTCAAGATAGAACACCTCAAAAATAGGATTATCTGCGGTCTGATACTGCCCCTTAACGATAGGGTTATTCATGCAGCCTTCCTTTACGCTCATGTTGTTCTCAAATACTGCTTTTCCATGAAGACGAATCCAAGCATATTCCGGAGAAGATACGGAAACCTCTACCTCAGGATTTTCCTGCATATCTTTGTAGACTTCCTTTGTGTTGTTGGTACAGAACCAAAGCTTTCCGTCCTGCTCAAAACAGAACATGAATGGACGGCATTTTGCTTTTCCATCTCTTCCTACTGTTGCTAAATACTGAACCGGGTTTTTCTGTAAAAATTCTACTACTTTCTGCATTTTATAGTACCTCCTTAATTTGTTGTAACTTTGTTTGTTACATCTTGTAGTTGTACTATAACACTGACTTGTTGTAATGTCAATAGTTACATCAAAACTTTTGTAACTTTTTTATGTATATGCTGCAATCTCTTTTTTCACATCCGCAAGCGTCATTTCTGAAAGCTTCTCCTCCATTGCCCTTTGCACCTCTAAAAGTCTCTTATCAAGAACATGATGAATATTCTTTCCTACCGGACATTTCTGATTTGGATTCTCATGAAAATGAAACAATTGTTCATCCGGTGCACATTCTACTGCCTTATACACATCAAGAAATGTAATCTGTTCAAGTGGTCTGGTAATTGTCACTCCGCCAGTTCCTCTTGCAACTTCAATAAGACCGGCAGCTTTTAGTTGTTGCAATATTTTACGGATAATAACCGGATTGGTTCCAATACTTGCAGCCATAAAATCACTTGTCATCTTCTGGTCTGAAAATGTATCTATACAGGCAAACATATGAATTGCCATTGTAAATCTGCTTGAAATCTGCATTGTAAACACCTCTCTTTGGTAGTAATCATATCAAAAATCAGATGTAATTTCAATGGTTACATTATTGTTTTGATTTTCTTTAATACATTTGTACGAATTAAGAACTTTTCTCTATATTTTCCAGCCTACTGCCTCTTCTCTCTCAAGAATAAATTTACGATAAATCCCAGTCTGTTTCAAGAGTTCACTATGTCTTCCCTGCTGAACAATCTGCCCCTTATCTAATACCAGAATCTGATCTGCATGTTCTACCGTTTTAAGTCTATGCGCAATCATAATAATCGTCTTTTCTTTTGTAAGAGCTTCTATAGCAGACATTAGTTCCTTCTCATTTTCCGGGTCTACATTAGCTGTTGCTTCATCCAAAATAATCACAGGTGCGTCCTTCATAATAGCTCGTGCAATAGATATACGCTGTTTTTCACCACCAGAAAGACTGGTTCCTCCCTCCCCGATTACGGTATCATAACCATTTGGCAGCTCCATAATAAAATCATGGCAGCATGCCTTCTTAGCAGCATCCATAACGAGTTTCATTGACGCTTCAGGTTGCCCAAAACGAATATTATTTGCAATGGTGTCCTCGAACAGATAGACATTCTGAAATACGAAACTAAAGTTTTTCATCAAGCTATCCACACTGTAGTTCCTTACATTTTCTCCACCAAGACTGATATTTCCATTGCTTACGTCCCAAAATCTTGAAATCAGATGACACAACGTTGTCTTCCCGCCACCAGAAGGTCCAACAATGGCCGTGGTTGTTCTTTCCGGAATGTGTACTGATAAATGATTAATAATCTTTGCGTCTTCTGCGTGATTCTCGTCATAATAGAAGTCTACATTTTCAACTTCAATATCAAAGTTTTTCGGAATAATATTTTTCCCATCAGTATCCATTTCTTTTATTCTCATGACATTTTCCACTTTTGAAACACTTAAATCCACAATCCTGAGAAGTGTCGAGTAATTGCCTGCTGAACCAAGACTTTCAAATACCAAAAAAGAACAGATAATCATGCCAATACAATTCTGTAATGTCATACTGCCCGCAAGGTAAAATCCACATGAGGTCAAAATTATAGCCACACCCATAAGCTTCAATATAATGGACTGCAATTGCATCCATGGAACCGTCTTAAGTTCCATTGTTGTATTAATGTCCCTGTTCTTATCAATTGCTTCATTTAGCTCTTTAGATGCACAACCTGTCAGATTATAGCTTCGAACTTCTGAAATTCCCTGAACATATTCCAATACCTTCTCTACAACGAATTCATCCGCTGCTGCTTTTACCGGTGCAAGTGCTTTACTTTTTCTCTGCAGGAAACTATTTACAGTAAAAAACAAAACCATGCCGACCATAGCAATAAAGCCAATTCTTATATCAAAGATTAACATCATTACTGTAATTACAGAGCTTGTAAGGACACCGCCCGTTGTCATCATAACCACTCTGGTAGCCACATCAGCCAGCTGTTCCATTGTATTCGTTGTAATATTGGTGATCTGTCCAAGACTGTTCTGATTGAAATATCCCATCGGCAGATATCGCATATGTTCTGCAATCTCAATGCGTTTTCCGCATGCGGTATAATAGCCTGCTTCACACTGTAACATAGTAATCTGATATTTTACTACTGACGCTGCAGCAAGGCTTGCTACAAGCATTCCTAAGCATAGAACAATCAGACTTTCGGTAACATTTTGTTTAATTGCTCCATCAATCAACAAAAGAATCGCCGGAATTTTTACTGCCTCCAATAATGCAAATACCACACCCAAAAACAATGCCTTATAAAATTTCTTTTTATTTTCTGCACCACAGAAATCAAAGAACCTTTTTAATATCCTAAGCACGAGGCTCCACCTCCTGTTCTGAATCTTTCACACTCATATGTGCTCTCCACATATTAGAATAGATTTCACCGTTAGCTAACAACTCATTATGTGTTCCTGTTTCTGCCACTGTTCCGTTTTCTATAACAAAGATTTGGTCTGCATCCACAATCGTAGAAAGTCTGTGTGCTATAACAATTAACGTCTTTCCCTTTATAAGTTTGGCAACAGAATGTTGTATGAGTGCCTCATTTTCTGGATCTGTATATGCTGTTGCTTCGTCCAGGATAATAATCGGAGCGTTCTTTAGCATTGCTCTGGCGATAGAGATTCTTTGTCTCTCACCTCCGGAAAGATGCCCGCCTGCGCTGCCGACTATTGTATCATAGCCATCCGGAAGTGCCATAATAAACTCATGACAGCCACAGTCTTTTGCAGCCTGTTCTACTTGTTTATCAGTTGCATTCAAATCTCCCATTCTAATATTTTCACGAATCGTATTATCAAACAGGTAATTATCCTGAGAAACATAGGCTATCTTACGATTATAGTTTTTTAAGGATAACTCACTTATATCAACCCCACCGATTTTGATACTGCCACTATCTACATCCCATAATGATGCAATAAGCTTTGCTATAGTTGATTTTCCACTCCCGCTTGGTCCAACCAATGCATTTACTGTTCCACTTTCTATTTTAAGATTTACGCCATGAAGTACTTCCTTTTCCCTATAAGAGAATCTTACATTTTCTAAACAAATTGAATAATCCTTTATCTGTTTATTATCATTTATAGGTCTCAACTGCTCTTCCCATGATAACACCCCTGTCACTTCTCCAAGAATCGAACCCATTTTGCCAATATCATCACTATAACTCATAACTGTAATCAGTGGCGTAACAAGCCCCATCGAAAGAATCAAACACATAACCAGCGTACTAAGGCTCAGACTCCCTTTCATAAACAAAAAACCGCCTATTGGAACTGTAGCAAGAGCTGTACACGGCATTACAACCATAGCAATACAAAAAGGCACATTGCAACGGCGCATCCATTCTACATAGCAATCTGCACCTTCTTTTGCTGCAACCTCAAATTTCTCATAAGAAGACTGTGCTTTTCCAAATGCCTTGATTACTTCGATACCATTAATATATTCAACAGCAGTATCATTTAATATTTTAGTCTTGTTAATCGTATTCTGAAAGCTTTCCTGGTATCCTACCATCATAAACATATATGCAACAATACCAAATACAAGTGTTATTAATGACGCTAACGCCATTCGCCAGTCAAGAATGCATAGATACATAAATACAACAACAGGTGCCAACAGATTGGATGTGAATTCCGGAACGACATGAGCCAGTGTTGTTTCAATACTATCTACACGTTCCACAATTATATTTTTTAGTGCACCCGACGGTGTATCCTTAACCTTTCCCAGTGGTACTTTTGCTAATTTATCACACAAACGTTTGCGAATATTTGCCAGTACCTGAAAGGTCGCCTTATGAGAACAGCATGTTGAAATGCCATGAAACAGATAACGAAGCATCCATAAAACTGCAATTGCACCACCATCCATTAAATATCCACTCCACCGCGTTTTCCTTTCAATCAATCGTATAACAATATCGCTTACAAATAAAAACGGAGCCACACTACATATGACACCGATAATTGCCGCAATCACACTCACGATATAAAATATTCGTTTTTCACCCGCAAATTCCATAAGCCAGCTGACTGCACCTCTTTCTTTATTTTGCACAAAAAATCCTCCTTTCTTTACGCCTGCAATTCTTCCAAACAAATCGTGTTTGCATGTAATGCTTCTATAAATTCCAAATCATGAGTCACAACCAGAATTGTTTTTCCATGATTGCGTAGCTTCTCAAATAAGCGGGCAACCTGAAGCATATGACGGTAATCCAGTCCGCTTGTCGGTTCATCAAACAGTAAGACAGAACGTTCTGACGCTATAGCAGTAGCAACCGCAACTCTTTGCTTTTCTCCTCCGGATAGCGACACCGGATGTCGCTCCCTGTACGGTAATAAGTCCAGTGATTTTAGAATATCCAATGCTTTTTCTTCATTCTCTTTCTTCATGCTAATCAAAACTTCATCTAAAACACTTTCTGTAAAAAGTTGATGGTTTACATCCTGCATAACAAGAAATATTTCATTCAAGCGCTCTTTTCTCTTATATACTTTTCCATCAATCTCCATGATTCCTTTACACTTTTTTTCAAGTCCACATATACATCGTAAAAAGGTAGACTTTCCAATTCCATTATTTCCTACAATAGCTGTTATTGAGTTCTTGTCTATTTCCATTGTTTTCAAATTCAGAATATTATGATTTTTCTCATACCCAAATACAAAATTTTTGAATACAATCCGGTCTATATTCTCATTTCGATTATAATGAACCATTTTTACATCTTGGTTTGAACGAAGTCCCATCTGGTGTAGATCTCTCGGAGTCAGCTTTTGCATTTCCTCCTTGCTAAAATCAAATTCAATCTTACCTTCTTTTAGAAAAACCATGCGCTCTATCAAATTCCAGATATACGCA
>ENA-OOYH01000134-OOYH01000134.1-human-gut-metagenome-genome-assembly--contig:-NODE-134-length-19188-cov-2.340825_pt1 | contig 19188 bp, 10 predicted proteins | sample MGYA00241699_ERZ501370 | MGnify/ENA primary metagenome ERZ501370 (study PRJEB25962, sample SAMEA2042655) | human gut metagenome | biome: human gut; feature: human-associated habitat; material: faeces... | reverse complement strand
GCACCATGCAGCGTATGCGCACCGACCACCGTATCGAGTATGTGGTGGTACGCGGAAGCTGCCGCTACCGCCTTTCCGAGATACTGCGGCTATTGGAGGACAACACAGTAAGGAACGAGGAAGGGACAATAGACACCCTGTTCCACAACCACACGCTGCGCACGGGCGGCAGACCCAAAGGAAGGAGGACGTAGGACATGGAACTGCTTACCCGCAACAATTTCGAGAACTGGATGCAGAAGGTAATGGAACGGCTCGACCGTCAGGACGAACTGCTGCTGGCGATGAAGGCTGAGGGGAAACAGCCCACTATCACGGAAAGCATCCGCCTTTTCGACAATCAGGACTTGTGCATGCTGCTTCAGATAAGCAAGCGCACCCTGCAACGCTACCGCAGCACCGGCGCGTTGCCGTACAAGACGCTCGGCAAAAAGACCTATTACAGCGAGGAGGACGTGCTGGAGTTTCTTTCCAACCATGTCAAGGACTTCAAAAAGGAAGATATAGCCTTCTACAAGGCTCGTATCCATAATTTCTTTCAAAAATAACCATTAAAACATTTTTCAGATGGCAAAGAAAAAAGACGAAAAGGACGTGCTGATTGTCCGTGACGAGAAGACGGGCGAAATCAGCGTGGTAGCTGGGCTGAACGCCGACGGCTCCCCCAAGCGCACCCCTGCGAAAGCGGAGAACGCGCAGAGTTTCCTGCAATTCGACCGCCACGGCGATGTGCTGGACAACTTCTTCAAGAACTTCTTCCGGCAGTGCAAGGAACCCAGCCGCTTCGGTTTCTACCGTGTCGCGGCAGACCAAGCCGACAAACTGCTGGAGGTTATCAAGGACTTGCTGAAAGACCCCGACGGCAACAAGGAGATGCTTGCGTCCCACAAGGTGGATACTTCCGGCTACGAAAAGCAGGTGAAGGAAGAACAGACCGCCGGAAAGACGGAACAAACGGAACAGAAACAGGAAGAACCTAAAAAACAGGAAGAAATGGAACAGAAAAATGAACAGAATCAGGAAAGCCCGCAGCAGACGCAGGGCAACCGGGGCTACCAGCCCATCAACGAGAGCAAGATCAACTGGCAGGAGTTGGAGGAGAGATGGGGCGTGAAGCGCGACGACCTTGAAAAGTCGGGCGACCTTAACAGGATGCTCAACTACGGCAAGTCCGACTTGGTGAGGGTGTCGCCCAATTTCGGCGGAGAGGCTTTCGAGCTGGATGCCCGCCTCTCCTTCAAGAGGGACGGCGAGGGCAACGTCAGCCTTGTGCCGCACTTCATCCGCAAGGAGCAGAAGCTCGATGAGTACAAGGAACACAAGTTCTCCGACGACGACCGGAAGAACCTGCGCGAAACGGGCAACCTCGGCAGGGTCGTGGACCTCGTGGACAGGGAAACGGGCGAGATCATCCCCTCGTTCGTCAGCATCGACCGCAAGACGAACGAAATCACGGATGTCTCGGTCAGCAAGGTGCGCATACCGGAACGCATCGGCAAGACGGAAATCACCAAGCAGGAGCAGGACATGCTGCGTGCCGGTCTGCCCGTGCGTGACAAACTCATCGAACGCAAGGACGGCAGGAAGTTCGTCACCACCCTGCAAGTGAACGTGGAGCAGCGCGGGGTGGAGTTCGTGCCGGGAACCGGCAAGTCGCCCCGTACCGCACAGACACAGGAAACCAAAGGCGACACATCGAAAAGTCAGGCGCAGGGCGGGGAAAATGCCGCACAGACCAAGAAGGAGCAACGCCGCAACACGTGGACGAACGCCGACGGCAGCATCCGCCCCATCAGCAAATGGAGCGGCGTGGACTTCACCGAGCAGCAGAAAGCCGACTACGTGGCGGGCAAAGCCGTGAAACTGGAGAACGTGACCGACAAGCAGGGCTTCCACGCCACGATGTACATCAAGTTCAACCCGGAGAAGGGACGCCCGTACCGCTACGACACCAACCCCGACAACGCGCAGACGGTCGCGCCTTCCAACGAGAGCCGCACGCAGGTGGCGGTGAACAGCGAGGGCAAGACCAACGAGGCTACCAAGAACCTGAAGGAGCCGTTGCGGAAGGGACAGACCGCCCCGAAGGACACCGCGCAGCAACAGCAGCAGGAGAAGCCGCAGAAGAAAACGGGCAAGGGCATGAAGATGTAATCCGGTGTCCGCCACTAAATCCGAAGTAACATTTGTAAAATTCAAAACGACAGAAGAATATGAAGACAATCATTGCAGAAAAGCCGTCTGTGGCACGTGAGATCGCCCGTATCGTGGGCGCGACAAAGAGAGAGGAAGGATATTTCGAGGGAGGCGGTTATGCCGTGACATGGGCATTCGGACACCTCGTTCAGCTTGCCATGCCCGACGGCTACGGCATACGCGGCTTCGTCCGTGACAACCTGCCCGTCATCCCCGACACCTTCACGCTCGTCCCCCGTCAGGTAAAGACGGAGAAGGGCTACAAGCCCGACAGCGGCGTGGTGACGCAGATCAAGACCGTCACCCGGCTATTCAAGGAAAGTGAACAGATCATCGTGGCGACCGATGCCGGACGCGAGGGTGAGCTTATTTTCCGCTACCTCTACCATTACACCGGATGCGCCACCCCGTTCGTCCGCCTCTGGATAAGCTCGCTTACCGACAAGGCTATCCGCGAGGGACTGCGCAACCTTGAAGCGGGCGGCAAATACGACGACCTCTATCTTGCCGCCAAAGCGCGGAGCGAATCCGACTGGCTCGTGGGCATCAACGGCACGCAGGCACTCTCCATCGCCGCCGGACACGGCACTTACTCCGTCGGGCGGGTGCAGACACCCACGTTGGCGATGGTGTGCGCACGCTACTGGGAGAACCGCCGCTTCACGCCCGAAGCCTTCTGGCAGCTCCATATCGCAACGGACGGCTGCGACGAAGGAACTGTGAAGTTTTCCTCTTCCGAAAAATGGAAAGAGAAAGAGCCCGCGACGGAACTGTATAATAAGGTGAAGTCGGCAGGCACAGCCACCGTCACGAAAGCCGAACGCAAGGAGAAGACGGAGGAAACACCGCTCCTGTACGACCTGACCACGCTCCAGAAGGAAGCCAACACCAAGCACGGCTTCACGGCGGAACAGACGCTTGAAATTGCGCAGAAGCTCTACGAGAAGAAGCTCATCACCTATCCGAGAACTGGAAGCCGCTACATCCCCGAAGACGTGTTCGCCGAAATCCCCAAGCTGCTCGCCTTCATCGGGGCTTTGCCCGAATGGAAAGGCAAGGTGCAGCCGAAATGCGTCCCGACACGCAGAAGCGTGGACGGCGGTAAGGTGACGGACCACCACGCCCTGCTCGTCACGGGCGAGAAGCCGCTGTTCCTCTCCAAAGAGGACAGCACCGTCTATCAGATGGTTGCCGGACGCATGATCGAGGCTTTCTCCGAAAAATGCGTCAAGGACACCGCCACCGTCACGACGGAGTGTGCCGGAGTGGAGTTCACGGTGAAAGGCAGCGTCATCAAGCAAGCCGGATGGCGTGCCGTCTATAGCGTGGAGGACAAGGAAGAAACCGCCATCCCCAATTGGCAGGAAGGCGACACGCTGACGCTGAAAGGCTGCTCCATCACGGAGGGCAAGACCAAACCCAAGCCGCTGCATACAGAAGCGACACTGTTGTCGGCAATGGAAACGGCGGGCAAGGACATAGAGGACGATGCACTCCGTCAGGCGTTGAAGGACTGCGGCATCGGCACGCCCGCCACCCGTGCGGCGATTATCGAAACGCTCTTCAAGCGCGGCTACATGGAACGCTGCAAGAAATCGCTTGTGCCGACAGAAAAAGGGCTTGCCCTCTATTCGGTCGTGAAGACGATGCGCATCGCCGACGTAACCATGACGGGCGAATGGGAGAAGAATCTGGCACGCATCGAGCGCGGGGAAATGCCCGCCGAAACCTTCCGCAGGGAGATAGAGGCGTACACACGCGAAATCATCTCCGAACTGCTCTCGTGCGACAAACTGTTCGCCCGCAGGGATTCCGGCTGCAAGTGTCCCAAGTGCGGGACGGGCAGCATGCAGTTCTACGGCAAGGTGGTACGCTGCGACAACGCGGAGTGCGGGCTGCCCGTGTTCCGCCTGAAGGCGAACCGCACCCTTTCCGATGACGAGATCAAAGAACTGCTCACCGACGGGCATACGAAGCTGCTCAAAGGCTTCAAGAGCAAGCAGGGCAAGAGCTTCGACGCCATAGTCGCCTTTGACGGGGACTATAACACGACTTTCGTGTTCCCCGAAAGGAAAACGAGCAGGAAATTTTCAGGACGGAAGAAATAGTATTAACTTTGCCACTGGTTCAGAGTAATGAATTGTTCTTCGATACCGGATTACACTCATACTTTGGATTTAGTGGTGGCACTCGGAGGGATACCGAGTGCCTTTTCTTTCTCCTTTCCAGACGATTATCCCCGTCATTATCAACCCACTAAATTCCAAAGTAATGAATAACAAGAAGAAAAACGAAGGTCAGACCGACTTTTCCTATTACGGTCTGTACCTGCTGGACTATCTCCGCACGAACAGGTTTGAACAGGCTTCCGATGATGCCTTCATCCGGGAGCGTGCCGACCGTGCCGCCGAAACGTATGAGCGTGCGCGGCTCGAAGGCTATCCGCCCGAAGGGGCGCAGGAGTTGGCGATGGACACGCTCCTGCGGGGGCTTCGCTATTCCAAGTACGCCGTCCTCCGCGAAGTCGTGGAAAACGAGTTTGCCGACGAAGTGCCGGAAAATAAACGCGAAGCCTTCATCCGAAAGTTGCTGCCGCCTGTCGGTAATGTATTCTCCGCCTATGACCTTTCGGACGACAACTTCGCCCTGTCGCCCGAATACGACCTGCTCTACACGGAGCTGACGGGAGCCGTCGTCCTTTATATCGACGAGTATGGCGTTTAACCGCAAACAACAGCTGCGGGGCAACATCGAGGCGATACGGACGGCATTTATCCTTGACAGGGAACGGAGGACGGCAACCGCCGAGGAACAAGCCATACTTCGGAAGTATTGCGGTTTCGGTGGATTGAAGTGCATACTGAACCCGGCAAAGGAACTGACGGATGCCGTGCATTGGGCGAAATCGGACCTCGAACTGTTTGCCCCGACGGTGGAGCTGCACAGGCTGGTGCGTGAAAACAGCAAGGACGATACGGAGTACAAGCGGTACGTGGATGCCATGAAGCAGTCCGTGCTGACCGCTTTCTACACCCCGCCGGAGATAACCGGCACGATTGCGGAGGCTCTGCATGAACACGGCATACGTCCCGACCGTGTGCTGGAGCCGTCGGCTGGCGTGGGCGCATTCGTGGATGCCGTGCTAAAAAACAAGCCGGACGCGGACATCATGGCTTTTGAGAAAGACCTGATGACGGGCAAGATATTGGGACACCTGCATCCCGACCAAAAGGTAAGGGTGCAGGGATTCGAGAAGATAGAGAAGCCCTTCACGGACTATTTCGACCTTGCTATCTCGAACATCCCTTTCGGTGACGTGGCTGTGTTCGACCCGGAGTTTACGGGAAGCCACGACCCGGCAAGGCGTTCCGCACCGAAGGCGATACACAACTATTTCTTCCTGAAAAGCCTTGATGCGGTGCGTGAGGGCGGCATCGTGGCGTTCATCACCTCGCAGGGGGTGCTGGACGCACCGTCCAACGCACCCATACGCGAGTATATGATGCGTAATGCCAATCTGGTGGGTGTCGCACGCCTGCCGAACAACCTCTTCACGGACAACGCGGGTACGGAAGTGGGCAGCGACCTTATTATCCTTCAAAAGAACAGCGGCAAGAATGGGGAGCTGTATTATAACGAGAAACTTTTCATGCAGACCGAACAGACCCCTATCGGCACTTCTGTAAACGGGTATGTATGGAGCATCAGTTCTCTTTCCAATACAGATTTAATCAGAGGCACAGACCCTTATGGGAAACCTGCCTATCAACTTATACACCGGGGCGGCATCGGACAAATGGCGGATGACTTGCGGGAACATCTGAATATTGAGTTACCCCAGTTAGACATAGAACTATATGAAATGCACAACCTGCATCCGGCACAGGTAAAAAACACAGTGACGGAACCCATTTTCACACCGGTTGTCACTCCTGAAATACAGCCTCTTACAGAAATGGCAGTGAAGCCCGAAACGGTAACACCGCAGCCGGAGGAAGAAAAGCCGGAGATAGAGCCGCGCCGCCCCGATTATTCAGCAGGCGTGCAGCTCTCCCTGCTCGACCTTTGGGGCATGACCGAGGAAGTCCGCAAGCAGGAAGCACCCGCCAAGAAGAAAAAGACAGCGAGAAAGGAAAGCACGGCAAGGCGTATGTCCCCCAAACCGCAGGCGCAGGTTACGCCGAAGGTTACGACCGCACCGCCGCCGTCTGCCGCACCGCTGACGGAGAACAGGGACAGCCATGAAACAAAGCCGGCGAGTGTCGCAGCCAAAGCCGATCCGGATGATATTTACGCCACTTTGGATTGGGATACCAACCCGCCCATCAACGGCTTCTATGAAATGATGATGGACCTCACGCCGGAGCGACGCAAGGAGCTTCGCAGGCTGGCGGCACAGCATCAGGAGAAACGGCAGCATGTCACGGGCGTGAAAGCCGAACCGGAGCAGGAAACACGGCGACCCGAAACACAGCCGGAAGTTGCCGCCAATCCTGCCGCTCCTGCAACGGAAACGGCTGCAACCTCCCTTTTCCCCGAAATGGAAGCGGAAAAACCGAAGGAGGAACCTCTCGACCTTTCTCCCCGTCCGTTCAACGGTCTGCTGGAGCCGCACTACCGTGACGGCTCTATGGTACTGGATGCTTCACGCAATCTCGGTTATTTGAAAGGCCTCACGCCTTACGGTGCGACATTCCAACCGCTTGACTTGACCGGCTACCAGAAGGAGAAAGCGATGTTGTATGTGTCACTCCGTGACGCATACGAGCGGCTTTACCGCTATGAGGCGGAGTATCACGATGAAGGGTCTGCGCAACGCGGAGCGTTGAACACCTGCTACGATGAGTTTGTCATGCGCTACGGCAACCTCAATGCCAAGCATAACGTGAAACTGTTGATGATGGATGCCGGAGGGCGCGACATCCTTTCGCTGGAACGTGCGGAGGACGGCAGGTTCGTCAAGGCGGACATTTTCGAGCGTCCCGTTTCCTTCTCGGTAGAGAGCCATGCCAACGTCAGCTCTCCCGAAGAGGCGTTATCCGCATCGCTCAACAAGTTCGGCACGGTCAATCTTGATTATATGCGGGAGATAACCGACAGCACGGAGGAGGGATTGCTTGACGCTCTCAAAGGACGCATCTTCTACAACCCGCTCGTAACCGGTTACGAGATAAAGGACAGGTTCATCGCCGGGAACGTGATAGAGAAGGCGGAGCGCATCGAGGCATGGATGGGCGACAACCCCGAAAACGGGCGTATGCCGGAAGTGAAGCAGGCGTTGGAGGCTCTGAAAGAAGCCGAGCCGCCGCGCATCGCTTTTGAAGACCTCGACTTCAATTTCGGGGAACGCTGGATTCCGACGGGCATATATGCCGCCTACATGAGCCGTCTTTTTGACACGGACGTGAAAATCGCCTACTCCGCAAGCATGGACGAATTTTCGGTGGCGTGCGGCTACCGCACCATGAAAATCACGGACGAGTTTTTAGTGAAGGGCTATTACCGGAACTATGACGGCATGCACCTGTTGAAACACGCCCTGCACAACACCTGCCCCGACATGATGAAGTCCATCGGCAAGGATGAGCATGGCAATGACATCAAGGTGCGCGACAGCGAGGGCATACAGCTCGCCAACGCCAAAATCGACGAAATCCGCAACGGGTTCTCGGAATGGCTGGAAGAGCAGTCGCCGCAGTTCAAGGAGAGGCTTACGACGATGTACAACCGCAAGTTCAACTGTTTCGTGCGCCCGAAGTATGACGGCTCGCACCAGACGTTTCCGGACCTCAACCTGAAAGGGCTGGCAAGTAGAGGTATCAAGAGCGTCTATCCGTCGCAGATGGATTGCGTCTGGATGCTCAAACAGAATGGCGGTGGCATTTGTGACCACGAGGTGGGAACCGGTAAAACGCTGATAATGTGTATCGCGGCACATGAGATGAAGCGTCTGAACTTGGCGCACAAGCCGATGATTATCGGGCTGAAAGCCAATGTCGCGGAGATTGCAGCCACCTATCAGGCCGCATATCCGAACGCGCGGATTCTCTATGCCTCGGAGAAGGACTTCTCGACCGCCAACCGCATGCGTTTCTTCAACAACATCAAGAACAACGACTACGATTGCGTCATCATGTCGCACGACCAGTTCGGCAAGATTCCGCAGTCACCGGAGTTGCAGCAGCGCATCCTGCAAGCGGAGCTTGACACGGTGGAGGAAAACCTCGAAGTCCTGCGGCAGCAGGGCAAGAACGTGTCGCGGGCGATGCTGAAAGGACTGGAGAAGCGCAAGCACAACCTTGAAGCGAAACTGGAGAAGGTGGAATACGCCATCCAATCGCGTACGGATGACGTGGTGGACTTCAAGCAGATGGGCATCGACCATATCTTCATTGACGAGAGCCATCAATTCAAGAACCTGACTTTCAACACACGCCACGACCGTGTGGCGGGTCTGGGCAACTCGGAAGGAAGCCAGAAAGCACTGAACATGCTCTTTGCCATACGTACCATACAGGAACGCACGGGAAAGGACTTGGGGGCGACGTTCCTTTCCGGCACGACCATCAGCAACTCGCTGACAGAACTGTACCTGCTCTTCAAGTACCTGCGCCCGAAGGAACTGGAACGGCAGGATATTCGTTGCTTTGACGCATGGGCGGCCATCTTTGCCAAGAAGACGACCGACTTCGAGTTCAACGTGACGAACAACGTGGTACAGAAGGAGCGTTTCCGCTACTTCATCAAAGTGCCGGAGCTTGCCGCCTTCTATAATGAAATCACGGACTACCGCACGGCGGAGGATGTGGGCGTTGACCGTCCTGCCAAGAACGAGATACTGCACCATATACCGCCCACGCCGGAACAGGAGGACTTCATACAGAAACTGATGCAGTTCGCCAAGACGGGCGATGCCACGCTGCTGGGCAGACCGCCGCTGTCTGAAACGGAGGAAAAGGCGAAGATGCTTATCGCCACCGACTACGCCCGCAAGATGGCTCTCGATATGCGCATGATAGACCCGAACTACGAAGACCACCCCGACAACAAGGCTTCGCACTGCGCCAAGACGATTGCGGAGTATTACCACAAATACGACGCGCAGAAAGGCACGCAGTTCGTGTTCTCGGATCTGGGGACGTACCAGCCGGGCGACGGATGGAATGTGTACAGCGAGATAAAACGGAAGCTGACGGAGGACTACGGCATCCCGGCAGGCGAGGTGCGTTTCATTCAGGAGTGCAAGACCGACAAGGCGCGCAAGGCGGTGATAGACGCCATGAACGCCGGGGCGGTACGTGTGCTGTTCGGCTCCACCTCCATGCTCGGAACGGGTGTGAATGCGCAGAAAAGGTGTGTGGCAATCCATCATTTGGACACACCGTGGCGGCCATCCGACCTGCAACAGCGTGACGGACGGGGAGTCAGAGCAGGCAACGAGATTGCCAAGCATTTTGCCGGGAACAACGTGGATGTCATCATCTATGCGGTGGAAAAGTCGCTGGATAGCTACAAGTTCAACCTGCTGCACTGCAAGCAGACGTTCATCTCGCAGCTCAAAAGCGGGGCGATGGGCGCGCGTACTATTGACGAGGGTGCTATGGACGAGAAATCGGGCATGAACTTCTCGGAGTACATGGCGTTACTATCCGGCAATACCGACCTTTTGGACAAGGCGAAATTAGAGAAGCGTATCGCCTCGCTCGAAGGGGAACGCAAGTCGTTCAACAAGGGCAAGCGCGATTCGGAGTTCAAACTGGAAGCCAAGACGGGGGAACTGCGTAACAACACGGCTGTCATCGAAGCCATGACGGAGGACTGGAACCGTTTTCTTTCCGTTGTGCAGACCGATAAGGAAGGTAGTCGCCTTAATATTGTCAAGGTGGACAGCGTGGATTCAACCGACGAAAAAGTTATTGGAAAGCGTTTGCAGGAGATAGCCAAGAACGCCACGACGGGAGGATTGTATAAGCCTGTCGGAGAACTTTACGGCTTTCCGATAAAGGTGGTCAGCGAGAGGATACTCAAAGAGGGGCTGGAGTTTACCGACAACCGCTTTGTGGTGGAGGGAAACTACAAGTACACCTACAACAACGGGCATCTGGCGATGGCTGACCCGGTGGCTGCCGCACGCAATTTCCTGAACGCATTGGAGCGGATTCCGTCTATCATCGACCAGTATAAGGCGAAGAACGAGGTGCTGGAAAAGGAGGTTCCGCAGTTGCAGGAGATAGCGGGCAAGGTATGGAAAAAGGAGGACGAACTGAAACAGCTTAAGTCCGAACTTGCCGCACTTGACCGAAAGATACAGCTGGAACTTGCGCCGCCTACGCAGGAAGCCGACGAAAAAGAAAAGGATGGACAGGAGGTCAAGCCTGTTTCGGAAGGTGTACGGAGCATATCGCCACAACAAACTGATGATGCACCGCAGATACGCAGCCCGGTGAATGAGCGAAATCCAACGGGCAACATCATTGGCGACCATGTCATCATCGGACGATCGGGTTTTCAGTTAAAGAATAAAAACCGATCGAAAGGGATAAAAATTTAAAATTAGGAATTTTATATAAAATATTAATAGGGGCTATCCAAAAGGTCTAAAAGTAAATCATATCCCCTCTGCAAGTATCTGTAGGAGAGTGATTGCAAGACTTTCTTTCTTTTTGGGCAGCCTCTATTAAATTTATTTGCTCTTTCTTGATTTATGTTTATAAACATTATACCAAAAACATTCCAACTAACCTTGTTTATGTTTTGTCAGCCACCATTTGCACAACCATATTTGACTCCCAAAGAGAGTGAATTCGATAAGATAACTTGCTGCATACCCACAATAAGGGGCTAAATAGAATACGAATGGGAAATAGATAACAGTACCGACAACAGATTGCGTTATGTAGTTGGTTAAACTCATTTTACCATAAAGCTGTAATGTGGAAACCGCTTTTTTGACACGTTCCTTATGACACAATAATATGAACGAGAATATTTCTACAGAATCATCAGTAAAACAGAAAAAAATACTAATTTTGTTTTTGATGATCATTTCAAAAGGAATTAGAAAAAATGTCTAATTCTAACTTATAGAGGAAAAAGCAACAATTAAATATTAAAGAATAAAAGATACGAAAAATATGACGCCAAAAGAGATACTACAAGAATGGATTGACTGCTTCAACGCCGCCGATGCAGTCGCTTTGGCAAACTTATACGCTCAGGATGCCATAAACCATCAAGTCGCAAACACCCCGGTTATAGGAAAAACAGCTATCCATAAAATGTTTGTAAATGAATTTGCAACCTCAAAAATGGTTTGTATTGTTGAGCATATATTCGAGGATGGAGAATGGGCTATCATGGAATGGAAAGATCCGCTCGGGTTGCGAGGATGCGGATTCTTCCATGTGCAAAACGATAAAATAGTTTTCCAAAGAGGTTATTGGGATAAGCTCAGCTTTCTCAAACAGCACGGTTTACCCGTAGAGAATAGTGATGAAAATCCAAACACATAACACCGTCCGATATGGGAATCATCATTCATTCTTTAGAGTCCGTTTCTTTCAAAGATTTGTATGCGGCATTCTCATCTGCATTCAAAGATTATGATTTCTCTTTGAATGCGGATGAATTGCGACGCATGCTCGACCGACGAGGATACAATCCACAACTATCTTTCGGAGCATTTTTCGAAGGACGGCTGATTTCTTTTGTGTTTAACGGAACAGGCATGTACAACAACATCTTGACTGCCTATGACACAGGGACGGGAACCGTACCTTCATTCCGGGGATTACACCTAACCCAAAAAATATTCACTTTCAGCCTCGAATTGATATATCAACAAGGAGTTCGGCAATATGTACTGGAAGTTTTGCAACACAATCACAAAGCAATAAAAATATATCGCAAATTAGGCTTTGAAACACAGAGAAATTTCAACTACTACTCTGCCAAACTGAGCGATATTGTTCCTGTATTGCAAGTAAACCATACCGCATGTCGCATACTCCCATCGGATTTAAAAAACTGCCTTAACCAAACGGCCTGGTTCGATTTTCATCCTTCATGGCAAAATGACAGGGCTTCACTGGAACGCGGAATCGACAATTTGGACATATTGGGAGCTTATGAAAGAGAAGAACTTGTCGGATTTGTTATCTTTGAACCGGCATCTGGCGATATTTCATCCCTCGCAGTTGCAAAAGATTACCGGCGTAAAGGAATAGGCAAGTCTTTGCTTAAAAGTGCTGTCAGTCATTTTCAAAGCGATGTACTCAAATTTACTAATGTTGATTGCGATTGTGAATCAGTCACTGGTTTCTTGTCATCATTAGGACTTACCCCAAAAGGACAACAGTTTGAAATGGTCAGAAAAATTTAACCTACATTTATATGAATAGCCCTCATCATCAAATAACAAATTAATAATACCAAATAAAAATACGTATAGATTAAAAAAGTTCTTTGTGCTTTTGTCAGGGAACTTTTTTTTCGTAAATTTGCGTCCAATTATGCGGCAGTAATAATATACATATTAATACGAGTTAAGAATCCTGTAGTTTTCCACATGCTACGAGGAGGTATTAAAAGGTGCGTTTCGACAATGCATCTACTGTAGTATATTATTGCTTAATCCAAATGAATATTATAAATTTAGGAATTCTTGCTCACATTGATGCAGGAAAAACTTCCGTAACCGAAAATCTGCTATTTGCCTGCGGAGCAACGGAAAAGCGCGGCAGTGTTGATAAAGGTGACACCATAACAGACTCTATGGATATAGAAAAACGTAGAGGAATTACTATTCGGGCTTCTACGACATCTATTGTTTGGAATGGTGTGAAATGCAATATCATTGACACTCCGGGACACATGGATTTTATTGCGGAAGTGGAGCGGACATTCAAAATGCTTGATGGAGCAGTCCTCATATTATCGGCAAAGGAAGGCATACAAGCACAAACAAAGTTGCTGTTCAAGACTTTGCAAAAACTGCAAATCCCGACAATTATATTTATCAATAAGATTGATCGTGCCGGCGTAAATCTTGAGCGTTTATATCTGGACATAAAAACAAATCTGTCGCAAGACGTCTTGTTTATGCAAACGGTTGTCGATGGAGTAGTTTACCCGATTTGCACCTCAACAGATATAAGGGCAGAACACAAAGAATTTGTATGCAACCATGACGACGATATATTAGAACTATATTTGGCGGATAAAGAAATCTTACCGGCAGATTATTGGAATGCGATAATCGCTCTTGTGGCAAAAGCCAAAGCCTATCCGGTCTTGCATGGATCAGCAATGTGCAATATTGGCATCAATGAGTTGTTAGACGCCATCATTTCTTTTATATTTCCTCCGGCATCAGTCCCAAATAGACTTTCAGCTTATCTTTATAAAATAGAACATGCCCCCAAAGGGCATAAAAGAAGTTTTCTAAAAATTATTGACGGAAGTCTGAGACTTCGAACCGTTATAAAAGTCAATGATTCGGAAAAATTCATCAAGATTAAAAATCTAAAAACCATTTATCAGGGCAAAGAGATAAATGTTGATGAAGTGGTTGCTAATGATATCGCAATTATAGAAGATATAGAAGAATTAAGAATCGGAGATTATTTAGGTGTTAAACCTTGTCTGATTCAAGGATTATCTCATCAGCATCCCGCCCTCAAATCTTCTGTCCGACCAGACAAGCCCGAAGAGAGAAGCAAGTTGATATCCGCTCTAAATGTATTGTTTATTGAAGACCCGTCTCTGTCCTTTTCCATAAATTCATATAGTGATGAATTGGAAATCTCGTTATATGGTTTAACCCAAAAAGAAATCATACAAACATTGCTGGAAGAACGATTCTCCGTAAAGACCCATTTTGATGAAATCAAGACTATCTACAAAGAACGACCTAAAAAGAAGGTGAATAAGATTATCCATATCGAAGTCCCTCCCAACCCTTACTGGGCCTCCATAGGACTGACTCTTGAACCTTTACCGATAGGGTCAGGGTTGCAAATCGAAAGTGAAATCTCCTTTGGTTATCTGAACCATTCTTTTCAAAATGCCGTTTTTGAAGGAATCCGTATGTCTTGCCAATCGGGATTGCATGGATGGGAAGTGACGGATTTGAAAGTAACCTTTACTTATGCCCTTTATTATAGTCCGATAAGTACCCCTGCCGATTTTAGACAATTGTCTCCTTATGTCTTCAGGTTGGCTTTGCAACAATCAGGAGTGGATATTCTCGAACCGATGCTCTATTTTGAGTTACAGATACCACAAGTAGCAAGTTCCAAAGCTATTACAGATCTGCAAAAAATGATGTCTGAGATTAAAGGTATCAGTTGTAATAATGAGTGGTGTCTTATTGAAGGGAAAGTTCCATTAAATACAAGTAAAGACTATGCCTCAGAAGTAAGTTCATACACTAAAGGCTTAGGCACTTTTATGGTTAAGCCGTGTGGGTATCAAATAACAAAAGGCGGTTATTCTGATAATACCCGTATGGAAGAAAAGGATAAACTTTTATTCATGTTTGAAAAATCAGTATCATCAAAATAATGGAACGATCCAGGAATTTCTATAAGACAATACGGTTGGGGTATATACTTATCTCCGTTCTTATCGGATGTATTGCATATAATAGCTTCTATGAATGGCAGGAGATAGAAGCATTAGAACTTGACAATAAAAAAATAGACGAGTTCCGAAAAGAGATAAACAATATCAATATTCAAATGATAAAATTTTCTCTATTTGGTGAAACAATACTGGAATGGAACGATAAAGATATCGAACATTACCATGCACAGCGTATGGCAATGGATAGTATGCTCTGCCGTTTCAAAGCTACCTATCCGGCAGAGCGTATAGACAGCGTACGCCATCTTCTCGAAGATAAGGAACGGCAGATGTGCCAAATCGTTCAAATACTTGAACAACAACAAGCCATCAACGATAAGATAACCAGTCAAGTACCTGTAATCGTGCAGAAGAGTGTGCAGGAACAGCCCAAGAAGTCCAAGCGCAAAGGTTTCTTGGGCATCTTCGGCAAAAAGGAAGAAGCGAAACCAACTGTGACTACCACGATGCACCGTTCCTTTAACCGGAATATGAGAACCGAACAACAGGCACAAAGCCGCCGCTTATCGGTTCATGCCGATAGCCTTGCCGCACGAAATGCGGAACTTAACAGGCAACTGCAAGGACTGGTTGTTCAAATAGACGGGAAAGTACAAACTGACCTACAAAAGCGGGAAGCCGAGATAACAGCCATGCGGGAACGGTCGTTCATTCAGATTGGGGGCTTGACAGGGTTCGTTATACTGCTACTGGTCATATCATATATCATCATACACCGAAATGCCAACCGCATCAAGCGATATAAACAGGAAACCGCAGATTTAATCGAGCGACTGCAACAAATGGCAAAGCGAAACGAGGCACTGATAACCTCCCGCAAGAAAGCCGTACATACCATTACCCATGAATTACGCACACCGCTGACTGCAATAACGGGCTATGCCGGACTGATACAAAAAAACTTCGATGCGGATAAAACCGGGATGTATATCCGAAATATTCAGCAATCCTCCGACCGTATGCGTGAAATGCTTAATACTCTTCTGAGTTTCTTCCGGCTGGACGACGGCAAGGAACAGCCTAATTTCTCCACGTGTAGGATTTCATCAATAGCGCATACGCTCGAATCAGAGTTTATGCCAATTGCCATAAACAAGGGACTTGCTCTTACTGTGACGAATCACACGGATGCTGTTGTACTGACCGATAAGGAACGCATTCTACAAATTGGAAATAACCTGCTGTCAAACGCCATCAAGTTCACTGAGAACGGTGCCGTTTCTCTGACAATGGGGTATGATAACGGTATGCTGAAACTTATCGTCAAAGATACGGGTTCGGGTATGACCGAAGAGGAACAGCAACGTGTGTTCGGTGCGTTTGAACGTCTGTCAAACGCTGCCGCAAAGGACGGCTTCGGATTAGGTCTTTCCATTGTTCAGCGCATTGTGACAATGCTCGGCGGCACAATCCAGCTGAAGAGCGAGAAAGGCAAGGGCAGCCGTTTCACGGTGGAGATACCCATGCAGTCAGCCGAGGAATTGCCGGAACGGATAAATAAAACACAGATTCATCATAACCGAACACTCCATGATATTGTTGCCATTGACAATGACAAGGTACTTCTCCTAATGCTGAAAGAAATGTATGCACAAGAAGGGATACATTGCGACACTTGCACCGATGTTGCGGAACTGATGGAAATGATACGCCGGAAAGAATACAGTCTGCTTCTGACCGATTTGAATATGCCGGATATAAACGGCTTCGAGCTGTTGGAACTGCTACGCACCTCCAATGTGGGCAATTCAAGGATCATTCCGATTATTGTAACAACCGCTTCGGGCAGTTGCAACAGAGAGGAACTTTTAGAACGTGGATTTTCCGATTGCCTTCTCAAGCCGTTTTCCATATCGGAGCTGATGGAAGTTTCCGACAAGTGCGCCATGAAAGGTAAACAAAATGAAAAGCCTGATTTCTCCTCCCTACTGTCTTACGGCAATGAATCCGTCATGTTGGATAAACTGATAGCGGAAACCGAAAAGGAAATGCAGTCGGTCAGGGATGCGGAACAACGGAAAGACTTTCAAGAACTGGACGCCCTGACACACCACCTACGTAGTTCGTGGGAGATACTGCGTGCCGACCAACCATTAAGGGAACTTTATAAACTGCTTCATTGCGAGGATACACTCGATTGGGAGGCGATACATAACGCCTTGACAGCCGTGCTGGATAAAGGTTCGGAGATAATCCGGCTGGCAAAAGAAGAAAGGAGAAAATACGAAAATGGATAAAACAAAAATCATCGTGGTGGAGGACAACATCGTGTATTGCGAGTTTGTCTGCAACCTGCTGGCACGGGAGAAATTCCGTACCGTGCAGGCTTTCCACCTCTCAACGGCAAAGAAACTTCTGCAACAAGCCGCTGACAATGATATAGTAGTTTCTGATTTGCGTTTGCCTGACGGTGACGGCATCGACCTATTGCGCTGGATGCGCAAAGAAGGCATGACGCAGCCGTTCATCATCATGACCGACTATGCCGAAGTGCATACGGCGGTGGAAAGCATGAAACTCGGCTCGCTGGACTACATACCCAAGCAACTCGTGGAGGACAAACTCGTGCCTTTGCTCCGCACCATACTGAAAGAGCGGAATATCGGGCGAAGCCGCATGCCCGTATTTGCCCGTGACGGTTCAGCCTTTCAGAAAATCATGCACCGGATAAGGCTAGTAGCTCCTACCGACATGAGCGTACTGATATTCGGGGAGAACGGTACTGGCAAAGAGCATATTGCCCATCTACTGCACGATAAAAGCAAGCGTTCAGGCAAGCCTTTCGTGGCGGTGGACTGCGGCTCACTCACCAAAGAGCTTGCACCATCGGCGTTCTTCGGACACGTCAAAGGAGCGTTCACTGGTGCTGAAAACACAAAGAAAGGCTATTTCCACGAGGCGGAAGGCGGCACATTGTTTTTAGACGAAGTGGGTAATCTCGCACCAGAAACTCAACAGATGTTACTCCGTGCCATACAGGAACGGCGGTTCCGTCCCGTTGGCGACAAGTCCGACCGCAGTTTCAACGTCCGCATCATCGCCGCCACCAACGAGAATCTGGAAAAGGCGGTCAATGAAAAGCGTTTCCGGCAGGATTTGTTATACCGCCTACATGACTTTGAAATAACCGTTCTGCCCTTACGTGACTGTCAGGAGGACATCATGCCGCTGGCGGAGTTCTTCCGTGAGATTGCCAATAAGGAATTGGAGTGCAAGGTTAGCGGTTTCAGTTCCGAAGCACGGAAAGCGTTGCTGACCCATTCATGGCCGGGCAACGTGCGCGAACTTCGACAGAAAATCATGGGTGCGGTGTTGCAGGCTCAGACGGGACTTGTCACAAAAGAGCATCTGGAACTTGGGATAACCGAAACAACCTCTGTTACCGGCTTCTCCCTACGCAACGACGAGGAAGATAAAGAGCGGATTCTGCGTGCTTTGAAGCAGGCTGACGGGAACCGGAAGGTCGCTGCCGAATTGCTTGGAATAGGCAGGACAACACTCTATAATAAACTGGAAGAATATGGATTGAAGTATAAATTTGAGCAACTATAGCCCGTAATTCGCTGAATTTGACTATCCAAAAAGTGTGTTTTTCAAAAAATAGTATTATCTTTGCATTTAGAAAAAGTGTTCTTTTGATTTAATGCAAAACGAGGTAAAATACAGAGCTTCGCTTGTTTCTAAATCGTTACCCATCAAGAAACGAATCTTTGCAAAATATTCAAATTCAGCGATAAAGACAATTCGTAATGTCTTGCTACATGAAATGTAAGGCTCTTATTTATAGAGCAAATAGACGCAATTTCTTTCAAGTACTCATTGACTTTTTGGTTACTTATAATCGGTAAAATCATCCCGTTTGCTAACTGGTCTTTGTACTTTTCGAGAATAGCTTTGGGTACATCAAGCAGTCGGATGTTAGATGCTACATTGGTTTTGTGGCGTTTGGTCATAATCCATAGATTGCCATCAAATGCAGTGCGAATGTTTGCTTGGGTAAGTTCGCATACATCAATGTACGAGAGAGCCGTATAGCAACTGAACACAAATAAATCCCGTACCTGTTCCAACCTTTTAGAAGCAAACTTCTTGTTGTAGATGGTGGTTATCTCTTCCATCGTCAGATAATCCCTGTCGGTTTGCTCAAACTTAACCCTGTAATTCCCGAAAGGATCAGCAGTAACCAGCTATGTGTTCTTAGCAAAGTTTATAATCGTGCGGAAACGCTGTATAAACTTCATCGCTGTGTTGTGGCTGCATCCATGATAATTTTTGATGAACAACAGGAAATTATCAATGAACACGACATTTATCTCTTTGATAAGCATATCCGAAACCGAATACTTG
>ENA-OOYH01000120-OOYH01000120.1-human-gut-metagenome-genome-assembly--contig:-NODE-120-length-20284-cov-2.736418_pt1 | contig 20284 bp, 15 predicted proteins | sample MGYA00241699_ERZ501370 | MGnify/ENA primary metagenome ERZ501370 (study PRJEB25962, sample SAMEA2042655) | human gut metagenome | biome: human gut; feature: human-associated habitat; material: faeces... | reverse complement strand
GGAGGGGGGGGGAGCAAATGAAAGGACGCCTTTTCAGCTTTCCGGCATCGCCCTGTATATCACGTGCGGGGCGCGTCCGTCTCTTTCTATTTTCTTTTCATTGCTCCATTGGCGTAGTTCGCTGCCGGCTTTTGTTTTCAGCAACCCTGTCAAGGCACAATATTCCTTGCAAGTGATAATGGAGTGCTCTTTCAGATAATTCGTCAGCCGTACAAAGCGTTCTTCTGCTGAATATCGGGTGGAGGAGGTCCGGAAACCATATTCTGCCCGTTCCAGCTTTCCTTTGCTTCGTACCTCCTTACGAAATTTCCGGGTGGGTTTGAACTTTATGTTGTCAAAATGTACCGATGCGGCTCGTATCTCGCTTTTGTCCGTTACCTTGCGGCAAGTCAGTGTGGCCGAGAAAGTACCCAGTTCTCCCAGTTTTACGTTATAACCGTCTGCCAGGTAATTGGCGATAATGCTTTCCAGGTCACATAGCAGACCGACGACGGTCCCTTCGTGGACGGTGGAACGCCGGGCAATGTCTTTAGCCAGGTCTTTCAGGCTTTTTGTGCCCGATACTACAATTTGTGGATACAGGGTGGGCTGTTCCTTCTCTCCCTGTATGTCGGGGGAGGTTTTGAAATCATACTTTGCTGCCATGTTTAATGCTTTTTAATAGGGAGATTAAGTCGTTTCTTGCTGAACGCTAAGGGGATTCTTTCTATTAACTTCTATAGACGCAGGCAATGGACCGTACGGTTTACTGTAGTGGACTGTACGGTCTGCTATAGTGGATTGTACAGTCTGCCATCGGAGTCTGTCTTAGTATTCAGGACAAAAGTACTTAATCATACTGGAAAAACCTATTAATTCATAGGAGAAAAGAGCTTGTACGGGCAAATTAGATGTTCCCCTTGAAGGTTTGAGGGATTTTCCTTTCATTGTGGCGTCTTTCTTTTCAGTTGGTGTTGTTGTAAAGGTAAGTGTTTTATGCTGATTACCGGCATACTTCGGATAGAAAAAGAGGAATTGGGAATTTTTTTCTCTTGCTTGCCTAAAGGCGGGCTGATAGTAGGCTGAAGGATAATCCTTCAGGTGTTTTCTTCGATGAAATGGGGAAAAAACAGCAAAAACTGAAGGCTGAAGGAAAATTGGGATGAACTTGTTTTTAGAGGTGAAAAGGCCTATGGTTCACGAGAAATGTTACATAATCCGTCACTTTTGTTGCAATGAAACAAAAATGCCAGCAGCTGTAACAAATGTTTTATAGAGGTTGCCGGCTGTCCCCTACCTTTGCCTCAGAAAAACTTCTAAAAACATTTAATGCTATGAACAAAAATCAGCAAAAGAACCGGATGGGCGCGGTCATTATTTTACTTGCCGCCGCTTGCTTGAATGGTTATGCACAACAAGATTCTACCAAAGTGGCCTCTAATTCGAAAGAGGAAGGCAATCGCAATGTCATGTTGAATGCGGCTAGTGCCAATGGTCCTCGTGAAATCTCTATCGGTCTGCCCGGTGGTGATGTGAATGTACTCGAAAATGGTCTTCCTGTAGTATATAATTCGAATCCTCATAATGTAAACACGCATTGGCGCGGAGACAGCAGCTTGGGACATACCGGATTGCTGAAGATTTCCGAAACAGCGATTACTACCGGCAATATAGGTTATGCTGTCAATTCATTTACGGAACTCGGCTTGAATAAAGAGAAGAAAATGAATGGCGTGCTGAACTACGGCACCAATCATTTCGGTAAACAGCAATTTGACTTCAATCTGAATGGAAGCATCGGAAAAGATTGGTTTTACAGCGGCAGTATCTATCAGAATTTTGATCCGGGTTCGTTCAAACTACGTTTTGCACAATATCAGGACCGGACTCAGATCTATAAGTTTGCTTTGACTAAGTTCTACAATGAAGGACGTGGACAGCTCTCTGCCATCTACCATTACAGCAACAGCCATTGGTTGTCCAATGCTACCACCGGTGCACCATTTATTTATGTAGGCGATGGGAGTGTGAAGGAGATTCCCGGTTTCGGTCTCGGTACTTCTTCCTATCTGCCTAATGTATCGGATATGGTTTATATGGACATGCGTACCGGAGAGATGAAAAAGATCAGTCTGTATGATGCTACGGCCAGTAAAGGAAATCAGTTGACGGTTCTTAACCGTTACTGGTGGGATAACGGGTTGGAGTGGAAAATCAATATGAAGTATGACCATGCTTTGGGCTCCTATCTGTACCAGACTCCGATGTCTATGGAGCAGAAAGTATTGGCCGACGGTTATAGCACCAAAGGACTGGATGGAGCTTTGAATCCTTATGAAGGATATGTGCAGAGCCGTATGTCCTGTTTCAACCGGGGGAATATAGATGAATTCTTCTTTACCACCGAGTTGTCGCGGAAGTATGATTATATGACTTGGCGTGTGGGGGTGAACGAATGGTATTATGATGTGGACTATGCTTCGAACACTACCATGTACGACCATACGGTAGAAGAATATCCCCAAATGTTGTACAGCGCCGATACGAAGGATATTCATCATTACGGAAACACTCCTTATTATAATCTGAACCAGAATGCTTCCGAATATTACAAAGGACATGAAAACAAATTGGCTCTTTATGCTACTCACGATTGGGATATCACTGATCAATGGAATGTGTATTATGGCGCACGCTTTGAGTACCAGCGTCTGGCAGGAAAGAACCTGGCGGTATATAATGCCGAAGGCAATCCGGTAGGCCGCTTTGCCGGTTATCATATCGGGGCAGTTGCGGCCGATGGTACGAAGATAGCTCCCCGTCATTTCAGCTACGATTGGTTGAACATGGCTTTCACGGCGGCCGCTACTTATAAAATGACGAAACAATTTGGCTTTACCGCCGATTTTACCTACAATACCCAGCGTCCGAATATGTCGAACTTTGCTCCTGCCGAGATGCCGAATGTAGATAAGATTACGATTCCTTTGGGGCGTGCGGGTATTTATTTCAATAATGACTGGATTAGCCTGACCTCATTATTCAGTTACATTGCCAAGACTAACAACAACTCTACCTTGAACCTGATTAATCCGAATAATGATAAGGATATTAAGGCGGCTGCATTGAGTTATGATATTGAAACAATAGGATGGACGACGGATGCAGTTGTGAAACCTTTCAAAGGATTTGATTTCCATTTCCTGTTCACTTACCAAAGCCCGAAGTATAAGAAGTATGAAACGGGAGTGACTTTTAGTGACGGGACAACATCGGGTATCAATGCCACCGGCAATATCGTTACTGAAATTCCGAAGGTGCTGATAGAGCTGGACCCTAGTTACAACATTACCAAAGACTTGAAGGTATGGGCCAGTTTCCGTTACTTCAGCAAAACGTATGCGAATATCAAGAATGCTTATTACTTCAACGGCCGTTGGGAAACATTCGGTGGAATTAACTGGAATGTAAACAAACATCTGTCCTTAAGCGGAACTGTGATAAACTTCTTGAACCAGACCGGTGCTAAGGGCAGCATCTCGGGGGCGGAATTGGTTGATAAGGAAAATGCGGCAGCATATAATGGCGCATGGATGGCAGGTAGCTATATCCGTCCGTTCACCGTAGAATTTGCGGCGAAAATAACATTCTGATTTTAATAATAAAACTTTTAATACCATATATTCCATGAAAACAAATCTTGTTAACCTTGTATTAGGTTTAGCCTTTACAGCAGGCACAGTTTCCTGTCAGTCACAAAAAGATAATCTGGTGTTCGAACATCAGGGGGATACAGTCACTATCGTGCATATTGCCCATCCCGCTAAATATTTGTTGCTTCCGATTCAGGAAGGCAGTAAGGAAGGACAGGTGAAATTGGAAACAGGCAGTCCGGCTGATACTGAAATGGATATTCGTCTAGCTATCGACAGTGTAGAATATTATGTACCTTTCGCTTTGACTCAAGATGAGGGGGGCGCTACGGTGACTATCCGCAATGTGGCCGCTGATGCTCTTTGTTGGGACAGCATTAAAGTCTCGGATACATTTGATACAACAAACAGAGATAAATTCCGTCCTCTTTACCATCACACTCCGCTTTATGGATGGATGAACGATGCCAACGGACTGGTTTATAAAGATGGTGAATATCACCTTTATTTCCAGCATAATCCATACGGCTCTATGTGGGGGAATATGCATTGGGGACATTCCGTGAGCAAAGACTTGGTTCATTGGGAACACCTCGACCCGGCGATTGTCCGTGATACTTTGGGGCATATCTTCTCGGGAAGTGCTATTGTGGATAAAAATAACAGCGCAGGCTACGGTGAGAATACAATTATTGCTTTTTATACTTCGCACCGTAATGTACCCGGTGGACAGAGTCAGGTGCAAAGTATGGCATACAGCACGGACAATGGACGCACTTATACAAAATATGAACAAAATCCGGTCCTTACTCCGTTTGACGGGCTACAGAATTTCCGTGATCCGAAAGTATTCTGGTATGAGCCCGAACAGAAGTGGATTATGATTGTCAGTGCGGACAAGAATATGCGTTTTTATTCATCTGCAAACTTGAAGCAGTGGGAATACATGAGTGAATTTGGAGAAGGATTTGGTCCTCAGCCCAATCAGTTCGAATGTCCGGATTTCATTCAGTTGCCTGTAGATGGTGACCGGTCTAAGATGAAATGGGTGATGATTGTAAATATCAATCCGGGATTTGTTTATGGAGGCAGTGGTACTATGTATTTTGTAGGCGATTTTGACGGACATCGGTTTGTATGCGATACGAAACCCGAGGTGGTGAAGTGGCTCGACTGGGGAAAAGATCATTATGCCACCGTTTGCTTCTCAAATACAGACAGCCGTATCATTGCTGTTCCTTGGATGAGCAACTGGCAATATGCTAACTATACTCCTATACAGCAGTTCCGTAGTGCCAATGCTTTGCCACGTGAATTGAGTCTGTATACAGGTGAGGACAAGCAGCTTTATCTGAGTGCCGCACCGGTAAAAGAGACGGAAAACTTACGGAAGGATTCTAAAAAACTGGATGACTTTACAGTGAATGGTGAGAAGCGTTTTGAAACACTTTTTGAAAATAATGATGGCGCTTTCGAACTGGAACTGCAATTAACATCGGCAGGTAAAGAAGCTGGTTTTGAATTGCTGAATAGTCTGGGTGAGAAAGTGAGGATTTATCTGGATGCTGCGGAAGGACGTGTGGTAATGGATCGGGCGGAAAGCGGTATTGTAGACTTTGGCAAGAAGGTAAAGCCGCATGATTTGGATACCGAAGAGAGTTATGCTCGGTATAAAGAAGTGACGGTGAACTATAAAAATGATTTTGCTTTGGGTACTTGGGCTCCGATAAACACCGCGAAAGGACATAAGGTTCAAGTGTTTGTGGATAATGGAAGTGTGGAACTGTTTGTTGACGGCGGTCGCATTGCCATGACTAATCTGGTATTCCCGAATGAACCTTATAACTCCTTACGTTTTTATAGTGAAGGAGGGGAGATGAAAATCTCAGATTTCACAATATATAAATTAGGTCTATAAATAGGTCAGGTGAATAAGATGAAGAAATAAAAAATGAAAAAATAAAAGCCATGAATAATAATAAAAACCTATATGCCAAATTAATTCCGGTGATGCTTTGTTTCTTCGCCATGGGGTTTGTTGACTTGGTGGGGATTGCGTCGAACTATGTAAAGGCTGACTTGGATCTCACAGATTCGCAAGCCAATGTCTTCCCCTCACTGGTCTTTTTCTGGTTCCTGATTTTCTCCGTACCTACGGGTGTTCTGATGAATAAGATAGGGCGCAAAAAGACAGTCCTTTTGAGTTTGATAATCACTTTTGCTTCTTTATTGATTCCTGTTTTTGGAGACGGCTATACCCTCATGCTTATTTCCTTCTCTTTGTTGGGGATCGGTAATGCATTGATGCAAACGTCCTTGAATCCGTTGTTGAGTAATATCATTGCCGGGGACAAGCTGGCAAGTACATTGACTTTCGGACAGTTTGTAAAAGCTATAGCTTCTTTTCTGGCTCCTTATATTGCCATGTGGGGAGCTACTCAGACCATTCCTTCTTTCGGATTGGGATGGAGGGTGCTGTTTCCTGTCTATATGGTTATAGCTGTTTTGGCTATTGCCTTGTTGGGTTCCACACCTATCGAGGAGGAGAAGCCCGATAAGGCATCCGGTTTCAAAGCCTGTTTCGCTCTGTTGGGTAAACCGTTTATTTTGCTATCCTTCATTGGCATCATGTGTCATGTGGGCATTGATGTAGGTACCAATACGACTGCTCCCAAAATATTGATGGAGCGTTTGGATATGACATTGGCTGAGGCCGGTTTTGCGACAAGCCTTTACTTTATTTTCCGTACGGTAGGATGTTTTCTCGGAGCATTTATTTTGCAAAAGGTTTCTGCGAAGTCCTTCTTTGCACTCAGTGTAGTGTTTATGTTACTGGCAATGGCGGGACTTTTTATTTTCCATACGGAAACAATTATTTATATTTGTATTGCCATGATTGGTTTCGGTAACTCCAATGTGTTTTCCATTATCTTCTCGCAGGCGTTGTTTGCGATGCCCGATAAGAAAAATGAAGTTTCCGGACTGATGATTATGGGATTGTTCGGTGGTACGGTATTTCCGTTGGCTATGGGAGTTGCCAGTGACGCGATGGGACAAAGCGGCGCTGTTGCCGTAATGACTGTAGGAGTGATTTACTTGTTATTATATACCTTAAAAATAAAGAAATGACCATGAATAACATTATTGTAGGAATGGGTGAGGCACTATGGGATGTGCTGCCCGAAGGAAAGAAAATTGGTGGTGCTCCGGCAAACTTCGCTTATCATGTATCACAATTCGGTTTCGACAGCCGTGTGGTCAGTGCGATTGGTGATGATAAATTGGGTAATGAGATACTTGAGAACTTTGATAGCAAGAAATTGAATTATCTGATAGAAAAAGTTCCTTATCCCACCGGAACTGTGCAAGTGGAACTGGATCCTAATGGGGTACCTATGTATGATATAAAGGAAGGGGTTGCCTGGGATAATATTCCTTTCACTCCCGCTTTGGAGGAACTGGCCCGTAATACCCGTTCGGTATGTTTCGGTTCATTGGCACAGCGCAGTGTCGTTTCACGGGAAACTATCAACCGTTTCTTGGATACCATGCCCGACGGCGAGGGACAGTGCAAAATCTTTGATGTGAATTTGCGTCAGGGATTCTATACGAAGGAGATTCTTTGCAACTCCATGAAAAAATGCAATATTCTGAAGATTAATGATGAAGAACTGGTCACAGTGAGCCGCATGTTCGGTTATCCCGGTATTGATTTGCAGGATAAATGTTGGATTCTGCTGGCTAAATATAATTTGAAGATGCTGATACTTACTTGTGGTGTTAATGGCAGCTATGTCTTTACTCCGGGTGAGATTTCATTTGTAGAGACTCCGAAGGTGGAAGTAGCTGATACGGTGGGAGCCGGTGATTCTTTCACGGCAACGTTTGTGGCAGCCGTGTTGAAAGGAAAATCGGTTGCCGAAGCGCATAAACTGGCGGTTGAGGTTTCTGCTTATGTATGTACACAAAATGGGGCTATGCCCGAATTGCCTGCCCGTTTGAGGGAACAGTTGGTTGATAACGGGTAAACCTGCTAAGGGGCGTTATGAAAGAAGCTATAGGATTTTCAGGCATATTATAGATGCCTGAAATCCATTTTAAATGTCTGAAGAAACTTTTCGAAGAAACAGGAATGGAGTCCTCGATGATTTTTCCAACGTGTGTGGTGCTCTTTTTCCAGCAGATGTTTGTTTCATTAGCGGTTACCTTTTATCTTTGTGTATCCATAAATATTTTGAGGAACATGAAAAACTATCTTTTATTGTCCATTTTATGCCTCGCCGGAATTCTGATGTCGTGCACTCAGAAGCATACGCGTTATCGCATCGGTGTTTCGCAATGCAGTGATGATGAGTGGCGGCACAAAATGAATAATGAAATAGTTCGTGAAGCTTTATTCTATGATGGGGTAGAGGTGGAGATACGTACGGCAAAAGACAATAACCGGAACCAGATAGCGGATATCAAATATTTTATTGATAAGAAAGTGGACCTGCTGATTGTCGCTCCAAACGAAGCGGCAGCCATTACTCCCGTTGTGGAGAAAGCCTATCGGCAGGGAATACCTGTGGTGGTGATTGACCGTAAGATTCTGTCGGACAAGTACACGGCTTTTGTGGGAGCCGATAATTATGAGATTGGAAAAGATGTGGGGCAATACATTCTCAACCGCCTGCATGGAAAAGGGAAAGTCTTGGAGATAACAGGGCTTGAAGGCTCCACGCCTGCTATGGAACGCCATAAGGGGTTGACGGATGTGCTGAAAGAAGAGCCCGGAATTGAAATAACTGCCAGCGTAGATGGAGCCTGGCTGCAAAGTGTGGCAGGTGAGAAAATGGACTCCGTGTTTCAAACTAATAAGAATATAGATTTGGTGTTTGCCCAGAATGACCGCATGGCTATCGGGGCCTATTTGTCCGCCCGTCAGCAACAGTTGGAAAAGGAAATGTTGTTTGTCGGCATTGATGCGCTGCCCGGTAAGGAATATGGAGTGGAACAGATCATAAACGGGGTGCTGGATGCTACATTTATTTATCCGACCGGAGGTGACAAGGTAGTACAGGTGGCGATGGATATTTTGGAGAAACGCCCGTATGAGAGAGATACTAAGTTATCAACAGCTTTGGTTGATAAAACGAATGCCCGGGTGATGCAATTGCAGACAGACCACATTACCGAACAGGATGGAAAGATAGAACGGCTGAATAATCAGGTGAACGAATATCTGTCCAGATACTCTGCCCAAACCATGTTTCTGTATGCCTGTCTGATTATTCTGTTATTGTTTGCTGCCTTATTGGCGATTATTGTCCGTGCCTATTGGACAAAGAACCGGATGAATATGGAACTGTCCCGTCAAAAGAAAAAATTGGAGGAACAACGTGACCAGCTGATTAGCCTTTCCAAACAATTGGAAGAGGCGACCCATGCCAAACTGGTTTTCTTTACGAATGTTTCTCATGATTTCCGTACTCCACTCACTTTGGTTGCCGATCCGGTGGAGCAACTATTGGAAGATAAGGCATTGACTCCCAGACAACAATCCTTATTAAAGGTGGTGCATAAGAATGTACATATCCTGCTGAGGCTTGTCAACCAGATTCTTGATTTTCGTAAGTATGAAAATGATAAATTGGAATTGGTAAGAGCCAATATGAATCTACGGGTGCAGTTGCAGGAATGGAGTCATTCATTCCAAACTCTGGCTTTGAAAAAGCATATCCATTTTGTATTGGAGGTGAATGATGACCGGGCAGATTATCTGATGGCAGTGGATGCCGAGAAAATGGAACGTGTCTATTTCAACTTATTGTCCAATGCGTTTAAGTTCACACCGGAGAATGGAACCATTACGGTTACACTTTCTACTTTGACGAAGGAGGAAGGTGGGAGATATGCCCGTCTGGTAGTTGCTGATACTGGTTCGGGAATCTCTGTCCAACATATCCGGCATATCTTCGACCGCTTTTATCAGATTGATGTAAACCATGCGGGTTCGGGTATCGGCCTTGCCTTGGCAAAGGCTTTTGTCGAACTGCACGGTGGAGAGATAACGGTGGATAGTGTGGAAGGAAAAGGAACTGTATTTACAGTGGATATCCCTATGACACTAGTGGAAGAGCCGTCTGCAGACCTCGTGCAGGAACCGCGCATTACACAACAGACGGTGGTGGAGGAGCTGGAGGATATGGAAACAGAAGAGCAGATTCCGGATGAGAATAAAGAATGTATCTTGATAATAGATGATAACGCGGATGTGCGTGACTATGTGAAGTCATTACTAAAAGAAGAATATACAGTGATAGAGGCTCCCGACGGGCGTGCCGGATTAAAGAAAGCCATGAAATATGTGCCCGATGCCATAATCTGTGATGTGATGATGCCGGTGATGGATGGATTGGAGTGTTGCAGAAAGTTGAAAACAGAATTGCAGACTTCCCATATTCCGGTGATGTTGCTCACCGCTTGTTCGTTGGATGAACAGCGGATACAGGGATTTGAGTGTGGGGCGGATTCTTATATCTCCAAACCCTTTAATTCCAAACTGTTGCTGGTACGTCTTCGTAATCTGATGGATAACCATAAGCGGTTGAAACAATTCTTCGGGGATAAGACTACTTTATCTAAAGAATCGGTAAGCGACGTGGATAAAGGCTTTGTTGACCGTTTCAGGGAACTGATAGAAGAAAACTTGGCGGATTCTGAATTAAGTGTGGAAGATTTAGGCGGTAAGATGGGATTAAGCAGAGTGCAGCTTTATCGTAAGATTAAGGCGCTTACCAATTATTCTCCCAATGAATTAGTGCGTATTGCCAGATTAAAGAAAGCTGCTTCCTTGCTGGCCTCTTCAGAGAAAACCATATCCGAAATAACGTATGAGGTAGGTTTTACTTCTCCTTCTTATTTTACAAAGTGTTATAAGGAATATTTCGGGGAAAGTCCTACGGACTTCTTGAAACGCAGAGGATAAGAACTATATCCCCCGTAGGGAGTAATGCTTACGCTCTACGGGGGATGTATATTTTAAATCAGCGTTGATAAATCTTTCTCAGCTACGAAAGAGAGATTATTAAGAATAATCACTTCTCTTGCTCTGTCGGGATTATCTGTGCGGAAAATCAATATGCCTTTGTTCCCTAACAAGAAGGAATACAGATAAGTGATTCCTATTTTGGCTTCACTGAAAATGGTGATAGCGTCCGCTGCCCGTCCCGGCTGATTATCCAGTGTGATGGCGAACACATCAGAGAGCGCCACGGATATTCCGGCCTCTTTCAGTGTTTCGTATGCGTGTTTGGGTTCCGAGCAGATGATACGGTAAATGCCATATTCCACTGTATCGGCAATAGTGGAGGCAATCAGTTGTATGCCTGCTTCTTTTAATAAGTTCAATACCCTTTGTAGAGTCCCCGATTTATTTTCAATGAAGACGGATAATTGTTGTATAGTCATAAACTTATTTTTTAAAAGGTTTTACGTAAGTCTTTCACGCGGACAGCTTTGCCTTCTGGTTTAGGGAGTGTTCCTTTGGGTACCAGTTTCACACGTGGGGTAACTAATATTTCATCTTTCAGTTGGCGAGTGATTTCACGGGTCAATGATTGCAGACGCCCGTAATCGTCAGTGAACAGTTGGCTTAATTCCACTTCTACGGTCATCTCATCATTTGATTCGGCAGTTTCAAGTGTAATCAGATAATCACTGCCCAATTCTTTGAATTGTAACAAAATTGTTTCAATCTGAATGGGGAAGATATTGACCCCTTTCAGGATAATCATATCGTCACTGCGTCCTTTCATTCTGTCCAGACGTTTGTGATGACGGCCACAAGGACATTCGCCCGGCAGAATACGGGTAAGGTCACGGGTGCGGTATCTCAGTAAAGGCATCGCTTCACGATTGATCGTGGTCAACACCAGCTCACCCACTTCCCCTTCGGGTACGGGTTCCAAAGTGTCGGGGTTGATTATTTCTACGATATAATAATCTTCCCATATATGCAGGCCGTTCTGTTCCTGACATTCAAAAGCCACACCGGGACCGCACATTTCGGACATGCCGAAAGAATTGTAAGCTTTTACGCCTAACATATCTTCGATGCGGCGGCGTTGTTCTTCAGAGTGAGGTTCTGCTCCGATAATCAATGTCTTCAGTTTGGTATCACGGCGAGGGTCAATCCCCATTTCCTGCATTACCTCATACATACGGGCTGCATAGCTGGGAATGGCATGCAGGGCAGTGGTTCCGAAATCTGAGATAAACTTTAACTGGCGCTTGGTGTTTCCGGCAGCGGCAGGTACGGTTAACATTCCCAGCCTTTCGGCACCATATTGAAAACCTAGTCCGCCAGTGAACATGCCATAACCGGAAGAGTTTTGGAAAACATCACCTGGACGCAATCCTACCATATAAAGACAACGGGCGACTGCATTGGCCCATTCGTCAAGGTCTTTCTGAGTATGGAGAATGACAGTGGGGTTTCCGGTGGTTCCACTGGATGAGTGAAGGCGGACGGTTTTTTCCAAAGGTACGGATGCCAGTCCGAAGGGATAGGTATCACGTAAATCTTGTTTGGTAGTAAACGGAATTTTTTGTAAATCATCCAGTGAACGGATATCTTCCGGGCTCAGATGACTCTCGGCAAATCGTTGTTTATAGAAAGGGGAATTCATGCAATGACGGACAGTCTTTTGCAAGCGTTCCAATTGCAATATCTCTATTTCCGGCCGTGTCAGAGTTTCTAACTCTTTGTGTAAATACATAGCATTTTCTGTTTAGTTGGTTATTAGTCCGACAAAAATAGAAAAAAATATAATGCGGTTGGGAATAAGCTGACAAAATATGTATCTTTGGGGGATTTTAATTTAAAAATGTGATGAAAAAGACTTTATTTATAATAGGTATGTTGTTGTGTGTGCTTTCGTTGCACGCTCAGGATATGAAAACTCTCTTTATCGCTATGCCTGATTCGATAGCTCCTTTATTGACAAAGGTAAATCGCGAGGATTGTGTGGATTTTCTGGCAAGTAATATGAAGGCGGAGGTCAAGAACCGTTTTGGAAAGGTGTCCGAGCTGAAGAAGTTGACTGACGATTATTTGTTTCTGCAGACCACGGGAAGTAGTTCTATGGAAATGAAACTGTTGCCTTTGAATGATTCTGTAAAGGTGATTTGTGTGATCAATACAGTTTGTGGTCCGGTTTGTGATAGTGAAATTCGTTTTTATAGTACACGGTGGGAGCAACTGGCGAAAAGTGATTTTATCCGGCTTCCTTCTGTCGAGGCTTTTTATCTGCCGGTAGATACGCTGACTGATGAGGCTTATGTTGCGATTAGAGAGAAAGCAGATATGGAACTGGTGAAAGCTACTTTGTCTGAGGACAAGTCAATCATCTCTTTTACTTATACTACTCCGGAATATCTGGCAAAGACAGAAAGAGAAAAATTGGCAGTGTATATCAAGAAAGAGCCGGTGATATATGAATGGAAAGAAGGAAAGTTTAGTGTATTCCCCTAAAGGAAGTGCAATGTTTTTCAATATAAAAAGGCTGCAAACTCATTGAGTTGCAGCCTTTTTATATTGAAACTTATGTGTAAGTTACAATTTACTTTTTCATACGGTTACCGTAGCGGCTCATGAACTTATCAACACGACCTGCTGTATCCACCAATTTAGATTTACCAGTGTAGAACGGGTGTGATGTATTAGAAATTTCCAGTTTTACCAACGGATAAGTTTCACCTTCGAATTCGATGGTTTCTTTTGTGCTACAAGTTGAACGTGACAAAAATACATCGCCGTTTGACATATCTTTAAATACAACCGGACGATAGTTTTCAGGATGAAGACCTTTTTTCATTTCAGTATATTCTTTTATTGTTATTATTTTACTTATTTGGTAAACAAATTGGGTGTAATGGTCCATTTTGGACCGCAAAGATACGGCTTTTCTTTGAAATAGAAAAAACTTCGGGCTATTTTTTCTTCTAACCCCCTTATTTTCTTCTTTTATAGTATTGTAAGGTAGACATTACAATGTAATTAGTTTATGCGTTCAAGCGAAGAAAATAGTTAATAAAATCATTTTTTATGAGATATTTTTGGTGTGAACTTGCCATAGTTAGCGCATTTATGATTACTTTTGCAGTGGAATTTAATTCACTAACAATTATAAATATTAGAACAATGGTTAATTACAAAGATTTAGGTCTGGTAAACACTAGAGATATGTTTGCTAAGGCTATCAAAGGTGGATATGCAATTCCTGCATTCAACTTCAACAATATGGAACAGATGCAGGCTATCATCAAAGCTGCAGTAGAAACAAAATCTCCGGTTATTTTGCAGGTTTCAAAAGGTGCTCGTCAGTATGCTAACGCTACTTTGTTGCGTTACATGGCTCAGGGTGCTGTAGAATATGCAAAAGAATTAGGTTGTGCAAAACCTGAAATCGTTCTTCATCTGGACCACGGAGATACTTTCGAAACTTGCAAGAGCTGTATCGACTCAGGTTTCTCTTCTGTAATGATCGACGGTTCTCATCTGCCTTATGAAGAAAACGTAGCTTTGACAAAGAAGGTGGTTGACTACGCTCATCAGTTTGATGTAACTGTAGAAGGTGAATTGGGTGTATTGGCCGGTGTGGAAGATGAAGTTTCTTCTGATCATCATACTTATACTGACCCTGAAGAAGTAATTGATTTTGCAACTCGTACAGGTTGCGACTCATTGGCTATCTCTATCGGTACTTCTCACGGTGCATACAAATTTACTCCGGAACAGTGTCACATTGATCCTGCTACAGGTCGTATGGTTCCTCCTCCTTTGGCATTCGAAGTATTGGATGCTGTAATGGAAAAACTTCCGGGATTCCCCATCGTTCTTCATGGTTCTTCATCAGTTCCTCAGGAAGAAGTTGAGACAATCAACAAGTATGGTGGTGCATTGAAGGCTGCTATCGGTATCCCTGAAGAAGAATTGCGAAAGGCTGCCAAGTCTGCTGTTTGCAAAATCAACATTGACTCAGACTCTCGTCTGGCTATGACTGCTGCTGTTCGCAAAGTATTTGCTGAAAAACCAGCTGAATTTGACCCTCGTAAGTACTTAGGTCCGGCTCGTGACAATATGGAAAAACTGTACAAGCACAAAATTATTAACGTGCTGGGTTCAGACAATAAATTGGCTGAATAATTAATTCACCCTATATAAACAGGAAAAAGCTGCTTTCTTTATTGAAAGCAGCTTTTTTTGTTTTAAGACTGGTTTCGGTATTGAAGAGGGGATTTGCCTGTATGTTTCTTGAAATAGCGGCCAAAAAAAGATTGGTCAGGGAAAGATAATCGGTTGGAGATCTCTTGAATACTTAGGGACGTGGATTGTAATAATGCTTTAATCTCAAGAATTACATGTCGGTCAATAATGCTTTTGGCTGTGTTGCCGGATACGTTTTGTACGATTGTGGACAGGTAACGGGGAGTGATGAACAGTTCGGCTGCATAAAAAGATACTTCACGTTGGGTGGTACAATGTTTATGAATCAATTGGATGAAACGTTTGAATATCTCTTCCTGACGATTTATTCCTTCGGTCTTTTTTTGCAGGAACAGGTGTTGGGTCTTGTCATAGAAGTCCAGAATGAAGTTTTGAATGAAATTTTTGAAGATCTGAATGCGGAAACTATTATCCCTGTCTTCATAAAGATCTTTCATGACCAAGCTGAGCCCGATGAATGGTTTTACACGTTCTTCAGGGATGACAATGCATGGATGCTCTTTTAGAAAGTGAAAGAAGGAGGGATCCAGACGTGAGGTGATCTCCCTGAAAAGGGTGTCGGAAAAAACAATATAGGAAACGGTAAAATCATGGCTGGCGCAGGTACAATTGAAGATACTGCCGGGGAGAAGCAGAAGTTGGGTGTTCTCCGTCACTTCGTACGCCTGCAAATCAATTTCTATGTGGGCTTTTCCGCTACGGCAATGAAAAATAGATGCGTCTGCTAACTTCATAATCTGATTGGAGCATATATCTATACTTTCTTCTATTCCGGTGATAAACGGTTCATTCTCTGGTAAACTCAATATTTCCATGTTTATTCTTGTTTTGATGCAAAATTAACTATTATTTTTGTTATAATAGGAAATATGTTCTGAATTTGAACAATGGTGGCTAATAATTGAATGTGTCGGCTTGAGAAATTCCATCTACCTTTGCGTCCGAAATTAAAAGATTGGAATATGATGACATTGAACAGAAAATGGATGCGACTAATAGTATTAGTTGGTTGTGCTGCTTTGACAGCGTGTAAACAGGCGCCTGTTGCACAAATGGAGGCGGAATATGCGGTATTGAAAGTATCGCCGTCGGATAAAGTTTTGTCTACTACTTATTCGGCTACGATCCGCGGACGTCAGGATATTGATATTTATCCGCAAGTTTCCGGTTTCCTAACACAACTTTGTGTGGAGGAAGGACAGGCAGTACGTAAAGGACAAATCTTATTTATTATTGATCAAGTACCTTATAAGGCGGCATTGGAAACTGCTGTGGCTAATGTGGAATCGGCGAAAGCCGGATTGGCAACAGCACAGTTGACATACGATAGCAAGAAAGAATTGTTTGCAAAGAAAGTAGTTTCTGAATTTGATTTGAAGACGGCAGAAAATTCATGGCTTACTGCCAAGGCCCAGTTGGCCCAGGCGAAAGCGCAGGAGGTGAGTGCTCGCAATAATCTTTCGTATACAGAAGTGAAAAGTCCTGCGGATGGAGTGATTGGTACATTGCCTTATCGGGTAGGTGCATTGGTTAGTGCCAGTTTGCCACAACCGTTGACTACGGTTTCTGATAATTCGGATATGTATGTTTATTTTTCGATGACTGAAAATCAATTGTTGGCTCTGACCCGTCAATATGGTTCCAAAGCAGAAGCGTTGAAAAATATGCCGGAAGTGGAACTGCAATTGAATGACAAGTCTATGTATGGCGAAAAGGGGCGTATTGAAACCATCAGTGGGGTGGTAGACCGTAATACGGGTACCGCGAGTCTGCGTGCCGTATTCCCGAATAAGAATGGGTTGCTGTATAGCGGAACATCGGGAAATGTGATCCTTCCGGTTACGATGAAAGGAAGTTTGGTTATTCCTCAGGCTACAACTTTTGAAATTCAGGATATTACATATGTATATAAAGTCGTGGACGGCAAGGCACAATCAGCTCCTGTTAGTGTGACCCGTGTAAATGGAGGACAGGAATATATCGTGAACGATGGATTGAAAGAGGGAGATATCATTGTTGCAGAAGGCGTAGGCTTGCTGCGTGAAGGTACTCCGGTTAAAGTAAAACAAAACTAAGAAGAAAATGAATTTAAGAACCTTTATAGAACGCCCCATCCTGTCGGCTGTTATTTCTATTTCGATAGTAGTAGTGGGGATTATCGGGTTGTTCACTTTGCCCGTCGAGCAATACCCGGATATAGCTCCGCCTACCATTCAGGTAAGCACTTCTTATTTCGGTGCCAGTGCGGAAACTCTTCAGAAGAGTGTTATCGCTCCGTTGGAGGAAGCGATTAACGGTGTGGAAAATATGACTTATATGACTTCTACCGCTTCAAATGCCGGAGTTGTAGATATTACTGTGTATTTTAAACAAGGGACAGATCCTGATATGGCGGCTGTTAATGTGCAAAATCGTGTATCCAAGGCGACCGGACAGCTTCCTGCCGAAGTGACTCAGGTGGGTGTGACTACCTCAAAGCGGCAGACCAGTATTTTGCAGATGTTCTCACTATATAGTCCGGATGATTCGTATGATGAGAAATTCTTGTCCAACTATATCAGTATTAATTTGAAACCTGCAATTCTTCGTATCCAGGGTGTGGGTGATATGATGATTATGGGTGGTGACTATAGTATGCGTATCTGGATGAAGCCTGACGTGATGGCCCAGTATAAATTGATTCCATCGGATGTGACACAAGTGTTGGCTGAACAGAATATTGAATCGGCTACCGGCTCATTCGGCGAAAACTCTGATGAAACTTATCAATATACAATGAAGTACAAAGGTCGTTTGATTACTCCGGAAGAGTTTGGGGAAATTGTGATCCGGTCTTCGGATAATGGCGAAGTGTTGAAGCTGAAAGAAATTGCCGATATAGAGATGGGCGAGGAAAGCTATGCCTATCACGGGGCTATGAATGGTCATCCTGGTATTTCCTGTATGATTTTTCAGACGGCAGGATCTAATGCAACAGAAGTAAATAATAATATTGATGCCTTTTTGGAAGAAGCAAAGAAAGATCTGCCCAAAGGGGTGGAGATGGTTCAGGTAATGAGCTCCAATGACTTTTTGTATGCATCTATTCATGAGGTGATAAAGACCTTGTTTGAGGCCATTTTTTTGGTAATCTTAATTGTATATGTATTCTTGCAGGATATTCGTTCTACTATTATTCCGTTGGTGGGGATCATTGTATCCTTGATTGGTACATTTGCTTTTATGTCCATAGCAGGATTCAGTATCAACCTGATTACCCTGTTTGCTTTGGTGTTGGTGATCGGTACGGTGGTGGATGATGCTATCGTTGTCGTCGAGGCGGTGCAGGCGCGTTTTGATGTGGGGTATCGTTCTTCTTATATGGCTAGTATTGATGCGATGAAGGGGATTAGTAATGCGGTCATTTCTTCCTCGTTGGTATTTATGGCTGTGTTTATTCCGGTTTCGTTTATGAGTGGAACTTCCGGTACTTTCTATACTCAGTTTGGTTTGACTATGGCGGTTGCCGTAGGTATCTCTGCCGTCAATGCACTGACTTTGAGTCCGGCGCTGTGTGCTTTGTTCTTGAAACCGTATATCAATGAGGATGGGACAGAAAAAAATAATTTTGCAGCACGTTTCCGTAAAGCGTTCAATGCTGCTTTCGATGCAATGATTGAAAGATATAAGAAAGGGGTATTGTTCTTTATTAAACGCAAATGGATGGTATGGACACTTCTTGTGGCCTCGGTAGTACTATTGGCTTTCTTAATGAATACAACTAAAACCAGTTTGGTGCCTGATGAAGACCAGGGGGTTGTATTTGTGAATGTCAGCACGGCGGCAGGTAGTTCATTAAAAACGACTAATGACGTAATGATGCGTATTGAAAAGCGCATGATGGATATTCCTCAGGTGCTGCATGTGCAGCGTGTGGCAGGTTATGGTCTGCTAGCCGGACAGGGTAATTCTTTTGGTATGTTGATTCTGAAGCTGAAACCTTGGGATGAGCGTGAAGGAAAGGAAAATGATGTTCAGGCTGTAATCGGACAAGTGTATGGTCGTACGGCGGATATCAAGGATGCCAGTATATTTGCTATTTCTCCGGGTATGATTCCGGGGTATGGTATGGGTAATGCGTTGGAACTCCATATGCAGGATAAACAAGGTGGTGATGTGGGCACTTTCTTCAATACCACTCAACAATATCTGGGTGCTCTGAACCAACGTCCCGAGATCGCGATGGCATACTCTACTTTTGATATCCGTTATCCGCAATGGACGGTAGAAGTGGATGCGTCCAAATGTAAGCGTGCCGGTATCACTCCGGATGCTGTGCTAAGCACATTGTCTGGCTATTATGGTGGGCAGTATGTCTCAAATTTTAATCGTTTTTCTAAAGTGTATAAGGTTATGATTCAGGCAGATCCGAAATATCGTGTGGATGAAAGCTCATTGAATAATATCTTTGTGCGTATGTCTAATGGCGAGATGGCTCCTCTCAGCCAGTTTGTGACATTGACCCGCAGTTATGGGGCAGAATCGTTGAGCCGTTTTAATATGTTCAACTCTATTGCTGTAAATGCAATGCCTGCCGAAGGGTATAGTACCGGTGATGCTATCCGTGCCGTTCAGGAAACTGCCGTACAGGCACTTCCCAAAGGTTTTGGGTACGATTTTGGTGGTATTACTCGTGAAGAGACCGACCAAGGAGGTACTACCATTATCATCTTTGCTATCTGTTTCTTGATGATTTACCTGATTTTAAGTGCACTTTATGAAAGTTTCCTCATTCCGTTTGCAGTGTTGTTGTCTGTTCCGTTTGGGTTGATGGGTAGCTTCCTGTTTGCAAAGATGATGGGACTGGAGAACAATATTTATTTGCAGACAGGTCTGATCATGTTGATTGGTCTGTTATCGAAGACAGCTATCTTGCTCACGGAATACGCTTCCGAACGCCGACGACAGGGAATGAGCATAATGCAGGCTGCTATATCGGCTGCACAGGTTCGCCTGCGTCCTATCCTGATGACATCGCTTACGATGATATTCGGTATGCTACCGATGATGTTCGCATCGGGGGTAGGAGCTAACGGAAATATATCTATCGGAGTAGGAACTGTGGGTGGAATGCTGATTGGTACGGTCGCTCTGTTATTTATTGTACCTGTGCTGTTTATTGTTTTCCAGTACTTGCAGGAAAAGCTGATGCCGGCACGTAAGCTGCCAAAACTGGAAGAGGAAAATCTTTAATTAATGAAACGTATGAAAAAGATAATAATATGTTTATTCCTGTCCGTTGGATTGAGTGGATGTCATATATACCGGGCTTATGAACGTCCGGATGAAGTGGTTGCCGATAGTCTTTATCGTCAGTCTGTTGCTGCCGAGGACACCGTTT
>ENA-OOYH01000109-OOYH01000109.1-human-gut-metagenome-genome-assembly--contig:-NODE-109-length-22207-cov-1.935265_pt1 | contig 22207 bp, 24 predicted proteins | sample MGYA00241699_ERZ501370 | MGnify/ENA primary metagenome ERZ501370 (study PRJEB25962, sample SAMEA2042655) | human gut metagenome | biome: human gut; feature: human-associated habitat; material: faeces... | reverse complement strand
TGTTATCAATGCCGCTATGGCACACCAGTTGAATGAGTTCAAGACCTTCCTCTATTCTCCTCAATCTGGAGTTCTATAGCGTTTAGCTGTTCCTCCTCTGCTGTAGATACTCTGGCATAAAATACCGCTCTCATACCAATAGTATCTCTTATATCCGTTATTTTCCTGTATGCCATCCTGTTTACCCTCCTGCAATAGTCCTGTGAGCTCCTGTGTGCCTCATACAGCCACTTTTATATATTAGGTGTAGACTTCTTTACTCTCGATAAAATAGAGGGCTTTATGAGGCTGTTTTCAGTTTCTATCTATTATACACCCCTTATATACTAGATACAACTAAAAAATGAGGGCTACCAGCATTTTACAGCCAGTAGCCCTCTATATGAAAAAATATTAAGGAGTGCCTAAAGGATTAAGGTAACTTGATTACCTGTCCGATGTTAATAAGGTTTTTATTTTTGATACCATTGAGCTTAACCAGAGTATCTACAGTAGTTCCATACTTTTTAGCGATCTTGCTAAGAGTATCTCCCTTAACTACTGTGTAGGTCTTAGCGGATCCTCCGCCTGTCTTACCAGAAATATCTCCAGCATTTACCCAGCCATATACAGTAGAGCCCTTACCAGAGATAGCCTGTAAATGATACGGATGTACCGCACCCTCAGCCTTGTTAGTTACCTTAGCCTGTCCTGCCTTACAACCGTATGCAACGCCACTAGCTGTAGAGCTGGTATAGTGGAGGCATCCTGTAAAGTTTACAATATCTCCAATATTGTAAGAGCCTCCTCCGTTACCAGATGGCTTAGGAGCCTCCTCTTTAGTAGCCTTAGAGCTGTACTTAGGAGTAACAAAACCTCTGATATACTTACCGTTTACTGCAAGATCTCTATAGCCTACAGCGTTACTCTTGTTACCCTCGATAACCTTAATAACGCCTCCAGATACAGATACTACAATACCGATATGATCTGCACTACCTGTATTATCTCCTACTCCGTTATCATCCCAATCATAGAGGATCATATCTCCAGCGGATGGAGTGTAAGCATCATTCTCTACCCAGATACCCATATTCTTAGCAAGCTGGATAAACTGATTACAGCTACACTCTCTAGGGATAATATCTGTAAGCCCTGCCTTAATACCTACAGCGGATGCAAAAGTAGCACACCACGCATCTGTATATTTTACAGCATAACTTCTAGGGAGTGGCTTACAAGCGTTATAAGTATCAATAATCTTTTTATGGGATCCGTCACTCTCTTTACAGCCTAACCAACCTTTAGCGATCTCAACAACCTTTGATCTGATTTCTTTCTCTGTCATAATAATACCTCCGATCTAAACACTTAAAAAGGAGAGCCCTGTAAAGGCTCTCCCTGTCTGTCTGATAAATATATTTACTGTGGAGCTGTATAGCTCTTTGCTCTGGCACTATCGCCTAATCCCTTTGTAGTCGGATCGTTCAGAGTGTTCCAAACCGATACCGCCACTAAAGAGAGTACATAAGGATTAGAGACAGCTCCTACAATGAGCTCCCCTACCTTACTCCATGTGGTAAGATCCTGTGCTGTAAGTCCTGCATACGCAAGCACAGGAGTTAAAATACTAAGTACAATCTGTACCCAGAATACAGGATTTTTTACTCTAACTTTTAAATTCATACTGTACCTCCTTGTGAGTTTGTTAATAGTTGCTACGATACCTCAAAATGAGGTAAAGAGATAAACTGGATCCCCTCCTTACTTTAATCCTACAGAAACCGCTAAGTATCCTAAGATAAGTGTTACAAGCCCTGTTACAATAAGCCACTTGAATTTATCCCACTTATCCCCATCCTTACCCTCCAGCTTGTTAAGCCTTTCAACGGTTTCATTCAGATCCCCACGCATATACTTAACCTCAGTAGCCAGCTCCTTTATAGCTCCGATCATCTCACTATTGCTTTTGAGTATCTCATCATGCTCATTAAGTCGATTAGTGTTACTCTTTGCTCGCTGTTCTACCTCAGTAAGTCTGTGCTCGATGTTAATATCTGCATCTGTAGCCATATCCATAAGATCCTCTTTTCCGCCATAATAAAAGGGAGAGCATTTAGCTCTCCCCCTGTGGCTTACTCTGCAAGCTCTGGTAAATCAAGATCAATGAGGATCTGCTTAACCTGCTCTCTGATTACAGGCGGTACATCATTGATCGTCTTTTTGCCCTTTACAATAAGGGTAGCGTAAATTACTGCCATAGCTTTTACCTCCTTTCTGAGTATTGTTTTTAAGATAATATTGAGTAACATACTACTCATTATCTCCGTCTAAGATTTTTTGTACGGCTTTTCTGAGATCCTTTGGTATATTATCAATAGTCCTTAACCCTTTGCGGATCAAAGTAGCGTAAACCTGTGCCATAATCTTTCTCCTCCCTCTTAGTTAGCTGATAACCCTAACATCTGCTCATACACATCTGCTAAGGCTAACTGTAAATCTGTAGCCTGCTCTTCTAATGAGCTGTTTTTCTCTGCCATGAGCTGGATGTACTCATCTTTCTCATAGATCTCCTGTGTTTCAATTTCAAACCCATCAAACCCAGAGCTAAGATCTCCATCCTTAGCCTCCTCATGGATCTCTTTGATACCTGTATTTACATATACATGGTAATCATCAATCTCAAGAGGCTTTACGCTCTCCGCTGTAGTTCTTACGTTTACAAATTTCTGCATTACCTTTTACCTCCTTTAAGTAATAATTGTGCATATATTCTACATTAGGCTCTACATATTTCTGGTATAGCCTAAAGCTATCACAATGCTGTAGCCAGCCCACATAGCTATTAAATGAGCACCACTCACTATAAGTAGGGCTCACATTGTTTTCTCTTTTACTGGAGATGCTAAGCATCCTACGCTTAAATGTTTTGCAAGTCGATTTTCTGAGTAAGGTATATTCTCCGAAAAATCTATAGCCTACAAAATCTACACCTCTTACCTTAGTAGGAAATACCTGCCAGTTATGCTTAAGCACCTGCTTAAGATTTACCGCCATAAACTCATCTAACTCTCTTTTGAGTTTGTGTAATTCCTCTTTACTGCTACCGAAAATAACCATATCATCCATGTATCTAAAGTAGTACTTAACGCCCTTAACCTCTTTGAGCCAGTGATCTACTACAGATAGATTAAAATTACCGTCATACTGGCTAACATAGTTTCCAATAGGAATACCTACGCCATCCACAAACTCTCTACCGTTATCGTCTATGATAATATTTACCGCCACACCTAGCCTCTGGAGGATCTCTATATTTTCCTCTGTGGCTGGACAAGTACTAATACTATCTATGATCTCATCCATTAACCAGATAAGCTCCTCATCCTTAAAGAGCTCTCTATACTTAGCCTTTAGTACATCGTGTACAATGCTGGGATAATACTTTCTTACATCCAGCTTTAAGCAATACTTTGTAGCCTCTGGATCTGATACTAAAATACTGGGTATCCACTTCTCCGCTACTACTTTTCCATCTTTCTTAATCTTTTTCTTATACCCTCGTAACTGATTGATAATAGGCTGGATCCCTCTGTTAGGGATTGCACTATAGGTATCCTTTGTCATGGAATTAAGTAAGTAGGGCTCTATAACCTGTAAGATAGCCCATTGACATATACGGTCTGGATAGTACGGTAACTTATAAATCTCCCTCTCCTTACTTCCCTCTCCTTACTTCCCTCTTTTCTTATAAAAGTTTCATAGTTGGAGGTATGATACCTGTGTTCTATTAGATTTTCCTGTAGTCTCCTTAGGTAATGATCCAGATCTTTCTCTATACGCTTTACCTCTGCATACCACCCTTTACCTCTCTTTGCGTTCTTGTGGGCTTTTCTAAGATTATCCATATCGCATATCTTAGAAAATAAATCTCCAGTATCTTTCATGTGTTTTGGCACCCACCTTATCATAATTTTGTATGTGCATAAGAGGGAGCTAACTACCTGCTGTAGTACCCCCGTGCTATCGTTCACATAGCAATCAGTTCTTAGCTTGCTAGGCTAACATGGTTTACGGATTTCTCCGCACATAAGCACCCTCTTAGCTATTTTTTTACCGCTCCTCATAGAGGAGTTTTATGTTCTGGCAAGAGCCACGGTAGCTGTTACTCACTTAATGTAAAATAAGTGTCACAGTGAACACATATTTCTCTGATTTTCTTTTATTTTTATATGCACATATAGTAAGTGACTGCTGATATTACGATTGCGATTACCAGAGGTATTATTACCATTCAGATTAAAACTGCAATTAGAGCCATTATTCCATTTACTGCCTAATTTAGTAATTAAGAAACCTTATCAGCTACCGACAAAAAGGGTAATAAAAAAGAGCTTTCCAGCTCCTCCTATTACCCTTTTTGATTTTATTTATTTTTCCTCAAAGATTTAAGCAACCTTTGTTTGAGGCACATACAGCAAGCGACCGCCGATATTACGAGAGCGATTACCAGAGGTATAAGTACCATGCAGATAAAAACCGCAATAAGAGCCATGATGCCATATACCGCCCAATATAGCAATAAAGAAACCGTTGTAGGTGTAATTCTGCCATACAAAGTTACCTGTGAATACATCCGATCCACTAGCCTCTGTAGGGATAAGTAACTCTGGATGCTCTGGATCAATACCAAAGGCACTTTGATAACCGTTACTATGGCTCCAGTGATAGCCTAAGCTCTTGTATCCTGTGGTAGTATCATCTGCTACTGTAGCTCCGATCTCATGCACAAATACCTCATTCTGTCCTTTAGCTAAGATATTTACCTTATCCAGCCAAGTCCAGATATTGCCCCAGAGATTTTCCTCTCCTCTGTAAGATACTGAGCACTTACCATCTACACCACCGTTAGGATCAATACCAGATCCATTACCTAATCCAGAGGTAGCACCTGTTACTACAGCCATATTAGTTTTACCATCATCGGTAAAATCACAAACGCCTCTACCTACTTTACGCTGAGCATCTAAACTAGCATACTCAATCATAAGGAGCCACTCTGTAACCGCCATAGCAAAAATACTATGACTTTCCCAGCCTGCACCTCTGTTAGCACAGAGCTTTCTCACATTCGCTCTTGTGAGGTTCTGTGTAAGTCCACTGGCTGGCTTAGCACCTGCAATAGATGAGAGCATATCTGTAGCAAAATCCGCTACCTGCTCATCCGCTGTAAGATACTTTTTAGCATCTGTATCATAAATACAGCCCTCAAACGCTGAGAGATAGATCTTATCCTGTACGATACCGTGATTATCGTAAAAGGCTCTAGGAGCTGTAAATCCTACCTTAGGTGTAGGGCTGATATAAAATCTACCCTTAGTGTACTGCTTACCCTTACCGCTGGTAGCGTTCTTAGAGCTTACAGGTACAGCCTTAACATAAAATACAGGCTGTTCTACCATTACCTGTACCTTAGTACCACTAGCATAGGTTTTTTCTGCTCCGTCTACTGTCTTTTTAAGCTCTACAGTAGTAGCTCCTGCCTCTGTGTATCCTGTTTCTCCTCTGTATGCAAGTACTGTACCATCATCAGCTAAGATACATCTCTTTCTACCGCCCCACGGATTGAGCTTATCAAAATCAGCTCCAGCGGTAAGATTTTCTGCTCCTGCAATTCTGGTAAACCGCCTATTAGGAAAATCAATCTCCACACCGTATACATCGGAGCTCTCATATCCTACAAAGCTCTTAACATCGTCAATCTGCTCCTGTAAATTAACGATCTGGGCTACTGTGGCTCCAGCGGTAGGATCTACATTTACCTTTACGCTAGAGGCATTAGATACCGCTGTTACAAGATCCACCATGAGGGAGCTTACACCGATACCATTAAATGGAGGCATATAATCCGCTGTAGCGGTACTCTCATCTGCTACTGAGATACTGTAGAGGATCTCTCCAGCTTGTGGATCATTTGCATAAAGTCCTAAGTTTCTTACATAATAACCCTGCCCTAAGGTCTGATTAGAGAAACTAGCGGATACTGTTACATTAGATCCATTCTTTCTCACTACAGAGGCTACCTTTTCCTCCTGTTTGATAGTACCGATACCTGTCATACTTGCCAGATCTCCAGATAACTTAGTATCGGATACCTTGATCTTAGTAAACTCCAGCTTAGTAGTACCTGCTACCACTTTTGCTAAGAGTTCCTGTCCTTTTTTTGTGATTACTGCACTCTTAAAAGCACCCATTTTATCACACTCCTTTTTTTTAATTTATTGTAATAACTGTAGCTGTGTTTACAGGGCTTGCTACAGTAGTATTACCGCTGTTAGTTGCTTTGCTGTTAATATCGTGGGTAATGATTTTTGTAAACGCCATTCCAACGCCTACTCCCTCATAATGAGGGCTTTCTACCTCATCCTTTACAGCTATATCCATTGTGATAGCTCCAGAGGAGCCTCCTGTAGATAATGCCTGTGCTACATTGAGATCTGAGCTCTGATTTACAGTACTCTTTATATCGTGAGTGATAATGTGAGTACCAGCTCTGCCTAAGCCTACACCGTAGTACATAGGGCTCTCTGTAGCCACCTTAGGGTTAATATCATTTGTGATCTGATACCTCATAGCCACACAGGATACTACCGCCACACTAAAAGGAGTTGTATTTCCCTCCTCCAGAGTGTTTTTAAGATCCAGCACCAGATTACAGGGGATCATATCCTGCAAAATAGAGGAGATCGTATCAAACGCCCCCTCTATCCCTAAATGAGTTATAATCTCTAAAAAATAATTTTTATAATCTGGATTAACGCTAAAGTTATCATCTCCACAGATACTAATAAGCCTGTTATAAAGCTCTTTCTCCGTATAAGGTACTTTATCATTCCACTTAACCAGCACATTAAAACGCCTTGTTTCTAGGCTGGCTCCTGCCTCTGGGTAAATACCCATCATATCCTCAAAACGCTTAATACCGTACTCATCCGCTGTTTCAATAAACATATTGTTAAGAGTACGCTCAATCTGTTCTAGGATGTACTTAAGCTCTGGCGTTTCCGCCTTTGCTATCTCCTTAAACTCTTTAAGCTGTCGGAGTACAGGCATCCAATAGCCTAATAAATCAATCTCTCTAGCCAATATAAACACCTCCTAACAGAGGTATCTCCTCCTGTGCTAAGGCTAAGTTACTGGCTACATCGTTTAGCTGTGTATCCGCCACATCTAAGATCCCATCCAGATTAAGGAGCCTGTTTTCTATCTGAGAGATACGCACTACTAAGTTACCTTTCTCCCAGTTCTTACGCATTTCCAAAAAATACGCCTCCAGAGTTTCCTCCGCCTTAGGTTTTACCTGCGACCACTGGTAGCCATCATTTAGAGTTATTCTGGATTTTATGCTTACCGTTTTACCTACAGCGGATACTACTGTTACGGTATGCCCTATAGGAGCTATGCCACTACCTGTACCCTGTGGATCTGGATCTATAGCCTCCTGCACCGCTTTTACCAGTGTGCTAGATGCTACTCCGTAATCACTATTGATAATGATTAACTTAACAGTGCCTCCCCCATTCCACACAGGGATAACCACCGTACCTCCTACACCATCCAGAGCATCGGTTTTCTCTACATAATCCTGCTTATTACCGCCAAAAGTGTTACTATCAAAGGAGTTAAGGTATCGTGTCCTTAGAGCCTCTGTATCCTCCTCATCCTCCGCTGGGATAAGGAGCTCTGTAAGCTCTCCAGTAAGATTCTTATCAATGTACTCAATGGAGCTAAGCTCTCCAAAAAACTTATTGCCATTAGTACCCTCTGTTTCACATTCCATCTGATAATAAAAATAGCCATCGGCACTCTCTATAAATGCTGTGGCTACATAGTTAAGCTCATTCAGATTAAATCTGGAGCCTATAGGGATCTCCATATTAAATTTACCCTTTAGAGTAGCCTTAGTAGCCTCATAAGGGATAATACCTCTTTCCTTACATCGGAGGATTAGAAACTCTCTTACTGCGGTATCTGCATACCCATTATTTACGATATTACCTAGCTGGATATATACATCTGCGTGCTCTGCGGATACAGGGGCTATAGCGTTCATAATAACGGAGCCCTCACGCTTATCTACATCGCTTGCCACCCTTGCTAGGGATCTATCTAATATATTTTCGTATGTCTGATCCTCATACATCCATTTCCACCTCCTTACTACCTACATCTGTTACCAGAGTAAATTTTATGTGGAGTACATCTTTAATCTGGGATACCTCCAGATCTTGTACTCCTGTTATGTGCTCATTCTCAAATAAGCACTCCTCCATATACCGCCTTACCTCACTGTTAAGGTACTCCTCACTGTAGCTATATCCGATGAGATCATAAACCTCATCCCCATAACCCCAGCTATATATAATCCAGCGGTATCTCTTAGCCTTAAGAGCTAAGTAAGCCCACACACAAAGAGCATCTACACCAGTTACAATCCTCCCTGTGAGTGTGCCTTTTTCAAAGTCGATCTCATACTCACGGATAGAGGAGGCTGTTACCTCTTGATCCGTTAGAGTAAGATCCTCTGTTGTTGCAAAAGGAAATAAACTCATTTACGCCTCCACCACCCTTGCTATGATTACATACTTGTTATTATCATTAAGTTTCTGTACCAGCACCATATCCCCAGCCTTAAGCCCATCTGTATAGGTTATCTGGCTTTGTTTCCATACCTTAGTATCTGGATCTTGGTTATCCTTACTAGCAAAACCGTTACTCTGTGTAGTATCCACAGATACTCCAGATACATAAGGTACTTTTATCTGTCTGGTATACCCTGCTACTAAGTAATCTGCTATATACAGATCCTCAGCATTGAGTACCAGATCATCTATCTTTACGCTGTTAGAGCTTTGCATTACTCCTATCTGGGCTAAGGTAGGATTATCTTTAGCTCCCTGTGATCGCATCATCTCTAGCACTTCTGCATATTGATGATCGTTTTTCATGTTATCCCCAGTACCAGCCATGCTATCCCTCCTTAGTATCCATCATTTGTTTTAGAGTTACTGTTAAGCTCATGGTAGCTACTCCATTCTGCCATGTGTGAGTATCTGCATCTATCCACACTACACCGCTGAGCCCTGTAGAGCTATCTCTTACTACCGCCCCTGCTCCTGTTACTGCCTCATTGAGGTTTACACACTCCAGAGTAAAGGTTTTCTCAACCGTCTTAAACATACTCTTAGCTGTGGTAGTAGCATCCTTGTCCTCCTCTTTAGTGTAAGTCTGCTGGAATATACCGTACTTTTTCACATCTGCATCATTTTGTACTACTCCCTGTGGTTTACCCTCTCCGTCATAAATACGAACCTTATTAACCATGTTAGTAATGCTCTCTTTATAGTTGGAGCTGGTAATATTGCTATCCTCTGTGATCTCAATACTGCATACCACCTTACCCATTTCCTCTACATTGAGGTAGCCTTTTTTAGCTACCACTCTGTAGCTTACTCCGTTCTGTTGATATGCCTGTGTATAGGCTCTCATAATAATCTCATAGATAGATACATTCTGTACTATGAGCTTCTGTGTTAGCCCTGTCTGAGCTAAGGAGCCTACAGGGATCTCCATATCATCACACACCATCTGAGTTATCGCCTCTGCTGTTTTAGAGCTAAAATTATAAGTGGCGTTACTCTTGATGGTATAGAAAAGAAGATCATAACAGGTATAAGTAACTGTACCTGTAGTACTGCTTGCCTCCCTCTCTACTACATAGCCTCTAAAAAGCTCTGTTTTTCCATCATCCTCAAATAGATAAACAGGATCCGCTAAGTTGATGGTAAGAGGAGTAATATTTTTATCTAAGGGAGCGTTTACAATGTGTAGCTCTAACTTTCTGGCTACCTCTGTTCTGCTACCGCCCCAGCTCATAGAGGATACATACTCTGTTATGTCTGTATTCTTATGCACTACTATCACTCTTTACCACCTCCTAAGGGATCGTTAATACTTGATTAGGATAGATAAGATTAGGATTTTTTATCTTATCCCTGTTAGCATTGTAGATCTTAGTGTACTGAGCTCCACTACCGTAAAACTGTTTAGCTATTTTCCAGAGGCAATCTCCACGCTTTACCGTGTAGGTTCTGGCTGTATTAGTAGCCTGTGGCTTTGTAGCCCTTACTGTAGGCTTTACAGTAGCTATAGTAACGGTAGCTCTCTTTGTCTTTATCTTTTTGTACTCCTTTAGATTACAGGTATAATAAATATCTCCTGTAGCATCCTGCTCTCCCCACACAAAGCTCTCTACTGTAGCCTCCATGTTAAGAGTGCCTGTAATGATAACCCTAATAGGAGTACCAGACTTTCTCCAGCTCTCGATCTTCTCTACATAAGTTAAGGGCTGTTTACGCCCTGCATTATTGCTAAAGTTATAATCTTTTGCTGGAAAGAAAGACTTAAGAGAGATCTCTCTTAAGCCTGTGTTACCGATAAGGTTTACATCTCCTACCTGTATTACATTTACTACCGTATTTTTGTGTGATACGGATACCGTGTAATCGGATGGTTTTACAGGTAATTGAAATTTATCCTTATTCTGTTGTAACCAAAACTCCAAAGTGATCCCTCCTCTCTTAAGTCATGTTAGGTAACAACTTTTTGAATTTTGCCACCATATCAGGAACAACCTTATCTGTATCTGCCTCTTTCTCAATGATTACCGTATCCGCCAATTTTTCAATCGTTACGGATCCGATACCACCGCTCTTAGGTAGATCGCTATCCTGTGGATTTCCTGTACCTCCTGTACCTCCGTTATTATCCTGTGGATCATCTGGATCCCTGTCTATAGGTGTAACATCCTTAAGCTGTACACCTCTAGTACTCATCCGCCTCTCATACTGATCTGCTTGATTTCTGGTTAAGACTTTCTCTCCTTGATGGAGGATAGCTGGATAATTATCGTATGGTACTCTGTCTTTACCATAGGCAAAACCTAAAGCACTCTTAACCTTACCTCCGATACCTCCTACAAAGTCCTTAGCCTTTGAGATTGCACCACCAATTTTATCTACAAAACCGCTAATAGCATCTATCGCTCCGCTTATTACACTTGTTACGGTTCCGATCGCTGTAGATACAGCACTGGAGATACCACCGAAAATAGTGGATACCGCATCAAATAAGCCTTGAAATACACTCTTAATGGTTTCTACGATAGTGGTAATCGTAGAGCTTGCACTGTCGAAAAATCCACAGATACTACCCCAGATCTGAGAGATGTATGGAGCTAAGAAATTGAATACCGTTTCAATTCCTGTAAGTAGCCCATCCACCACCGTAAGGATCACATCTACTACCGCACTGATTATAGGGGCTAAGGTCTGCCATACAGTAGATACTACTGTTACTACTACAGATACAATAGTCTGGAATAATCCCATGTGATTACCGATCACAGTAAGTACTTGCTGGATCACATTTCCCACAAAAGTAAAAATAGAGCTCAATGTAGGCATAATAGCTACAATCGCACTTACCACTACTGTAATGATCTGTTGGATCACTGGCATAGCTGTTACGATGATATTAGTAATAGTCTGGATCACTGGCACGATATAAGGAATGATCTGAGATACACCGCTCATAATCGTACTAATTACCTGCCCTACTACAGGAGCTATCTGTTGTACCGCTGAGATAATCGGAGGGATGATAGGTAAGATCGTATTGATCGCCTGTACTATTCCATCCTTAAGCCCAGAGAACATACTAGCAATACCGCCACCGTCTACCTTTACATTAAAAAGCTGATCGAAAATAGCTTGCAATGCTCCAGTATCAATACCGATATTACCCAGCCCTGTAAAGATTGCATCCTTGATAGATGTAAGGAGTGGTAATACATTTTCCTTAATCTGAGGAGCTACCTTTTCTACCGCTGTTCCTATTGCTGTAGGCAAGTTGCTAAAAATCGTCTGGAGCATCGGTATAAAGTTACCAAAGAAAAAGGTACTTGCACTCTCTACCAGCTCTCCCATACTTCTAGCTACTGCCTCTCCATCCCCTATAGATAAATTACCTAAGAGGTTAGTAACTGAGGCTTTCATCATCGCAAAAGATCCGCTAAAGGTCTGCTCTGCCTCTCTTGCTGTGGTTCCTGTGATATTTAATTTATCCTGTATTACTCCGATGGCTGTATATACATCCGCTAAGCACAATACTTATGAGTGTCATCATTATGATCACTGCAAAAAGCTTTGGATTCATCTGAAAAAGTATTACTCCGGTTATCAAAGCCATTGATATGTCCATGATCAGTGATAATGCTATACTGGTAAATATGTCTTTTATGGTAAATGCATCCGAAAACCTGGTTGTAATATCACCGGTCTTACGGCTCGCAAAAAATTTCATCGGTAATTTGTATATATGCTCAAAATAACCAAGCATAAGTGGTATATCAATTTTGATGGACAGATGCATGAGAATCCACTGTCTCACAAAACTTACAAATGTAGATGTCAATGATATTCCAAGAAATACCGCAAGCATCATCTTTAATACATCTTTTTGCTGATACGGAAGCATTTCATCATATATTATATTGTTAAAAAGTGATGATAAAATTCCCAGAAGTGTAACCAGAAGTGAGGCTACAAGCGCATATATAAACAGCTTCTTCTGTGGAAGCAGCAGCTTTATATATCTGTCAAATAACTTTGTTCCCTTTATCTTTTCACGCTCAAACTCACTATTTGGTTTCAGTAGGAGCATGGCTCCTGTAAATTTCTTATAAAACTCGTCTATAGTCAGTCTCTCAAGATCCTTAGCCGGATCACCTATTATCACATACTTTTTTGTGATCCTGAATATTACCACAAAATGCGATAAGCCTTCCTTTGTCACGATATTTGCTATAGCCGGTAATGTATATCTGCTAACAAAACCCTCTTTATCTACTTTTACAGCCTGACAGTTAAATCCAAGTTCTTCTGCACACTTTGACAATCCTATAAGGTTTGTTCCTTTCAGGTCTGTTCCCATCATGTCACGTAATTTTGTTATTGTTGTCTCTTTTTTATAGTGCAGACAGACCATCCCCATGCAAGCTGCTGCACAGTCTGTTGCATCATGTTGTTTTATGAAAGTGTATCTCATTCTTTATTCCCTTATCTATCACTTTTTCATTTGATTGGTCTTGATTTTAATAAAAATCTCAGCATTATAATTTCGCTGTTTTTAATTTATTTATATCCGATAATCCAGATATCTTCAACCATATATACATGAATGACACGAATTCGTACACGTTTGACATTTAATCAATAATTTTTGCAAGAATCAACGAAATCGCTACCGAAATATTAGCAGCCATAACACAAAGCACTATTTCATTTTTCATTACTCCAAAAATTGCTGCTATAACAATTACAATTAAAATGATAGTCTGAAATCCCCATGTATTTAATTGTTGCTTATGCTTTTCTTCTACTGTTAATGGTTTATTTTCTGCTTCAACCGGAGCCAATCTCAGTACAGTTAACACTGCCACCATATATAACACCATCAAACACCATATATATTTTTTTCCAAATGCCAATGCAGACATCACAAATACAATAAAGGTAATCTGCGTATACAAGATACATTTAAGATGACTACGTGCATGATATCCTCCAGCTGTCAACCTCAACGGAGTATACACTGCTATGTACGGAATAAATGCTATAGGATATCCTATAACGTAATATGATAATATAACCATAAAAGCAACATTTATTAATGTAGACAAAATCAATTCCATACCATAGCAGTATGATTCCTTATCATCAGTCTTGATTATTGCATTTTTAATCCAAAACTCAACAATTAGTGTACTTGCTTTCTTAATCATTTCTTTTTTTCAATGAGTCTGGGATATCTGGCTGATGTGAAAAAAAGAAACATGTTGCATTCACAGAGACAACAGCAAGTACCATTGTAAATGTTGCAACGATTTTTGAAAATTTTACTATACCTTTTTTAACCATAATTCTTTGCTCCTTTGTTTTTATTCTTTACACTCTCAATTCTACTCAACATCACTGTATATACAATAGCTCATGCACTAATGACATAAATATACACACCTTTTGCAAATATAGTAGTATTACTATCGCAAAATGATAGTAATACTATATTCAAAATATTAATTTTTTTACCTACAATATCTATAGTTTAAATATGAAGGCAGGTAAATCATGCAGGATACAGAATTCATAAAGCATATAGGAAAAATCATACGTTTCTACCGTTTGAAAAATAATCTAACACAAGAACAATTAAGTGAATATGCAGACTGCTCCTGCGGATTTATTGGTCAAATTGAACGTGGTGAAAGCAAAATTTCACTTTCTGTTTTATCCAAAATAATCAATACTCTCAAAATAGACGCAAATGAATTGTTTTGGAGCACCGATACACATACTTCTGAAAGTCAGCAATTGGATAATCAGATAGCTCTCTATGCCAAACAATTATCAATTGACAAAAAACATATTGTTCTCAATCTGATGGATGATTTGAAAAACCTAAATTAATCTTGTAATTTCAAAATTTATAATCTATAATCTTCATAGCTTAATTGTTTTGATAAGAGGATTATTTTTATGAATATTGCTATTTGTGATGATGAACAACAAGATATTGATATACTTTACAATTACTGCAAATCATGCAAATTACCATACAATATTTCTACTTTCTTGTCTGCCTCTGCCCTGCTTGAGGCTTTTAAATCCCAATTTTATGATTTAATTTTTCTTGATATAGAAATGGATAAGCCAAATGGTTTTGAAATTGGCTCTATTTTAGCAGGATATTCTCCTCGTCCCGTAATAGTTTTTACGACAAACGCACTGCAGTATGCAGTCCGAGGATATGGAATTGCTTTTCGATTTTTATGCAAACCGATAACAATTACAATGTTTCAAAGTGTTCTCAGGGAGGCTCTTGACGAGATTCTTCCGCAAAAGGCAGCGATAATGTGTGGTTCAACTCAGAAAATGATTTCTATAAACCATGTCATATATTTTGAGAGTCTGAACCGGCACATTATTTTTCATTTTGCAAATACATCCACATTGGAGATAAAGGATTCAATGGAAAATATGATTTCGGTTTTTTCATATCCTTCATTTGTACAGATTCACAGAAGCTATTGCATCAATTTGAATTATGTGGACAGCTTTACACCACTTGCTGTCACTATGACTGACGGCTGCAAAATTCCACTTTCGCGGAAAAAACAGACCATTTTCCAAGAGCGCTTTAACAATTTGATACGAGGTACCATCAAATGAATTTTCCAATTGAAGTATATACCATTATTATAGAATGCCTGCTTGTTTTCTACTTCTTTCATAAAGAGGTTAGACCTGTATACCCTTCCTGCAGATATATTATCCTATTTTGCATATCACTCTTTGCTGTCATAATGCTATCAACCCTATATACACCTATATTTATACGGCTTGTCATTATCAGCTTATTTTTGTTTTTATGCTATACTTTCTGCTTCAAATGCAAAATATTCCAAATCACCTATACTATTATATTATTTTTTGTCACGTCGATGTTTTCCGATGTTATTGGTGCGTTTGTACTTTCCAGACTTGGAATTTCAATAAATGAACTTTTAGGAATAAGTGAAGGACGGCTTATCTACAATACAACCAGCAAGATTATTCATCTGTTTTTGCTGGTCATAATTATTTTATTTACCAATGCCCGATTTGATTCAAAGGCTCTACTGCATGCCATACCACTCATGCTCTGCAATCTGTCAAGCATATTTATTCTGTTTGCCCAGTACACTACCTTTATTGATAATGGTAAATACTCCACCTTTGTGATGACCACCATATGTATGCTTGTTATCAATATAGTGGTTTGTGGATATACGGAAATAGTAAAGAAATCTTATGAATTACAGAAAAATCAGCTCTGTATGCAGGAGCAGCTTGCCAAACAGGAGCTTTACTATCAGGATATCATTGCTCGTCAGGACGAATCCCGCGCACTTTGGCATGATATAAAAAAATACATGCTGGCAATGGAAAATCTGGTTTCTACGAAAACACGACCTGAAGCCGAAAGCCAGCTCTCTGCCTTAAAGAAAAAATTTTCAAGCCTTGACCAAATGATTGATACCGGTAATTCCATTGTTGACGGCATCCTAAACTATGGCTCTAATAAAGCAGGCAGTCTGAGAATCACCATAAACTTTAATCTATGGCTGGATACTGACCTCAACATTTCGCCTGTTGACCTGTACATAATCATTGGAAACACTATGGATAACGCAATAGAAGCCTGCGATGCTTTTCCGGCAGGTCACAAACCCTCCATCTCATGTACGCTGCGCCAGAAAAATCATGTGCTGCTTTATGAAATATCCAATCCTATTCCACAGGTTTCCGTAAAAAAAGCCGGAGATATCCACGGATATGGACTTGAAAATGTCAAAGAATGTGTAAATAGAAATAGTGGTTTTATCTCTGTTAAAAACGAAAATGATATATTTTGTGTCTCTATAACACTAAACGTTTAATATGTCTTAAATCCGCGATATCACAAGCCTTCCATCCTGCACATCAACCCTGACCTTATTAGACTCTATCCCCGCTGCCTCAAGCATCTCATCAGTGAGTTTTATCCTGTGCGCCTTGTCCAATACCGTATATTCCATTGCAGGGTGTTTCTTCAATTTCTCCGTACTTACCTTTCCGTCAGATATAAGCACTGTGCGGTCTACACGGCCTGCAAGTGCCATATCGTGTGTGACTATGATGATGGTTATACCAAGCTCTTTGTTCAGCTTATGAAACAGCTCATAGATTGTATCAGCAGTCCTTGTATCCACGGCTCCGGTCGGCTCATCCGCAAGCAGTATGTCCGGCTTATTTGCCAGTGCCACCGCTATCGCTGCGCGCTGCTGCTCTCCTCCCGATAGCTGAGCCGGAAGCTTATCCTTATGCTCCTGTAATCCCACTGCATTTAACAGTTTAAGGGCAAAGCTTTTATTATCATCCTTGCGTTTTTTTATAATTTCTCTGTGTTTTAAATTATCGGTATTACCTGAATTTTCAAACATCATCACGGCTTCGACATTCTGCAGCACAGTCAGGTATGGGAACAGATTTTTGGCACTTTTCTGCCACACAAAGCCCACCTTGTCCCTGCGGTATCTCACCATTTCAGCTTCTGAATATGTGGAAATGTCTTTTCCGTCAATAGTGAGCACTCCCGCTGTGGGTGTTTCCAGTCCTCCTATCATATTTAAAAGGGTGGATTTTCCGCTGCCGGATTTTCCTATTACCGCAAGCATCTCCCCTGTTTCCACCGTCAGGTCAAGCCCCTCCAGTGCCATCACCTTTTTATCGTCGGTCTCATATATTTTTACCAGTCCATCGCAGTTTATCATCTACTTTTCCCCCTTTTAATTTAAATTACTATGCCGTCACTAAGCTCAAACACTTCATCCCCCAGCTCCATGAGGTTTTGATCATGCGTGGTCATAACTATTGTGATGTCCTCATCGTCTATCAACTCACGGAACAATCGCATGACTTCAAATCCAGCAGCGGTATCGAGTGCTCCTGTCGGCTCATCCGCAAAGACCACCTTCGGGCGATGAACCACAGCGCGCGCTATCGCAACTCTCTGCTGCTCACCTCCTGATAACTGATCCGGCATATGATCCATGCGCTTTGAGAGTCCGACACGCTCCAGCAGCTCTGATACTCTGTCATGCATATTCTCATTTATCACATCGTTTTTTACATCTCCAACGTCATTATCCATATCAGTCAAATTCTTTTGTATCTGACGTTTATTTTTCGCAAGTCTAAGGGCAAATTCCACATTCTCATATGCCGTCATCGTGGGAATTAGTGCTATAGACTGGAATACAAATCCCATCTCATACCGCCTTAGCATTTCCCGGTCTTTCTCGGTCATCTGCTCGAGATTTTTATCCAGAAACTGCACACTTCCCTCTGTCGGCATATCAAGCGCACTAAGGATATTAAGAAGTGTGGTCTTTCCGGAGCCGGAACGCCCTTTTAAGATGGCAAGTGTTCCTTTTTTTATCTCCATGGATACTCCGTCAAGTGCGTGGACTGTTGTACCATCTCCCGCCTTGAAATATCTTTTTATATTTTGAGCAATTATCGCATTTTCCATATGTCACGACCTCATTTACCATGCTATAAAAACTTTCTACCGACTACCACAAAATCATTTTTATCTGCTAACTATCTTCTCCAAGCCTTAGTGCCTGTGCTATCTTCATACTCTTAAGCAATCTGCTGATAACCACATAGCATACGGCTACAGCCACGAAAAGTACTCCTGCAAGCTCCAGCATATCAGATTGATAAATATATACATTTACTCCGATATTGTGTTTCTGCGGCAGATATATGATCGATATGAGCCTTACAAACATCGCTGTTGCAGTTATACCTATGCCTGCTCCCGCAAGAAGCGGCAGAAATGATAAAAATATCTGCTCGTTTAAAAGCATTGCTTTTACCTCTCTCATTCTCATTCCCATTGCGCGGTATATACCAAACTGCAGCTCCCTCTGTTTTAGTGTCATAACCCAATACAGCAAAAATCCTACTGAGCACACTATCAGTGAAAGTATAAAACTTAATGTAAACATACCGTTTGTGATCTGCACTGTGGCTGAGTTTTTATTCTCGTCTATAAGCTGCTGCGCGGATGTTAAATTTTTGTATATATCATCCACCGTTTTTCCTTTTGACAGGTTCATCCACACACTGTACGGTGTCATGCCGAACTTTTCCACAACCGTTGCATAATTTGCAACGATCAGGTATTTCTCCTGCTCGGTCACATTTCCTTCTACATCTGTCTCATAGGTGTAACGCTCGTAGCCCGGAAAACCTTTTACTATGGCACATACCTTTGCATTCTCGGATGCGTAGATCTGATCATCATCGACAGCCTCCGGTACATACCTTGAGTAATTTAAGCTGTCACCAACTTTAAGTCCCAGAGCTTTTGCCAGATTTGAGGAAATGATGACTCCGTCCGGCTCTTTTGCCAGCTCATTCAGGTAATTGAACCAGTGCGCGTCATTAATATCATCATTTTGGTCACTCTGCAATTTCGCAGTCTCACCGAATTCTTTTGTGTTTATCGCCATAAGATATGCATCCGAAATCGAACCACTGCCTGCGGAAATGTCTACCCGCTCGTCCTCAAGCACACGCGTGACCCCGTCACAGATGCCCTCATTTTTGAGCGACTCGTATTTACCGAAATCAGGCTCGTCATACATCCAGCTTACAGAGCCATCTTTATTCTTCTGTATCCTGAGTCTGAAATCTTCGTTGTATATCGCATCACAACCCACATTGTAGACGATCCGTTTTTCCATATTGCTGTTCATGGTGCGCGCCATATTCGCGTCAAAAATACCGCCAGCCACTGTCATGATAAGAAATACTGCCAGAAATCCCTGATTGTATCTGGTTCGTTTTAGCTGTAAAAATGATGCATACATTGCCGGAGAAAAATGCTTTTTAAAGAGCCTGTCCACAAGCAGAATAATAAGTCCGGTAAGTCTTACGCACAAAAGTGCCGCTGCAAATATAAAAAGCGAATTGTCCAGTATCATGACAGGATCTATGCTCCTGTTCTCAAGAACAGATATCGCAAGCGTACTCTTCTGCTTGTTGTAATTGTAAAGCAGATATGCTGACAGAGCCAAAAGTATAACGTCTATAAAGCATTTCTCCCAAAGTGGCTTTTTCTTTGATATTCGTTCCCTGCTGCGCTCTGATATGGCATCCTTTGATTTTTTCCACACCGGAACTGTGATAAACAGCACCATGATAACTGCCGCTGCCACCGCATAGACAAGCATCTGCCATACAAATTTGTAAGTGCTTATATCCTTTGCCGTAAATCTTAAAAATCCGTCTGTAGATGCGGCAGCCCGGCACATTATATATCCGAGTACTATTCCAAGTACACAGCCCGCAAACGCTATTATTCCCGACTGCTGTAGGTACAAAATAAATACCTGTAATTTTGTCGCACCGCGGCTTCTTAAAACAAGTATGTCATTTTCCTCGAGCGAAAGTATCTGTGCAGATATCATTCTTATAAATAAAATCAAAAGCACAAGACACGGCAGCTCCAACGCCCAAAGCATCAGCTTTATCGTCTTCTGCTGTGTAAAAAAGCGCTCCAGCGTATCACGGATGTTGTCATTGTAGAGCTTGTCAGCATCCTTAAACTGCTCCATATAACCGTCATAAAGTGAGGCATTTTCCGTGTTGATCTGTCTGTAATCCAGCATGAGAAAATCACTGTAGCTGATATTGTCCTCGCTGTAATACTGCATCATTTCGTCAAAAACATCCTGCGAAACAAATATCACATCGCCCATATCCGAAAACGTCTTGGCCCAATATGGATCGTTTATATCTTTTTCACGGCAGATCTGTGATATGACGAAAGAAATTTCCTTTTTCCCACTGCCATCAGGTACATGTAAATAGATTTTTTCACCTGCTACAAGTCCGTAGTGATCCATTGTCTTTTCGCTTATGCTGCACTCGAATGTGGCTGTGTCAGACTGAGACTTTACAACCTCAGCGTACTCCGAAAGTTCCGGCAGATATCCTATTGTAAAATAATGGTTAAGTCCTCCAAACTCTGTATCTGCGCGTCCGCCTGAGAGTGTGATAAGCTGCTGTGAGGAAACCTTGTTTATATCCACGTATTCAGTCCACTTCTTTTCGTATCCTGACAGCTTATCAAGTACTGACTGCGAATCAGGATAATCTGCCACCGCATATGTTCCCTCGCGGCTCATCTGTGCAGGAAACTCATTCTGCTGTGTGGCATGATCCGTAAAAAGTCTGTCGAGTATCTGATTTCCCGCACCCTTTTCAAACATAGGGTGGCACACAAAAAGTGCTATAAACAAAGCCACTCCCATAAGCAGACACAGATTTAACCATTTTCTGTTTTTTAATTTATTAATTACGAAGCCAAACATATTTCATCGCCCTCATCAATACCGTAAAGCACAAGTGTATTGCTGCCTGATGTATAATCGCCCAATATTACCGGCTGCTTTACCACGCTGTCCCCATCAATTTTCCACACATAGTATGATATATCATCTTTGTCCATAGGATTGACCTGCTTGTGTATGATCGAAGTCGGCACCACTACCACCTTTTTAAAAGAAACATAAGAAAACTTTACAGCAGATGCCCTGGTCAGATCATCCGGTATTCCATTGTCAAGTTTTATATAAAATGCTGCATTTCCATATCCCGAATCTGTGTTTCCGGTAATATGCACACCTTTATCATCCTGATTTATATATCCCTTTTGAGCTTCCCTGCCGTAACCGGCAAAACCGATACAGCTTCCGTAGATCGTTGTACCGTCCAGCTCAAGTGATACGCGCTCTCCCACATCTGCTATATTGTCCTTATATACTTTATAGCTATTGCTATCCTTTACCTGAACCAACAGTACGTCCGTGGAATTTCCGGTTATCTGCAGGATATCTGAGCCTTTCTCCACATTATCTCCTGCCTTGACACTCACCTTTGAAACTTTTCCGTCATTTTTGGCATATACTGAAATATTTCCTTTGCCGTCATTTCCTGCGCTTATGCTGTCATATGCTGACTGTAGCCGGGAAAGCTGATAGGTGTGGTCTGCACAGGCAAGTTTTTTCTGCAGATTCAATAATTGTAAATTCAGTTTCAACTGCTGCTCATCATATGCTGTATCCGGCTTTTCATCCTGCCGGTTATTTTCTTCTGCGCTGCTACCACCTTCAGATAAATCTTTTATCTGTTTATCGTAATCAGCAATCTTCTGCGCATAGGATTCATTCTCCGAGTCGATCGCATTTTTCGCCTCTGTTATGGCAGCTTTGCCCTCTCCGGTATCCACCACGTAAAGCAGCATCCCCTTTTCTACCGTATCGTCCTGCTTCACATTGACCGATACGATCTGCCCTTCATAATCACAGGTTTCGGTTATCGTCCCTGCGTCAGATCTGCTGTAGCGCACACCGTAGTTTGCTATATCAAAGTCAGACCTTGTTACCGTATATTTGCTATACTTTGTCGGAACCTGATCTGTAGAATTATAGTAAACCAGCTCCCCCTCT
>ENA-OOYH01000097-OOYH01000097.1-human-gut-metagenome-genome-assembly--contig:-NODE-97-length-24372-cov-2.045483_pt1 | contig 24372 bp, 26 predicted proteins | sample MGYA00241699_ERZ501370 | MGnify/ENA primary metagenome ERZ501370 (study PRJEB25962, sample SAMEA2042655) | human gut metagenome | biome: human gut; feature: human-associated habitat; material: faeces... | reverse complement strand
CCAGGTAAGAAACACGTTGAAATATGTCCCGGATAAAGACAGAAAAGCCTTCGCTACGGATCTGAAAACCATTTATCAGGCCACAGATGAAAAGAAAGCTCTGGCAGCCTTAGAGCGTGTAACAGAAAAATGGACACCGAAATATCCGAATTCCATGAAGCGTTGGAAGGACAACTGGGATGCTGTTTCACCTATTTTTAAGTTCTCAACCACTGTCAGAAAGGTCATTTACACGACAAATGCGATAGAATCACTGAATTCCACCTACCGGAAGCTGAATCGCCAAAGGAGCGTATTTCCAAGCGATACCGCCCTGTTAAAAGCCCTGTATTTGTCCACTTTTGAGGCTACGAAAAAATGGACCAGTACGATTCGAAACTGGGCGCAGGTATATGGCGAACTGAGTATTATGTACGAAGGTCGTCTTCCAGAATAACGAGTAAACCGACGATCAAGACAGGCGGAAAACCGCCTGCTCTTGACATGCCATTCAACAACTGTTATATATAAAACAAGGGTGAAAAGCTCAAACTGTAAGCTCACCACCCTTGCATATCATAGAAGAATCTTATTTACAGACTTTTTCTCACAGTCTCGCGAAAGTGTTGATTATTTTTTCAGAAGTATACCAGCAGGAAAGCATAACAGCAACTGCCTGGTGTCCGTAATCCTGTTTCCCCTTTAAATGGGATTGGTGAAAGTACGCGTCTTCAATTGGATGCAGAGCCTGTGACGAAGGCTTTGTTTTTGAAGCTGTCGTATCATCTACAATACAGAAAAAAGGCTTTCCGGTGCGAGCTGCTTCTGAATAAATAATCTCTATAACAGAACGTTTTAACGTATCTGAAAGTGAGGAATCATCCCATTTTCCTGAATTAAGGAAATGTGCGATCGTAGTCCTGTGACAGGAACTGTTTTTAGCAAAGTCCGTGGTTTTCCCATGGTATCCTAAAAGAAATATGCTGATCAGAATGCTCATAAGATGATTTATCACTCGATTGGAATAAAATTTGTATAAGTTTAATTTCTTAAGCTGGTTGTATATGAATGTAGAATGATGTATAGTATTTGCGAGAGACACCTTCTTTCGTAAATGTTGCAAATGTTTGTTTAGGTACTTTCATTATACAACACACGGAATCAAGGTGTCTCTCTTTTATGCAAAATCACGAACTTGCTCATTTATAGTTAATTATCTGCCTACAATTCTATCAAAAAAAGTAAAAAATACTTAAATTCGGAACAGATTACATTAATGGCTCAATATATCCTAGCTTTATTGCTTTGTTATAAGCTTCAACTGTATTAGATACTTCAAGTTTATCATAAATATTTTGAATATGGTTATATAATGTACGTTCACTTATAAAAAGATTCTTTGCTATTTTCTTCTTTATATCCCCCTTACAAATTGCTCGTAATATTTCAATTTCCCTCTCTGTTAATACCTCAATATCTGGAATTTTATTATAATATGTTTTATTACAAAGAACTCTCTTTAATCTTTCTACTAATTCCTCCATAGAAACAGACTTATTTATAAAATCCGCAGCTCCTTTGTCAAATGCCATCTTTTTGTATATAGGCATATCATACGAAGAAAGTATAACTACTTTTGAATCTGGATTAATTGATAATATATCTGCCAATATTTCAAATCCATTCTTTTCAGAACTATTCTTTAAATTTATGTCCAATAGAATAATATCAAATTCTTTTTCTCGAAACGTACGGAAAAAATCATTCTCCCTTTCAACATAGTAGCAAAGTGATACAAATTGACTCTCTATCAGTAATTTCTTTAAACTCTCTCCAAATAATCTATGATCATCAAATAGTAAAATTTTCACTAATCTACCTCCAGCTCGACACTAGACCATAAAATGCCATTTGAATAATTATATGTCAATTTCCCATTGTTTGCCTCTACAAGCACCCTCAAAAGTAGCACACCACCTTTAGACTTGAAAATATTTTCATAATCTATTGCACTCGCCCCATCACTCTTGCAGTTAATTATTAACACCATATTTTCGTCCAATTTTATTTCGTATTTGATATAAGTCGCATTGGAATGCTTAAAAATATTGTTAATCAATTCCTTACTAATCTGTAACAGCATTTCTAAATGCACTTTATTTTTTAGATATTTTTCTGCTTTTTCATTTATATCAATTTTTAATTGAACTTTCTTATTTGGATATATGGCTTGTATAGAATTTAACATATTTTCTAAATTAATATAGGCACCATATTCCAGAAAAATATTTGCCGAATAAAAATTCATCATTTTCCTTGCACGATCTTCCAGATTTAATAAAACCTTTTTCGATAGCACAATATCCGGTTGTTCTAATGCTAATAAATTGTAAGATGCTCTGATATCCTGGACAATATCATCGTGAAGTATTCTTGAAAAATTCTCTCTTTCAGTATTTATATACTTTGTTAAGAAAAAAAAGGAACTTATTTCTCTATAAAATTCTTGCCTATCCTCTATATGTATCATAGTTAATATTTCAAACAATAGCATAAAAACCTGGAAAATCATATTAAGGCAAAATGAATCCCAATCAAAAATATAAGATATATATACTACTAGTGGTATCCATAAGGTTAAAATATATTTTGACTTCTTTGCAGAAGTCGGAAGTATATGTACATATTTGAAATTTATCCATTTATACTTAACAAAAATATCTACCGCCATGCCCAATACTATCATAAACGAAGAAAAAAGGACAAACCGATTAATGTAAAAAAGCAATCCCAAAAAATAAGAAATAAGAACAGTTATTTCTTCCTTATATCTTTTCCTGGCTAATAAATTCCTTGCCTTATACAATAAAAATAATACAAATGCGATTTCAAAAATTATAATACCTGTTCTATGTATCATGGAACTACAGAATAATATAGGAACTGTATAATCAATACTATCCACTATATCTGTTTTTTTTTGTGATGTCATAATATATACATATAATGCACTAATAAAACAAACTAACAATATCATAGATAATGCATTTATCTCTACAGCATCATTTGTAATCAAATTAAATTTATAAAAAAAACTCCACATAACAATTATAGCTATATGGAGCAGAATATATATGCTGTACTTACTCTTCATACTCTTTTTCACCCACATCACTGAAACATCATTTACCGTATCTAGTAGTATGCCATTACAATTCTCTCTTTAGTGGCCATTCGCAGAACAAATACACTAACACACAAACTTATTACATACTTTATTATAACAGTTAAAATAAAATTATTGCTCCAGGAATAAAACATACTCTCAATAATTAAAATAAAAAAATAAAATACTGATATACGCAAAGAAATTCCCTTATATTTATTCATATCTCTTATAACCAAAATAACTGCATTAATAATTATACTGCTTAATAAGGTAAATGTAAAGAAATCAAGTATTTGGGCAACATCAGGTGATCCTATTTTGTATATAGTAATACCTAACAGTGGCATAAGAAGTAAGAGAGTTGATATCCACAAAGAAACTGTATGATTAATAAGGATAGATTGAAGCCTAGTCCCATTTGCAATCAACCACTCTATTCTTCTTGTGATTTTTTCCATTTGTAGTAAATCTTTACTTAATTCACAGGCAAATATAATATATAAAAAAATATACCCCTTCCAAAGCATATCAATATAAGTATATGAGCCAATTATTTTTTCCTGCCCTTTACTAAATAAGGTTAATATACCAAAAATAATTGCTACTAGACTCATAAAAACAAAATTACCTGTTAAAATTTTTTTCACATGAATCCTAATAATAGTCAAATCCATTGTCCAACACTCCTTACAACACTTTCATTGTCTAATTTAGAAATCTTTCTGAAAGAAATAACAGCTAAAATTGTCGCACCAATTATATTCAGAATAATAATAAAAATATACATACTAATATTTAAACCTGATACAAATTCAACAATTTCATTCGCACACATAGCACTAATATAAATCAGAAAAAAATTTCCAAAAAAGACCATATTTTTAAATAACTTATATTTTTCTACAGAAAATGTAATTGTATTGAAAAATAGAACTTCAGTGTAACTCATTATTACTGTCGATATAAAAAAGGCTATAATACCAAAAAATGAAATTTTAAAATCTATGAGATAATAACCTAATACAAATATAATAAAAGGAATTATAATTGATGCTTTTAAAATTTGTATTGTGTAGGCCTTAATAATAAACTTTAAATCAATCCCTGATGCTAAAAAAAACTCCATCCGTTTACTCATTTTATCTTTCACTGTCAAATCTATTATTATAGAATTTGCCTGAAGAAGAGTACATCCTAAAAGAACTACAAAAAAAACTAAAATAAGATAATCTGTTCCTTTTGAATAAAATTGATCCTGTTGAAATACAACCAACATCAGTGTCCCAAGCACTCCTACTCCTAACATATTAAAAATTGTAGATTTACTCTTAAATATAATATAAAAAACAGCTTTTTTAATATTATTCATAATCTCCACCTTCTTTTATAAATAACTCTTCCAGTGTTGTCCCTTTTATGTTATCTATATCCTCATTGAAAACAACCTTACCATTTTCAATCATAGTGACATAATCTGCACTTTTCTCAATTTCACTTAAATCATGAGATGTAATCAATATTGTTTTTCCTTCTTCCTTTAGTTTCTGGATAATCTTTCTTATTTCAACACGAGACAACGGATCTACCCCTGATGTTGGCTCATCAAGGTAAATAATCTCACTGTTGATTAGTATAACGATTAGAATTGACAATTTTCTTTTCATTCCTTTTGAATACGTACTAACACGTTTCAATAAATGTTCTGTAATATTTAATGAATCACTATATTTCTTATAGTCCTTTACGTAGTATCCAAAATACAACCCAAAGATTTTCAAGTTCTCCAAACCTGTTTTATCCTCATATAAATAATCATTCTCAAGCAACATTGCATGTTTACCCGATACAGATATTTTTCCTTCATCTGGTTCGTATAATCCGGTGAGTAAACGCAATAGTGTAGTTTTTCCTGCTCCATTTGCTCCTATCAAGGCATGGACAGAATTTTTCTTGACAGTAAAATTAAAATTTTGAAATAATTTCTTACCATCAAACGCTTTTGAAAGATTGTAAATAGAAATAATATTTGTCATTATATTAACAGCCTCCTAAACTCATTTGGTATATATTGGGAATACCATGCACAATTTTCAAAGCCTTTTTCTTTAGCAGCTACTAACCCACGTATTATGCAATAACTACAAAAGTACTTTTTTTCACACCCTGAGCATTCTTTACTTGTATAATCTGGAGCTTGTATACCACGAATCATATTCATTAATTGATAATTATTTGAAAACAACTGTCCAATATCCTCTTTAAATACATTTCCCAAAGATTTAATCACTGTCTGGTTATCCATTGCACAAAATTTGATTTCTCCCTCTGGCGTTATTGAAGGATTCGATGTAAATGCTCCACAATTCTTTGCGTTGCTATTTCCGTCTTTAATTTTATATAAAAACCCTTTTCCATATCGGGTATTAATGTTTTCTATTACTTTACCAACCCTTTCATGTTGTTCTAATGTCTTTAAAAGCAAATTATTTTTATCCTCTAAATCAGCTCTTCCCATAGGAGTAATTGCTGATATACCATAAGTTTCGATACCTGCTTCTTTTACCCATCCTGCAATATTTTCAATTTGGTCAATGTTTTGCGGTGTTACCATTGTAACAACTCTCATCAGTATTCCTGAATTATTAATTCTCATAATTGTGTCTTTAACACGGTGAGTAATATTGGGTATTTGTGTTCCCATAAACCAATTTATATAATCATCATTATCTCCGTGTAAATCGATTTGTACAACTGTCTGCTCCTTATGTTCTGCAATCAGTGCGAACAATTCTTTATTCCAAAATAAACCATTCGATAGTATACTTACTAATGAATAGTCAAGATTATACGCTTCATTCAGGATTTCTAAAAACCTCGGATGACACGTGACTTCTCCACCTGTAAATTCTACTACTCTTGTCCCTGCTTTACGTGCATCCTTAAGTAACTTCTTTATTTCCTCTGTATTATCTTTAAATGCATTCGTTGCACAATATTCTCCATAACAGTGCAAACACTTTGCATTACACCTATGTGTAATTTCTACAGAAATAGCTGATGGATACTGTGTTTTTCCATTTCCAAGTATTGGTATTTCTATTGGATTTGTTTTTTTTAAATACTCCACAGAAATTCCTGGATTTTTCTCCAATTCATTCAAAAAATTATTTAATTTATACTTAGCCTGTTCTTTCTTCTCTAAATGACAACTGATCATCATGTCAACTAGATCATCAAATGTTTTTGTCCCATTTAGGTTACGTATAATTTCTAAAGCATCTTTGTTAATGCGATACAATGATTCACCCATCTTTTCATAACGGTTATTTATTACAAGAATATAAGAATCTCTTTGTCTTTCTATTGCTTTTACGTTAATTAATCTCAGATACATACCTTCTCCTTATTGTTGTTTAACCTACAATATAATCAATCTTATTTCTATTATCATCTGTAATTATTTTATAGAAAGAACAGGAAGTGAGAATTATTACTATCTAGCGGTAAAATCTCACTTCCAGTCTTCTGCTTGTTATGATTTATTACTCAGAAAAATCCAACAAAGCCTGCTGCACCCGCTGCAGCAATTGCGGATGGTCCACAGAACATACACCCTGTACATCCTGCACATAATTTACATCCGTTTCCCATTGGTGAAATACTAGGATTCATGGCATTTCCTCCTTATGTATATTCTCGACTTTGTTATCGAGTGACTAAATTATATATTAGCTTTACGACATTTACATGAGTAATTACTGCAATGTTCTTAGATTATGTCGATTATGCCATTAAGCTTAATCATTAAAAGCTTTATTTACTACTATAAATATAATATTCCTATTTCCATTTATTCCCCTCTAAATTCAAGATCATATCTTTGGAATGCGATTTCGAAATCTTTACGTCTTCTTCTTGCAACATTTATTTCTTATCCATTTATATTTATTGTTCCTTTTTTATAAGAATCAACATTCATTAAATTTACAATGCCGCTCTTACTAATTCTTATAAATAAATTTCTATCCAACATGTCTTCCAGTTGCACGAGTGAACAATCTCTTCGCATTGTTTTGCTTCCTAATTTCTATTCACATCAATTCTGAGAAAGCACTTTTTCTTTGTGTTCCAATTTCTTAAAAAGAAGCTGCCAGAAAATCATATCTTCTGGCAGCTTCTTTGAAATTCAGTATTTGTTAATGTGCAACACTCATGCTCTCATCAATCCATTTCTGTACGACATCGACGCCAATCTTAACGGCTTTAGCAATCTTGTCAGCAGGTAAACCCATCTCTGCAAGGGCAATCGTTGTCTCTTTTGCTTTTTGCATTTCACCGCTTTCAATACCTTCACTGTAAATCTGTTCCATCTCACGGCACATGAATTCCACCCCTTTCTGTGTTTCCTTCAATTCGTATACTCTGTCAGCAAGTATCTTACTGTGCATATCTTCTGCATTCTTACAGTGAAGATCATGCATCAGTCTGCCTAATTCTGTATCCTCTTGTTTCTTAGAATTTACATAGATAATATGAGCTTCATCCTTAAAATTCTCACTGACTTCTTCGATTTTCCTGTCTATATGATAAATCGGAAGTCCGTATCCAAGTGCATCGTCTCTGGTGATAAAAATCACGTAGCTTTCCGGAAGGTCATCAAAATCCTGTCCTGGATTTAATGTGTTCATATCCATCAGACCACTATGATACCTTGCTCTTTTGGGAGATGCCCCTTCGTTGTCCTGTTGGATTTCTACATCCATCTGCTTGCCTTCAGAATCTCTGGCAACACAGTCCAGAATAGCTGAACGCCCCTGCAAATTCTTATAGTCTTTCTGCAGAACTTGATCAATCACTTTCAGATCCTTTTTATTCATAATTACCTGCAGAACATATTCTGTACATTCCCGTTTCTTGAATACATTCCGCATAAACACATCGCTCATGATGGTAAGGTCTTTTAAGATACCCTTGTATCTTTCGTAACGTGTTTCCAATTCTTCTGTTTTCACGATTTCTTCTTTCGCCACGTCCATTCTCGCCTCCATTCTTTGCTATGTCAGGATAGGTTCCTAAATGTCTCCTATCCCAATTTCATCTTAACATCAAAATCAGCTTTTCACAAGCCACTATTTTATCCTACACCACTTGAAAACAATAATTTCCAATCAGTTTCATCCAACTATTATATTTATTCTTTTCACACACCTTTCGGCAAATTTCATTTTCCATCAATACACAGAACATCTTATCATAATCAAATGCCCAAACAGCACCATTCACATGGTTTTCCACTGCTTTCTGATCTATGCTTTTCAAGCGTGTGACCATTTTCTCAATTTCTCCATTTCCCAAGTTACCGATATTTTTGCAGATAAACCGAAAGAAATTCAACGTTGCATATTCGTCATGCCAATGGAACTCTTCTGGATTGTTTTTAATTTTACTGACTCGCTGCTGTTCTTTGATTATCTGAGCAGCTACACCTTTCATCGAATCTTCGTATCTCATATTATTCACCTACTCTTCCTCAACGCCCAGTGACGGTTTAAATCTTTTATCCTTTGCCTGCGGTACCACGATCTCATAAAAATAAAATCCTAAATACCCAAGTGCCTGCTTCTTCATTTTATAAAAAGAAGTCCTGCCTATTCCTAACTCCTGTTGTACTTCCACATCTGTCTTATTATAATGACTGCAAAAACAGGAATGAAGGATTTCACTGAGCATCACACCATTCGGTGCATAGAACTTCACCAAAGTCATTCCCCGATAGATCATGTCCGACAATCCATAAATAATCATCAGATTATTCATCTCCCGGTGCATCTTTGGCACATTCAGCTGGTTGTTATAAATGCTCAGATAACTCAATGCATATGCCATATCTTCATTGATTTTCTCCTGGCATTCCATATCCAGTTCTTCTAACACAATCTGATTTTCCAAAATCAATTTCTGATAGCTTGTCATCAATTCTTTAATATCAGTATAATGTCTTTCGATTGTAACTTCCAGATAATCCTGTGCATGACTTGCCATCTGGAAGGTAATTTCTTTCATTGATTTAATTGCATAATCTCTGTCTGTCATCAGTTTCAAAATCTCCTTATCATCATCACACTAACTGGCGGTCTTTCAGACCAGTTCGCTTTCCCCATGATTTTGATGGGAAGCAATTACTTACTACAACTTGCAGAAGCGGATATCCAAAAGGCATTGTGGGAGCTGCCTTTGCTGACCGGAATCCATCTTCTTATGTAAAACCTGCAGGAATATAAAGGGAAAGTGACTATCCCTGCCGGTTAATAATCCAAATAATATCGTCTATACCAATCTCTCCTTATGCTGTTTTTCTCTCCATAAACCATTTATCCACTTCGTAAAACAAGTGGCTTTCCTGCCCTTGTATCATACAGGTGTACATCATTCCTACACCGCCTGCCTTTCTGCTGGCGCATCGCTCGATTTTCAAAATTCTGTCAATGCTATACTTTCTTCCATCCTCCCATGTAAAAAATATGGGAACCAGCTGTCCGTCTTTCCGAAACTCTGCCACTACATCTACATATACTTTGTTCATGCCGACACCTCACTATAAAATCTCAATTGCTCTTGGCGATGCCGGGATTCTGCGGATATATCCATTTAACTCCAACTGCTTGATTCTGGAAAATGCTGATGATGTTGATTTCACCCCGATCAATTTTCCAAATTCCCGTACTGTCGGCGGATATCCATGCTCCTTCGTATAATCCAAAAGACACTGATAACTTTCTTTCTGTTTTCTGGTTAATGTTTTTTTCAAATCTATCCCTCCAATTACCCATGAAAATAACTGTGTGGATGGATCGTGTGCGTACCAGCGTCTAAGTGGGATAAGACTTTATCTTGATACATTGCCGCTCGCTGTATACTGAAATAACCAAACCGTCGTCTGATCTCATCTACAGTACGATCCAGCTTCTCTAACTTTTCCTTTTTCTCCTGATTTCCAAATAAATCCAACTGCACGGGAATATCATCTAACACAAGATCCGCAGCTCGGATTCCCAGGCTTCTAATGGGATGTTCCCATTTATAATTATCTTTAAATAGCTGAAATGCTGCAGTTACAATCTCGTTTGTAATATTCGTTGGCTGTCGTAAATGTATCTGTCTGGAAAAACTATACAATCCATTATCTCGAACTGTAATTTCTACTGTTTTGCATTTAAATCCATGTTTCCGCAATCGTGCAGCTACACTTTCTGCCAATGCTATTTGAATGATCCAGACATCCAGATCATTTTCCAGATCTCTCGGTGTTGTAGTGCTATTACCTATCGACTTTACTGGTGCTTCATATCCTTCCTTGCAAACCGGATCTTCATCCCAACCATTTGCGAAAGCCCATAATACATTTCCTATTTTTCCAAAATGGCTCTCTAACAACTTTTCGTCTGATTCCGCAAGTTGCCCAATTGTCCGGATTCCAAGTTTTTGCAATTTCTTATTTGTCTGTCTTCCGACATAAAGCAAATCTGTCGCTGGAAGCTGCCATATCCTGTCTTTATAATTTTCTCGATTAAACTCTGTGATTGCATCCGGCTTTTTATAATCTGAACCAAGTTTCGCATAAATCTTATTCCAGGAAATTCCAATACTTACCGTTACACCCAGTTCGTATTTAATCCGATGGCTGATTTCTCTTGCAATCGTCATTCCGCTTCCTTTCAGATTTCTGCTGTCCGATACATCCAGCCAGGCTTCATCAATTCCATATGGCTCGATCTTGTCCGTATACTCCGAATAGATTTCTCTTGCCATCTGTGAAAATCTCAAATACAAATCCATCCGTGGTGGTACAAATATGATTTCCGGACAAATCTGTTTTGCCTGCCATAATGCCATTCCGGTCTTTACACCTTTTTGCTTTGCAATATAATTTGCTGTCAGCACAATCCCATGTCTGGCTTCCGGATCACCACCGACTGCCAGAGGCATTCCAGCAAATTCCGGATGATGTAGCATTTCTACACTGGCATAAAAACAGTTCATATCACTATGCAGGATCACACGCTCACTCAAACTTTTCACCTCCCAGCTGTTTTCTTCAACATGATGTCTTATCAATTTTTGTATGTTTAGTATATATCGACATTCCGGAGATAGTCAAGTAACATCTTGGTTATATTTTCTCCATTTTGGAGATTATTGTTGATTTTATTTCTATCATACGGTATAATGCATATAGAAAATTCAAATAGAAATGAGGCGAACAAATGCGTGATTTCGGGGAAATATTAGCAGAAAATAGAAAAAAGAAAGGATACTCTCAATCAGATCTGGTAGACCTGCTTTCTCAGGAAGGTATTCAGGTCACTACAAAAGCAATCTCCAAATGGGAGACCAATGCACGAGAACCAGCTTTACATGTTTTCCTGACACTTTGCCAGTTACTTGATATCGAAGATATATATGAATCCTTCTTTGGAGAAAACCCATATAACATTATGAGTGGATTGAATGAAGAAGGCAGAAATAAATTGATTGAATTTGCTGATATTTTGAAAGCTTCTAAAAAGTTTTCTCCACTGTCTGCAAAAATTATCCCATTCCATCATCCTGTAGAAATTACATGGGAACCAGTTTCTGCTGGTACTGGAAATTACCTGGAGGATTCTGTAAAAGAAACCTATGATGTAGGACACCTTGCTCCTGAGCAGACTGACTTTGGTGTACGGATTTCCGGTGACAGTATGGAGCCAGTTTATCATACAGATGATGTTGCATGGATTCAGAAAAAAGATTCTCTTGCTAATGGTGAAATTGGAATCTTCTATCTCAACGGCAATATTTACATCAAGGAATTACACGATGAGCCAGATGGTGTTTATCTGATCTCTTTAAATCAAAAATATCGTCCTATCCAGGTTTTGGAATCTGACTCTTTTAAAGTTTTTGGAAAAGTAATCGGGAAATGCAAAGGTGCAGAAATTCCGGGATTTCATTAGATTTCAACAGCAGGTTCATGATCCTGCTGATAACAATAAGCAAAGGAAGTGATTGAATGGCAATCAATAATACATTAAAAGATATTCGTGAAGAACGGAATCTCATTCAAGCAGATTTGGCTGAAGCCATAGGTTCCTGCAGCCAGACTATAGGCCGCATCGAACGTGGAGAACGTAATCCCTCTCTTGAGATTGCAATCCGGCTGGCCCATTACCTGAAAGTGCCTGTAGAAGATATTTTTCAAGTTGAAGACTGAAGCATAACAGCCGAAAAACCGAGGAGTAAAATCCCCGGTTTTCCTTTTGCTCAAAAATCACTGTAAACCACTTACATTTTCTTCTTTTCCGCCTGCTCCGTCAATCAGGTCATAACTCATATCTAAAAAGTCCAGTACCTTTGCTTCGCTGACCGAACCATCCAGTAAAATCGTGATCCAGTGCTGTTTATTCATATGATACCCAGGTAAAAATCCATAAGTCTGAATAATCATATTTGTCATGTCCGGATCACACTTTACGTCAATGATATCAACCAACTCTCTTCCTTCTAATCCCAGTTTCGATTTTTCAACCGTCATGATCACTGCATACCATTTTCCATTTTTATGTCGGAGTACTGCACTGTCCGGTAGTTTACTCCATAGATATTCCGGAAGTGTGCCATACTGTTTCTGCACATATTCAAATATTTCTTCTTTCTTCACAATCCATTCAACTCCTGATTCTTCTGATATCCTGTCCATAATCTTACCACATTTTTGTTCCCTATACTACCTGTCAAATTCTTTTGCATTTTCCCGGTTCTCCTGACTTTAACTAATAGAGGGATAAAACAGCAAGGACAGGAAGTGTATATACACTTCCGCAAAACGAGCAATTTAGGGAACCCTGCCCTAAATTAAAAACCCAGGAGTCACTACTTCGAAGAACCAAAGAAAGGAGAATCTGCCTATGGCAAAGAGAAAAAGAAATATGCAAATTTTATTTTGTGTTTCCCCGGAAGAAAAAAAGCTTATCCGTAGAAAGATGATTGAATCAAAAACAAAAAATATGGGTGCTTATCTTCGTAAAATGGCAATCGACGGTTACATCGTCAACACCGATACTACTCCACTGAAGAAACAGTATGAGGAAATGCATAAGATTGGTGTGAATATTAATCAGATTGCGAAAAAAGTAAACAGCACCGGAGATCTATATCCGGAAGAAATGCAAGAATTGAAAGAGATGGTGAAAGAATTATGGCGTATCTTAAGATCTTCCCAATTAAAGTAACAGACAAGAAAGCTCTGGACTACATCACGAATCCAGATAAAACAGATGAAAAACTGTTAGTTTCCAGTTTTGGCTGTTCCCCGGAAACTGCAGATCTTGAATTTTCTATGACAAGAGAAATGGCAAAAAAGAATGGAATGGACAAAGGTGATAACCTGGCATTTCATCTGATCCAGTCATTTAAACCTGGAGAAGTTGATGCCGAAACTGCCCATCGCTTAGGGCAACAATTTGCAAACGAAGTCCTGAAAGGAAAATATGAATACGTGATCAGCACCCATGTTGATAAAAATCATATTCATAACCATATCATCTTCAACGCTGCAAGCTTTGTTGATCATCACAAGTACGTCTCTAATAAGCGGAGCTACCATAAACTCTGCAGAATCAGTAATCGTATCTGCCATGAAAATGGACTTGCCACCAGTATGCCATCCGGAGAAAAAGGAAAAAGCTATAAAGAGAACATGGAATATCATCGTGGCACCAGTTGGAAAGCCAAACTACGTGTTGCAGTTGATAAGGCAATCTGGACTTCCATCAACTATGAGGAATTTCTACAAAAAATGCAGTTAGCCGGATACGAAGTCCGCCAAGGAAAGCATCTATCCTTCCGTGCACCGGAGCAGAAAAACTTCACTTATATGAAATCTCTCGGAAGCTATTATTCGGAAGAAAATGTTCGTATCCGCTTGGCTAAAAATCGTAGCAAAGTGAAAACTCCAAAGCATCTGTCCAGAGAAGCTCGCCTGTATATCAATATTTCCACTTATGTTACGACCGGCAATCGAGAAGGATTTGAACGATGGGCAAAGCTCAATAATCTGAAAGAGGCAGCCCGCACCTTTAACTATCTTTCCGAAAACAACCTGTTGAATTATGAGGATTTCAAGCAGCATGTATCTGACATTGAAGTTTCTGTGAAAGTTGCCGACCAAAAAATAGCACAAATCAACAGTGATCTGAACACGCAGAAAGTCATTCAGAAACACTGCGATTCTTACCGGCTCTGCCGAAAAGTGATTGAGGATTGCAAATCTGCTAAAAATCCAAAAGATTACCGTACCAAGCATCAGGCAGAATATCAGCTCCACGATTCACTAAAAAAAGAGCTTCAGGATCTCGGCGTTACCAAAATCCCAAGCTCTGACAAAATCCAGAAGCGGATTGAAAATCTTGAATCTGAACAGGATGCTACTGTCCGGGAAAAACAGGAATTGCAGAAAAAGCAGAAAACCCTAGAGATCATTCAGCAAAATTTCACTGCACTGCTCGATGCTCCTGAGATCAGTTCTGACTTACTTCAGGCAAAACGGGAATCTGTTTCTGTCACAAGAGATAAATGAAATTGCACTGACAACCCAATTATTCTCTTCCAAATCATCCCAAGGTTTCAGCCCATTTCCTCCCAGCTGACACCATACGGTGCACCTCAGGAGGTATGACCGGCAATAAAGAAAAATCTGTCATCTTGCAAGATTTCTTCTTTAGCCAGATTATCTCTTGTTTCTTTTTTCTGTCTTGCTCGCCTCTGCTGCTTCTTTTGTTTCGCAACAGCTGCTTTTTCTTCCAGCGTTTTCTTATGTTTTTTCCATAAGTTTTTCTAGTGTACGATGTTTTTCTGTCATTCATATTCTACTTGTGCATTGTCTTTGTGTCGAAAAAAACGCTTTCAAACTTCCAGCATATTTCTATTCTATTATCAGAATAAACTTTCATTTTGTCAATCAGCTTCTCCTTTATTTCCTCTATAAGCTCCATCTGATCAGCAAAGCATCGTAACTGGCTGATATTCTTTTCTGCCTGCTGGTCATTCTCTTACTGAATGCTCTGCCTGCTTTGAAGTTCTTTTAACCTTTTCTCCAGTCGGGCTGTTTCTTCATCGTACTTCTTCTTTTCAACAAAAAATCCTCTCTGGATAATTTATCGTCTGTGTACTGTTCATAAAGCAGCATCCATGTCTTTTTCATGGTTGCTATCGTCTTTGTCAGAGTTTTTATCTCAGCAGCTTAGGAATAAGGAATCGTCTTGTTTCTTACACTTTTGGACAGTTCCGTTTCTTTTACCAACAACGACTGATTGTAACCGCACAGCAATCTAATATTTCTGTAAATGCCTCCTGCGAATACCCTGCCTTCTCCCTCTCACGTCTTAATCTCTCTCCAATTTCAATTTTTCTTCTTTCCATAATCATTCCTTTCCGGAGAATGACCATAAAAAGATTTCCATGAGAAAAGACGCAAAGGAAAACCCATAGAATACTCTCTATCGGTCATTCCACTGCGTCTTAGGTGTTAAGTAATTTACCGCCTTTACATGTAGGCAATATGTAATTGTTTTCCTCTCTGCACATCAGATTTATATAAATAAATCAAATGCTTACCATTCCATACCTTATCTTTTCCACGACGGATTTACCTTTTTACACATACTTTACTTTTATCAATCAAAATATCTAAAAATTACCCGAAAAAGAAAAGGTTCATCTGCGCTTTTTACCCAGTTTTTTAATAAGTCATTTAACACTATCAGCTATGCTTTTGCACCTTCCAGCTAACCGCTTCTTTCCTGCTGCAAATGAAGCTGCTGTAGATACCATTTTTCTGAAGCAGTACATCATGGGTTCCCTGCTCTGCAATTCTTCCTTTTTCGATTACAAGAATCTGGTCTGCCTTACGCACAGTCTTTAATCTGTGGGCAATCATTATAATGGTCTTTTCCTTTGTCAGCTCCTCTACTGCATTCATCAAATCCGCCTCATTCTCCGGGGCTACATTGGCAGTTGCTTCATCATTTATGGATATGTCCGCATCAAGGACATCCATGATCTTTTGATATGTAATGATGCTCGGCCGTTTAATATCCGCTTCGATCTTATTCAGATGTGAACGGCTGATTCATACTCTTTCTGCCAGTTCTTCCCGGGATATTCCACGTTCAGTACGCAATATTCTAATTGTCTCGCCTATATCGCGTTCTCCAATGTACATCTCATTACCTCCTGGTGTGCTTTATTATATAGATCAAAAATACATCTGCATAGTGACCACTGGTGACATTTTTTTTATTTATTTCCCGTTCAGATTTTATACTATTTTCTGACATATATATTTCGTCATAGTTTTACTTTTATCGTTACACTACACCAAAAACTATCATCAGCACATAAGCATAAAATCCATAAAAAAAGAAGGAGCTTACTCCTTCTTTAGCTCTTTAGTAATACGTTTATATAATTTAATCGATTCAATTCACATTCTAAATCGTATGTTTTATGACAATTTATGTAGTAGCTGTAACATCTTTTCTTCCAACTCATCTATGTTTATTGGTTTTTCAATGTAATCATCTGCTTTCATATTCAGTACATGCAGTTTATCTCGTATTTCACATCCTTCCAGAATAACCAACAATGGAGCCTGAGTCTTACAGCGTATATCAAAAATCATCTTAAAATCCCCATGTCGGATTCGCACTTTATCATAATTTATAATTATAATATCATATCGAATATCCGTTATATATGACAGTTCTTCACTAATATCATGGGTTTCAATAATTTTATCTATTTTTATAATCTGATCTATCATGCGATAAATATCGTCTTCCGTACTACTTTCACTTATGAGCAATATTTTCATAGATTTACAATACCCCCATATACATTTTATGAATATAACAAAACTGTTAGCGTAAAGTTTTCCTCATCTATATCAAAGTTCAATAAACCATTGTATTTATTCACTGATTTTTCAATTAAAGCTAACCCCAATCCATACCGAGTCAAATCGGATTTCATACTTATCAGATGACCATGCCTGTCTTTTTTTACCTTCCCATCAAATGAATTTGATATTTTTATAAATAGATTTTCTTTTCGATAAATAATCTTAATATGAATATATCGCCTAGATACACACTTCAAAGCTCCCTCAATTGCATTATCTAAAGCGTTTCCAAGAATAATAAAGATATCACCATCCGAGAAAGGAAATTTATAAGGAACTTCAATTTTTACAGTACACTCAATGCCTTGTTTTACAGCAATTTCGCATTTATTATTTACAATGTAATCAAGCAAAACATTCCCAGAATTGGCAGGTCCATCCTTTTCTATTTTTTTGTTCTGCATAATACCATCAATAAACTCATTTAATTGAGAAAGTTCTCTTTGATAAACCAATTCTTTTATGAAAGAAAGCTGATGATAAAATTTATCTCTAACCATTTTATCATTTAACATGGCAGTTTCTTTTACATATATTTGCTCCTGAAATAAGGAAATTTGTTTTTCGTATATTGCATTTTCTCTTCTTATTTCTGTTTGTTCCAATAGCTTTATATATATATCATAAACCAATAGGTTCAACGCAAGGATTAAAGTAGAAGAAACCGTCGAAAAAGCAATCAATTCCAGTCTATCAATTCTACTCGTTATAAGAAATATATTATATACAACAACAGTGCTTATTACCGGCAAAACTGTAAGCATAAAGCAATACTTGCTTGGCATATCACATTCTATACTTGGATCAATAACTAATGGAATTATTTTTACGAGTGCTAACATTATAATTTTGCAAATTATAGAACAAAGCAATTCAAAATTTGCATAATCATTTCCTTTAACAATACTCATAATTGTATATCCCAAAAGCATTTCTATTGCAATCCATATAAAGTGATACAGAAATACCATAGCTATTTTTTTATGCAGCTTCCCGTCATAGGCTATTAAGCAAATTACCAGTACACCCGCTGCACTCAGAAATAATTTAGGCAGTGTAATATTATTATTATTTTCACAATACAAGCTTAACAAAAAATAAAATATCCACAAAAAAATTGTTTTATTTTTAATTGTCCTCCTTATAAACAAAGCATCCAAAAAAGATTTGATTATCAAACAAGACATGAAAGAAGTGAATATTTGAATCAAAATATTTATGCCTGCCATTATACATCACCATCCCAAAGTAGTTTACTATATCTTGCTCGAACATCTTTTTTATATGTATCACTAATATTTAAAATTCTTCCATCTTTTGTTTCAACCTCTGTATATCCAACCTTTCTAATTTGTTGAAAATTGACCAAATACGATTTATGAATTCTAATAAACGGAATACTATAATTGACTGAAATTTCTTTTTCGACATCATCTAGTTTTTTATAAAACTTGTACAGTTTACCTTTTAATACAATATGTACTCTACTTCCACAGCTTTCAAAATAAATAACATCTCTAAGTATAACTGTCAAAATGTCCTTATTAAATCTGAAACAGTAAATGCCATTTGCACTCCTTATTCGGTCTATCGCCAAGTCAAGAAACATATAAAACCGTTTATCATTAATTGGCTTCGACATAAATCTAAAAGGTTCAACTTCGAACAATTCTTTCAAATAATTATCATAATTTGACACATAAATGAGCAGTACCGTAGTATCAATACTTCTGATATATTTTGCAGTAGCAATTCCATTCATCTGCCTCATTTCAATATCTAAATAAATCAGATCATATTTTTTACCCTTTAGTATACTGCTCTTTAAGCCACTTCCATCATTAAAAAGATCAACGGTAAAATCTAAATCTCTTTCATCCTGGTATTTCATAAGCAGTTTATTAATACTCTTAGTTATCTCTAGATCATCATCACAAACAGCTATATTAATCACTGAAATACCTCCTGCTATTGCTCCAATAATTTCATATTTTTATTTTTGCCGATAATTTGTACTATATGAAATACCCCCATCGTAAGGGATACAATAAAAGCCAAACGGTTAGCATCCAATATAACACCCAAAGCAGAAGTGAAAACAAGAAATAGAAGCACATATACAAGCCTTCGATAAAATATGCAACGCTCATCACTGGATATCCTTCTATTTTTATCATCTATGGGGCCAACAATAAAAATTAGAATTCCCATAACAACACATAAAGCAAATGAAAAAATAGACGGTATAACAGCATATTTTGCGATAAGTAAAACCATACTCAAAACCATACCGGATAACACTGTACAACTCCAAAATCTTTCCAAATGCACTCCACCTGCAAATGCTCTTAGCAATGAAAAAAAAGTCAAAAACAGAATTCCATATCTAAACATTCCAAGCAAGAACGATATACATAACGCAATAACAGTGTTAATCGCCACTTCAATAGCCATAAGTAATCCAAATTTACATACTTCATAATCTAGATTTTCACTACTGCTCTCGCTAATCATAAACTTAGTTAGTAAATCGGCTATTTTTTCCATTCTCTTCCTCTTCTTTATGTTCTTTCATCTTACGAGCATTTTCCGGAAATGGCGGCTGATGAAACAGGAAGAAACATATTCCTTCGTTTAATACGTCTACGGTAAAATCTGCAACATTTTCCAAATAACCTGCAACTGTTTTTTTTAACATAACACAACCTCCAAAAATGTATTTTTTACAGTACGGATTATACTACAAAAAAAGGAAAATGGAGGATACTCGTAAAAAATCCTGAGCAACTCGTAAAAAATCAGTTCTGGTAGAGTAAGACGGACAGGCAAAAAATATTTTCATTCATAGTTATTTCCATTAATCCATTATATTTCAGCGCAGTTTCTTCAATGAGACCAATTCCCATCCCATGGTTACTTTTATCTGTTTTGCTTGTACGCAAGCGTTTACCATTGTTGTCGAATTTAATTAATTCTGGATTAAAAGTGTTTTTTACCTTTAATAAAAAATTTCCTTGTTTAACTCCCATACTTATTTCAATCTTCTTAGCTCCTTCAATATCTTTTGTCCCATCAATTGCATTATCTAATGCATTTCCAACTATAATACATAAGTCGGCATCATCAAATGGAAGTTTCATCGGAATTTCAATATGATATTCAACAGCAATTTCATATTTACGCGCAACATCAAATTTATCTGCCAATAGTCCATCAATAAGTGCATTTCCACTTATAGTGGTTACCTGCAGAACACCTTTTTCATCAGTAAGTTGATGAATATAATCTCGTAATCTGACGTATTCTTTAGAAAGAGCTAATTTTTCTATTGCTATTAAATGGTTTTTTATATCATGTCGAAAACGGCGCAACTTTTCATTATGTTCCTCACGCTCTTCCATTTCCCTTTTATATATATCTATACTTTGTTTATAAATATCGTTTTTACGCTTGATTTCCGCATCTGCAGCAATCTTGTCAAACATCTTAAAACATATAACATTTAAAAGCAGGATAATAATTGAAGACATGGTTGAACCCAAAAGTTTTGTTTCATTCAGACTTAATAGATAAAGATTATATACAATATATAGGCTCCCTGCTGTCATACTTACATTAGCAAGCCAATTCATATAATCCAATCTTTTTATTCCAGACACGCGAAATAGTTTCACTATTCTGACTATGATCAGAATAATTAGTTTTGAACATGTAGACCCAAAAAGAGAAAACTGTTGGAGCTGTGAAGAATTCAAGAATGCTCTAATCCCCAAAGCAACTATCAACTCCGAAGCCGCCCCAATACATATAATAAAGAGAACCGTAAGCGTAATATACTTTATATCTTCACGATATAATACAGCGCAAAATATTATTAGAATAATAAAACTATATAACATACTAATTACGCCTACAAATTTAAAATTCATACTTATCGCTGTATCTAATAAAAAATAAAGCATCCAAATAGTGTACTGTTTTACTTTTCCCTCATACCTATTCGTCATGAAAAGATCAAAAAAATCTTTCAATATCAATGTAAAAATGGCCGGAACCAAAATAGCAACGACTAGCCTAACCTCACTCATTCAGTGTACCCCCCAAAATATCCAAATACCTTTTCCGAATAATATTTTGTCTATCCTGACTAATCTGTAAAACTGTTCCATCCGACAATATTAGTTTTGAAAAAGTAATTTTATCAACAAAGTGAAAATTCACATAAAACGACTTGTGAATACGCAAAAAAGGAATCTTGTTCTGGACCAAACGTCGTTCAACCTCATCCAGTTTCCCATAATACCGATAAGTGCTCTCCTCCGTATGTATATTAACAATCCTTCCTGCACTTTCAAAATACATAATTTTTCTTATCAGAACCTTTCCAACCGTTTTATTATATTTATACTCAAAGTATGCGTCCTCCTCAATGATTCTCTCATATGCGAAATCAATAACCTCTTCAAATTCTGTCTCTTTAATTGGTTTTTTAATAAAACGAAATGGCTCAACTTCAAACAATTGCATAAAATACGTCTCATAACTTGAAACATAGATCAGAAGTACATCCCTATCTAATCTCCGGATGCTTTTTGCTGCTTCAATGCCATTTTTACCAGACATCTCTATATCTAAATAGATAATGTCAAAGCGATCTCCTTTTTCATATATCCTTTCCAAAGAAGCTCCATCATAAAAAATTTCTATGTAACGATCAATCATCTTTTTATCCAAATAACGATTGAGCATCTCTTCTATTTGAGTAACTAAAATTTTATCATCATCACATATAGCTATTCGCAGCATTATTCAGCCTCCTCATTTGCTTGTACCTCCAAAAGCCTCCGCATGATCAGATTTAAATTCTCTTTGTTTTCAGAATTTAAATCCTGATAGTCCACAAAAAAATCATAAAATTCCTCAATAGTCTTATCTATTTCTATCTGATGTTCCAATTTATGCTTTTTATCCGACAAGCAAAACAAATACTCTAATGTAACGTTGAAAAAATCTGCCATGATGAGCGCTAAATCCAGTTTTGGAACTCCAATCTCTCTTTCAATCTTACTAATAGTTTGTTGCGTAGAACCAACTTTCAGCGCTAATCCGGTTTGCGTTAGATGTTTTGCATCTCTTAGTTCTTTAACTCTATTTTTCATCGCATTCTCCTCGCTCTTTACATTTATTTTATCTAAAAAGGCTCCGAGTAATACCAATAATAGAGTTTATAGATACTTTATTTGTGGTATTTTGTTTCTCTATTTTTGTCGATAATGATAAAATTTTTTAAATATCAAAATAAAAAACGCAGAAAAATTTCATTTTCTTGAAATTTTCTGCGTTTTTTACACCAAATATTTCTTAATTTAGGTATTCAATAACTCTATTTATCCCAAATAATCAATCGTGCAATATAGTTTTGGGATTCGCTTCATATTGACTACGATATTCTGTCGGAGAAATCTTCATTATTTCTCGAAAAGCGGTAGCAAATTTACTTTGATTTATGTATCCCACTTGTTGTGCTATATCTGCTACCGTATCCTGTGTCTGTCTTAACAGAACTGCTGCCTGCTTTATTCTATACGTTTTCATGTAGGTAGCAATAGGCATACCATAAATTCCTTTAAAAGTTTCTTTAAGCGTGGATGTATTAATTAAATATTCTTTCGATAATTCTTCAATGGTTGGTCTCTCTTTAAGATTAGCAGTCAGTTTCTTATGTATTTTCTTTACCACTTCCACTTGTGGTGGCATATATTGAGCACGCTGATTTTCGGATCTAACATCAACCATACACAAAAATAGTAATAATTCCTGTATTTTTAACTTGAAATATGCCATTTGAATTCCTTCCGGAACTCTATATAATTCTGAAAAAATATGTTCAATCTCATCCTTGGCCGGCATAATAAAACTTGTGTCCTTTCCACAAAACTTCTCTTTAAAGCCAATAAAATCGATCTCTGTGTCTTTTAACGAATCTGGTGGATTTTCAGAAATTATATCAAGATCAATAACTACTGAAACGCCCCTATAGTGTTTTAAAGGAAAACTCATTACTGGTGCACAATTTTCCATCATATGTATAGATAGATCACCCTCACCTAAATACAAATAAGCTCCATTTTTAAGTTGAGATCCTTCCCTACCCTCACGGCAATGATTTATCTCCATAACATTCCCTGATGTATTATTCTTCCAGCTAAACTCTGTGGTTTCAAACTCATTATAAATCAACTCTATTCCCGGAAATACATTATATACTGTCATCAATCCCAAGCCATCGGAACAGTCAAATTTTAGTAAGCGTCCGAATCCATTTTCCTTTTGAATTACGGATGCATTTTTCATCACTTTCATTTTTATATTAGAATCCATACATTCTCCCACAGATTTGAAATTATTAACTCTTAAATACATTTTACTCTTTAAAGATTCATTTGTACATAAAGATTTAACATGGAATCATGCTACTCAAAATCATACATGACTCCATGTTATTTCTTGTACAACTAACACCAATCAAATATTACAAACATTTGTTGTTTTTGCTCACACAACTACCACAACTTCCATTACAGCATCCGCCATTTTTCTTTTTCATCCTGATTTCATAAATCGCCCATCCAGCATATGCCAAAATTGCAACTGCTAAAATAATAGTGACCATTTTCTTCCCACCTTTCATACTATACAATCCTCCCAATATGATAAATAATAAAAGTCATTCCCCATGCAACAGCAAGCTGAAATACTGCTGAAAAACACATCCACTTCCAACTTCTTGCTTCTCTCTTGATTGTTGCCATTGCTGCTGCACATGGTATATAGAGCAGACAAAAAATCATCAAGCAGAATGCATTTAACTGCCCGAAGCCTGCGGTACCGAGAATCCCTACCAAAGTGTTCATACCAGCTTCTGAAGTAATATTGGGAATACCAAATAAAACTGCACAACTGGATACCACAACTTCTTTTGCAGAAATACCTGCGATTAAAGCCACTGCAATCTGCCAGTAACCAAGCCCAATCGGTTCAAAGAAAGGTACTAGCCAATGTCCAAGAACAGCTCCAAAACTGTCAACCATTTCCGTTGTGTAACCATGTGGTCCAAAGTTCAAGAGTATCCACATAGCAATAGACGCAACAAAAATCGTAGTACCCGCTTTTGTAAGATAATCTTTTACTTTTTCCCATACGTATATTGCCACGGTTCGGGAAC
>ENA-OOYH01000074-OOYH01000074.1-human-gut-metagenome-genome-assembly--contig:-NODE-74-length-28717-cov-2.783790_pt1 | contig 28717 bp, 38 predicted proteins | sample MGYA00241699_ERZ501370 | MGnify/ENA primary metagenome ERZ501370 (study PRJEB25962, sample SAMEA2042655) | human gut metagenome | biome: human gut; feature: human-associated habitat; material: faeces... | reverse complement strand
TGATGAAACTGGGCTTGTAGTGGCTTATACGAGTGAAGAAAGATTGAATGTGAAACATTAAATATAGATTGATTATGAACGAAGAACTTTTAAAATTAGCATACCAATCTCTCAAACGTCAATTTGATGACATTAGCAAAGATAGTTGGATATGGGCTGATTTCTTTGAAGATGAAAAAGTGGGATTTGATTACTTCAAAAAACAAATTGAACAGGACGAAGATTTCGCCTCCCTGCAAGACGAGACATATTACTTGGGCGAGGATTTAGATGAGCTGGCGTATGATATAGCTTATGAAATTGCTTCAAAGTTGAGAGAAAATGATTTTTTTCATCAATGCGGACAATGTATGTTAGAGAACTTATAGAATTGAATGATTATGGATAGAGGTAAAGAAATAGAATTGGCAGCTAATTCTATCATAGATGATTTGAACGGCTTAGAGGGGTTCGATAGAACTGATATGATAAATATGTTTGGCTCTGGCATTACTTGGGCAGAAGAACATCCAATAACAGACAGTAACGGTTGTAAATTCTGTAAAGGTGAATCGGTAACAGAATGGGGATGCTTAGGTCGTTCAAGAAAAGGACGTTTAAAGTATGGATATAAAGAAATCGTTGAACCTGTAGATTTTGGTAATACTTGCAGTCTAACAATCACTGGAACAACGCTTAATGTCGATTACAACGCATATTCAACCGATTCTTCTTTTTATGATGAAATAGCGATTAACTTTTGCCCGATGTGTGGCAGAAAACTGAATGAAGTAGAAAATAATGAAAATAAATAGCTTATGAACTCAATTAACGACGAAAGAGGTTGCAGCGTATGTCAACCCGGTAAAGAAAACTATTGCACTTACATTACCAAATTGAAAGGTAAGAGAGTAAGAATGTACCAATATGACTATCGCACTGAAAGTGGCGAACTGTTTGCTTGTTGTGCACCTACCTTAGAGGCGTGTAGAGAAAGACGGGATAAATGGCTTAGTTCACGACAATAAGCCGATTGTCGTGTATAACGATGAAGATATTTCGTTATCTTTGGTTGTGGTAGTACCTTTGGGGTACAATCGCGGGGTGGAGCAGTTGGTTAGCTCGCTACTTTGACTTGGTAGAGGTCGGTTGTTCGATTCAGCCCCCCGCAACAATGAATATTAACTTGAAAATTTGACACGATTATGAACATTCTTACATTAAGCATCAAACAGAAGTATTTCGATGAAATCTTGGCAGGCAAGAAAACCCACGAATACCGTGAAATCAGACCAACAAACGCTAAGAAATATATCACTTACCTATGTGGCGGTAAAGAATATCCGACTGATGCAGAACTGCCTGAAGAAGGTGAGGTAGAATTGAAGCCTATCAAGTACGATGCAATCAAGCTTCTGACAGGTGCATATACGGGTAAACGTCCTTACATCATTATAGAGGTAAAGAATGCAGAAGCAGTAATTCTCACAGATGAAAACGGTAATGATATTGTTTACGAACATCAAGGCGAAGAATATCTTGCCGCACAAATGGATTATACTTTGGGTAAGATATTAGAGAAACATATAGATTGATTTGTTTAACTTTTAAAATTAGAAAGCAGAGTCGCAAGAAGAATTAACAGAGTAGCCGGACCTCGCAGAAATATGAATGGTGCAGGGGCAGGTGGTAGATTGGTTGCCAATCGTAGAGGTACAGCAAGTGCCACACAGTTAGGATCACGCAGACAGCGTTACAGTGATCTTCGTACTTCATTTGGTTTAAGTGGTGGCTAGCTATGAACAAAGTAGAACAAGCGAGCCAATATATAGACCTCATTCGGGTAAAATCGAATGAGGCTTTACTGTTTTTATCACTTGGTAAAGATTCGCTTGTTCTGCTTGATTTAGTCTATCCGAAGTTTGACCGGATTGTTTGCGTGTTCATGTATTTCGTCAAGAATTTGGAACATATTAACCGTTGGATAAACTGGACTAAAGCCAAATATCCGAAAATAGAGTTTGTTCAAGTACCACATTGGAATCTCACTTATATTCTCCGTGGCGGTATGTATTGTGTGCCAAATCTGAAAGTAAAGCTGTTGAAGTTGGCAGATGTGGTAAAGGCTATGCAACTTACTCATGGAGTTTATTATACATTCTTGGGCATGAAAAAAGCTGACGGTATGAATCGTAGACTTATGTTGAAAGGGTATGAGGTAAACGGCTACGAGAATAACGGTATGGTTTATCCTTTAGCTGATTGGACACAAAAGGATATTCTTGCTTATATGAGGCAGCATAATTTACCCGAACCAGTTCGGTATTCATTGAAAGCCAGTTCGGGAGTAGGCTTCAATCTTGATTGTATGCTTTGGATGGAGAAGAACTATCCACAGGACTTACAGAGAATTTACAAAACTTTCCCGATGGCTGAAAGAGTACTTTGGGAGTATCATAATCAACAAAAGTAATATGTATGGAACTAAGTAAATATATCAAGAGTGAATCGGTAGAACTTAACCGTTCTGCCATTCGTTTTGCAGACTACAATCCGAGAAAACTTTCCGATGAATCACGCAAAGCATTAAAGCGTGGTATCAAGAAATTCGGATTGGTAGGTGGAATAGTTGTGAATAAGCGTACCGGGCTTACCGTAGTCAGCGGGCACCAGCGTTTGTCTGTCATGGACGAATTGCAAAAGTTTCCCGATAACGACTATCGCATTCGTGTCGATGTCATTGACGTGGACGAACAGCAGGAAAAGGAGTTGAATATTCTAATGAACAACCCTAATGCACAAGGTTCTTGGGATTTTGACGCTCTTGCCCGTATTGTTCCTGATATTGACTGGAAAGATGCAGGATTGACGGATGCCGACTTGAATATGATTGGGGTTGATTTCCTTTTGCAGACCGAAGAAGAAAGCTCCATTGCTGACGAACTGGAAAGCATGATGTCGCCTGTAACAGAACAGAAAGAAGCCGATAAAGCCGCCAAACAGTTGGAACGTGCTGAAAAGGTAGCCCACATGAAAGAGGTCAAGCATCAGGTGAAAGAAAACGCACAGAAGCAAGCTGAGAACATGGATGCCTATGTGATGTTGTCCTTCGATACCTATGAAGCTAAAGCCGCTTTCTGCGAAAGGTTCGGGTATGAGCCAGATATGAAGTTTATAAAGGGAGAAGTTTTTGATGAACAAGTAGAAAGAATAGATTAATTATTGGGAGGAAAGCTGAGTTAGAAAGAAAACATATAGCCAGTTATATCAGCAGTCCAGACGAATAATGTACAACGCTGGAAGACAATACGGGTTAGGTTCTGCAAGACAAAGAAACATAAGGGATAGAACGAAATCCATAATGGGAAGATATGCTGAGAAAATAGATAGCTATTTCTCAAAAAGAGGAGTTGATGTCTATGGAAACAAGCCAATTTCTCGCCGTGTATATATGGGTAACAATAACGGTTAAAATTATGATTGGCGATTTTATACTTTGGATAAGGAATGTTCTAAAGCAAAACCTGTTTTGTGTTCATCATTATGTTTGGAAAGGTAGTGTGATGTTCTCTGAGTTCAGGTATGAACAATGTGAGAAATGTGGAAAATTAAAGAAGTAATATGAGCAATAGTGAATCTCAAAATAGAAAAGGTAAAGGAGGAAGAAAGCCAAAGTTTGATTATACAAGCGAGGACTTTCTTTCTCTCGTGGAATCGTATGCCAAAAAGGGATTCACTGACAAGGAAATAGCCTATGCCATAGGGATTTTACCACAAACTTTCTGCGAAAAGAAAAGTGAGTACACCGAAATATCCGAAGTCTTAGCGCGTGGGCGCGCGACAATCAATGCCACTGTAAGGGCTAAATTCCTTGCAATGGCTCTCGGTGGCATAAAAACCAAAAGCACCGTGGTAAGAAAGCTCCGTGATTCAGAAGGGAATTTGACGGGCGAAGATGAATTACAAGTAAGCGAAAGCGAGTTGGCTCCTAATTTGCAAGCAATGTCCGTTTGGCTGTACCACCATGATGAAGATTGGAGAAAGATTGAGCGCAAACAAGATGAAGACGCTGATATTCCAACAGACATAGAGCATGGCATCAACATTGATTCTTGGATTAAAGACAAGCTGAAATGATAGTACCTCAAGAAATTTACCATCCATTATATGAGGATAAGGAAAAATTTATAATTCTTATCACCGGTGGGCGTGGTAGCGGAAAGTCTTTCAATGCTTCTACTTTCATTGAGCGGTTGACCTTTGAAATGACACTGGCAGAGAAGATAGTTCATCAGATTCTTTACACCCGTTACACGATGGTTTCTGCCGGTATGTCTATCATCCCCGAAATGATGGAGAAGATAGATTTGGACGGTACCACGAAATATTTCAAGACCACAAAGACGGACATAGTCAATAAGATGACTAAGAGCCGTATCATGTTCCGGGGTATCAAGACTTCTTCCGGGAACCAGACAGCAAAACTGAAATCCATTCAAGGCATTACGACTTTCGTCTGCGATGAAGCGGAAGAATGGACAAGCGAAGATGAGTTCGATAAAATAATGCTCTCCATTCGCAAGAAGGGTATTCAGAACCGGATTATCATTATAATGAACCCATGCGATTCCAATCACTTCATTTACAAGAAGTACATTGAGAAAACTCACAAGCTGGTAGAGATTGACGGTGTGCAGGTTCAGATTTCCACTCATCCGAATGTGCTCCATATCCATACTACGTATTTTGATAACTTGGATAACCTTTCTCCTGAGTTCCTGAAAGAGGTGGAAGATATGAAGGTGAGTAATCCTGAAAAGTATGCTCATGTGGTTATCGGCCGTTGGGCAGACGTGGCGGAAGGTGCTGTGTTCAAGAAGTGGGGAATTGTTGACGAGTTCCCGGCTTGGGCAAAGAAAGTTGCTTTCGGGCAAGACTTCGGTTATACGCATGACCCGTCTGCTTCCATTCGTTGTGGTATCGTTGATAACGCCCTTTACTTGGATGAAGTGGATTACCGTACTGGATTGCTTTCTTCTGACATCATCAAGACTCTTCGCCCATGGGGTTTGAAAGTCATAGCTGATAGTGCTGACCCTCGATTGATTCAAGAGATACACAACGGAGGAATCAAGATATATGCCGTAGAGAAAGGTGCAGGTTCTATCAATGCCGGAATTGACAAAATGAAAGATATGGAGATTTATATAACCAAACGCTCATACAACTTGCAAAGCGAGTTCAGAAAGTATGTTTGGGCAAAGGATAAGGACGGGAACTATATCAACGAACCGGAAGACCATGACAATCACGGAATAGATGCTGTACGTTACTATGTATTGGGTGAGCTTCTTGGTAAGATTCAGAAACCGAAAGATTTAACAGGAATATTTACTCACTAAAATTATAGATTATGCCATTGAATTTAGAAGAAATATTAGCATTGCCTGACATCGGGCAGAAGATAAACTACCTGAAGAAAGGTAGGAAGACTGAACTTCCCGACCGTTGCAAACTTTGGGATGATTGGAATCCGGAACGCCACGAAATCATGGTTGACAAAAAGAAGTATCCGGACAGAAAGGTTCTTGAAAAAGAAGCAGAGAAACACTTCGATGAAAAAACTGGTAAGACTTATGAAATCGAAGCAAAGTATAAGACTGAATCGGTGAACCGTATTTCCATTCCATTGGAACAAGATATAGTGAACATTCAAACTGCTTTCACGGTCGGCACAGAACCGTCTATGGATTGCACTCCGACTGATGATGATGAAAAGAAGCTGTTGGATGCGGTAAAGGCTGTATTTAAATCCAACAAAATCAAATATCAGAACAAGAAGATTGTTCGTGCTTGGTTATCCGAACAGGAAGTTGCCGAGTATTGGTATGTCACTGATGATGATTCATTTTGGGCGAAGTTCTGGAAGAAAATAAAGACTACCTTCGGGGGGAAGGTCAAGCCCACCAAGAAACTGAAAAGTGTGTTATGGTCTCCATTCAGAGGTGATAAGCTATACCCGTTCTTTAACGATGAAGGTAAAATGATTGCTTTCTCACGTGAGTATAAAAAGAAACTCATGGATGATTCGGAGGTCACCTGCTTTATGACTATTACGGACGAAATGGTTTATCAATGGGATTTGTCTAAAGGATATGAAGAAAGAACTCCTTTTGCTCATGGATTCTCAAAACTACCGGTTCTCTATGCTTATCGTCCTGAACCTTATTGCAAGAAGATAAAGACATTCCGTGTCCGGCTGGAAAAACTGTTATCTAATTATGCTGATTGTATAGACTACCATTTCTTCCCACTGCTGAAGCTAATTGGAGATGTAGAGGGTTTCATGGGTAAGGTTAAGGATAGAATGGTCAAACTTACAGGTGAAGGTGCGGATGCCCAGTATCTGACGTGGAACCAAGTTCCGGATACGGTACGTTTTGAAGCAGAAACACTCACTAATATGGCTTATGATATGTCAAACACTCCAAGAATATCGTTTGAGACATTGAAAGGCATAGGCAAGGCTTCCGGCACTGCTTTCCGCTTCATGTTTATGGGTGCACATATGGCGGTAGAAAATCACGGTGAGGTTATCGGTGAGTTCTTGCAGCGGAGAGTAAATTTCATTGTTTCCGCTTTAGGCTCTATCAATCCAACCGAGTTTAGCAAGGCATCGCAGACCATTGACATAGAAACAGAACTGGTTCCATATATGATTGATGATTTGAATGATAAGGTGACTACTGCCGTTTCCGCTGTCAGTGGTGGAATTTGGTCAACACGTGAAGGTATCATGTTTGCCGGGAATGCGGACCGCATCGAAAGCGAATTGAAAGAAATTGAAGAGGAGAGAAAGATGAAAGAATCTGAAAAGACAAAGGGGGCTGATTAGTCCCCTTCTTTAAACTTCCAGATATATCCGTAGGCTTGGCGGTAAATACCTCTACAACATTTAAGGATAAAGCTATTGCACCCATTAAAAGCTCTTGCAATTTCTTTTGAACCATGCCATTCTTTAATAAATTTGTCATCAAGGGTATATTGTAATATTGTTCTTGACCGTTTATTATCTATACCTTTGGGCTGTGGCGTACCTTTTTTACTTTCACTAATTTTCTTTCGTGTTAAAGGATTATTCATATTGCCTGTTTTGGTAACCCAATGCAAATTTACAGCTCTATTATCGTTTTTAATAGCGTTTATGGGGTCAATGTCTGGCTTATTACTTGGGTTGGGAATAAAAGCTAATGCTACTAATCGATGAATGGCTTTTCGCTTATATTTTTTGTTCTTGTATAAACAAACGTATGTATAACTATGTATTTTTAATGGTTTTAAGATATGTTCTTTCATCAACCAATCTACCGAACCGTTAAAGCAATATTTAGGTAATGCCTTTACTCTACCTAAATTTGATACTTGGTATAATCCTTCATACCCTTCAATGTCTTTCCAAATTTCGTCCATGATTATTTCATTTTAAAAGTGAGTAATAGAGGCAGCCTTTAAAGTCGTGCGAGCCGCCTTTGTATAATCGTGTTAAGAATTATACTGCAAGCATATCAATACATGCAGCATGATGATTCACGCCCTTATAATGCTGAGAGAACTCTCTAAATTGGTCTAACAACCCCATTTGTATGATAAAAGAATATAATTCATTCTTAGCTTCTTTCTCAATATCAAACCGCTTTTGTACTTCATTTAAAAAGTCACTGAATACTGGTGTTGAATGTGTATTTGAACATTCAATCTCAACTGTTACCATACTTTTCTTTTTCATAGTCATGCAATTTTAATAAGGTTACACTTCTTGAAACATCTGTATTCTTCTTTTTCTGTGTCCCAGTACACTTGCAGATTATCATTCGGCTTTCTGCCTGTGCCTTTCACTTCACCGATAAAGTTTTCTTTGAGAGTGCCAAAAGCTTGACGTAGCGTGCCATCTGTCTTTTTAAAGAAGAACTCTACTATCTTTACTTTCAAAGCCGCTTTCAGTTTCAAATTAGTCCATGCGCATTTTAATGCCTCACTCATTGAATAACCATTCTTGCGAACGAACTGCCAAGCCATTTGCATAACCTCTTTCATCTGACTTCTAAATTTTGTGCTCATACTACTTATATGTTTTAAATTATACTACTTCGTTTAATTTGATATTGCAAAGTAAAACTAGCTAGTTTAATTTTGCAATATTTAAAGTAATAAATAATGTTAAAAATAAAACTAAGTAGATTTATTTTAGCCATATAATTGTATTATGTGGTATAAATATCTAATTTTGTCGAATAAAACTATATAGTATTATGGACTTTAGAACAAGGATAAAAGAACTTTGTCAAGGGCAAGGTATAACTCAAAAAGAGTTAGCAGAAAAAATGGGAATATCTGATATAAGTCTGAATAAGACTTTACGAGGGGAATATCCGCAGTTGCAAACATTAGAAAAGATTGCGAATACATTAAATGTTCCTATTGCCGAACTATTTGAAAAGCCGAATGCCAGTAATATTATCGGCTTCGTAAAGGTCGGAGATACCGTGCATGAAGTAAAGTCTGCGGAGGATGTGAAGAATTTAGCTGGAAAATTGTAACAAATTAAATATTAAAGATATGAAATGTCCACATTGTCAGGTAGAAGTAAATGTAGATTTCTCAGAAAAATACATAGGAAAATATGGAAATATTTTTTATAGTCTATTCTATATGAGATGTCCAAATAGTGAATGTGATAAGCCTATTGTACTTTTGGGACAGGCAAACAATGCTAATCAATACCGTGACGGTACAATATCTATAAAAGAACAACATTCCTGTAATTTTAAACAACTATTCCCTGTAGGAAGCGGTAGAATGCCTGCTGCTCCTGAAGTTGAATCTAAGTTTGCTGAAGATTATAATGAAGCCTGTTTAGTACTTCCATTTAGCCCCAAAGCAAGCGCAGCCTTAAGTCGTAGATGCTTACAGAATATAATCCGTCTGAAAGAAGGTATTAAAGAAGGAAATCTCAAAACGGAGATTGAGAAGCTAATAGCAACTAATAAACTTCCATCATACATAAGCGACAACTTGGAAATAATACGTGGTTTTGGTAATATTGCTGCTCATGGAATGGAAGACCGAGCTTCTGGTGAAATATTAGATGTAGAACCTAATGAAGCAGAGTTCTTATTGGACGTTTTGGAACTTCTTTTTGATTTGTATTTTGTTCAAGCTGCTAAAGCAGCCAAGATGAAAGCTGCATTAAATCAAAAACTGACAAGCGCAGGACAAAAGCCTATACCATAAGTCGCATAGAAGAGGAGCTTGCAGAAATCAAGGAGGAACAAGGGGCAAAGAATGAGCAAATCGGAAATAAGGAACAGAAAAACGTTTCTTAGCCAGAAAAATTACGGGATTTATAATTTTGTAACAAGAGAAATAGAATAATTAGTGGTGACTCTTTGGAGTTGCCGCTATTTTTTTGCTCTTTAAATTGTAAATATTAGAATATAATTTTGAATTATAGAATTATATATGTATTTTTGTCACACGATAATTGAGTAACCAATGAGAATATTTACCGAACAAGCATTAAAAGAATATGCAGAGAACCATCCCGATTCAAAGGTCGCTTTGCAAGAATGGACTACTATTGTGAAAAGAAGTAAGTGGACCTGTTTTGCTGATATTAAGAAAACGTTTAATAGCGTTGATAATGTAGGTAATCAACACTATGTTTTCAATATCAAAGGCAACAACTATCGTTTGGTAGTAGTGATTAAATTCACTATTCAGTTTGTGTATATTCGCTTTATTGGTACTCATAAAGAATACGATAGAATAGATTGCGCTAATATTTAGGATTATGACAAAGATAGAAAATCAAGCCCAATATGAATGGGCGGTGAAAAGAGTAGAGGAACTTCTTCCATTGGTGAAAGATGATACTCCTTTGAATGACCCAAATAGCATAGAATTGGAGCTTCTTTCTAATTTGGTTGCTGATTATTCCGAAGAACATTTTGCATTGGGAGAACCAACACTTGTGGAGGTTCTTAAACTTCGTATGTACGAAATGGGGCTTAATCAAAAATCACTTGCAAAGTTGGTTGGTGTCAGCCCATCACGATTAAGTGATTATATATCTGGTAAATGTGAACCAACCTTGAAAGTTGCTCGTGAGATAAGCCGGAAGCTAAATATTGATGCAAATATAGTGTTGGGAGTGTAAACTCTAAATCTACGATAAGGTTACTATGGAAAAGAAATATCAAGTATTTGTTAGTTCAACGTATGAGGACTTACAGGAAGAGCGAAAAAAAGTAATGGAGGCACTTTTGCAAATGAATTGCTTTCCTGTAGGAATGGAGTATTTTAATGCTTCGGATTCATCACAATGGGAGGTTATTGAAAGTCTTATACGTGAGTGTGACTATTATGTTTTGATTGTTGCTGGACGTTATGGATCAATAGAGGAAGAATCAGGGAAAAGCTATACGCAAAAAGAGTTTGAATATGCAATTGAACAAGGAGTTCCGGTCATATCGTTTGTACATAAAGCTCCTGAATCTTTACCTGGTATTAAAATTGAGCAAGAACAAATCAAACGTGATAAATTGGAAGAGTTTAAGTCTTGTGTTAAAAAGAAGTTATGCAAGTTTTGGATCAATGCTGATGAATTGGCATCTCAAGTTGTATTAAGTTTGAATTCTTTGATTAAGACTAATTCTCGTATTGGTTGGGTAAAAGCGGATGAAATATCTTCGGCTGAAGCTAATAAGGAATTATTAAAATTGAAAGAGGAAAATACAAAACTGAAGCAACAGATTGATTTTCTATCTTCAAAGATTCCGGTTGGTACTGAATTATATTGCCAAGGAGAAGATAAGTTTGCGATTGAGTATATTTATGATTTAGAAGATTTATATCCAAATGAAGTGAATAAGACCTATTCGCATGAAACTACTTGGAATGAAATTTTTAAAAATATATGTCTTCGATTGGTTAGTGGGCTTGATACTCGGACTATGAAAAACCTATTGAGTGAAGGTTTATTAGGTGAAGATTGTAGCATAACTAAACGAAGTTTTGATACAATATGTATTCAATTGGGTGCATTGAAATTAATAGAGTATAAAAATGGATTATACACTTTGTCAACGTATGGTTACAATGAAATGGTTCGACTATTAGCTTTAAAAAAGTAATAGTTATTTTATAGATATAGGTGTGATTCAATTCGGTTTCACGCTTTTCTTTATGCTTTAACTTTTACCAATTTCAATTTTGTTCCATACTTATCGTTATGGCGTGACGGTTGTCACGCCTTTTTTGTTAGTTTACGACAATCAACCCATTGTCGTGTATCGTTTATCAGATTATTTCACAATCACTTCATTTATAGCGAAATTTACCGTAGAATAAATTTTAATTCATACGGTATGACAATCTTAGAACAAATTTTGGCAGGACTACAACAAAAATTCACTGGGGTGGACACTGCTATCTTAACCCGAATTGCCACCAAAAAAGCAGAGGGTGTAACGGACGAGACAAAGGTAAACTCCATTGTTGAGGGTATCAGCTTCTCGGACGTGCTAAATTCCTATGGTGATTTCCGTGCTGGGGATGCTTCAAAAACGGCAGTTACTAACTACGAAAAGAAGCATGGACTGAAAGAAGGAAAGCCAATCGAGAACCCTAATCCCAAGCCGAAACCGGAAGAAAAGCTGGACGACATGGCTACCATCATTGCCAACGCAGTGAGTGCAGCCGTTAAACCTCTCTCTGATGAACTTGCCCAGTTCAAGGCAGAGAAGTCGCAGGCTACCCGTCAAGAGCAAATTTTGGCAAAGGCAAAGGAGTATGGTATTCCCGAAAACTACGCCAAACGATGCGCCATTAAGGACGATGAGGACTTGGACGCATACTTTAAGGACTTGAAGCAGGAGTTCGCAAATGACGGCTTCAAAGGCGTGATCCCTCCCGAATCATCGGAAGAGAAGATTGAGAAAGAATCTGAATCTATCGCTAAGATGATTGACGAGGGAACGAAAACTATTGTTGAACAAAACAAGAATTAATTATGTCAGCAGGATTTAAGTATGATTTGGTTCCGCTCGTTGAGCAAGAGGAACGCTACGATGTCCAGACCGGTATTCGTAGACGTGGCCCGTTCAAACTCGACACGCAGAACCTAGTAGTGGGAAGTTTCCTTCCCGTATTTACGCCGATTTGTGCGGACTTGAAAAACAAGTTCGCTTATGCGGTAATCAACGTGAGAGTTGTGGAAGCCTATACCACCGGTGTGGAGGATTTGTCTATCAAGGTAGCCAAGAACTCTTTGGCATACGTGGGCATGTTTGTCGGAAGTGGCACTAAAGGTGCTGAGGTCGTGGCTATTGACAAGTCTAATGCCAATTACGATGTCTTGACTATCAAAGCTGCTTTCGGTGAGAATATCGCCAAAGATGCCGTACTTTTCAATGCGGTTGCGGTTGACGGCTTGAAACAGAAGCATGTAGCAAATTCAGCTCTGTTTAACCGTACAAAGGTTGAGGACGGGATTACGCTGGTTTCATTGCTTCGTACAGCCGCAGAGATTGAGCCTTCAAAACTGGTTATGCCGTTCTCCGAGAACGATAAAGCCAACATGAAGGGATGGTTTGAATTTAACGAGTAAGGAGGTAGGATATGTTTTTAACGATTCAAACATTATTCGATGATGCGAACATTGTTTCCGCTATCATCAGACGTGTGAACCAGACACGCAAGGACACAATCTATTGGCAGCAGTATCTTACTTTCCGCAGGGTAACTACCCGCGTGTTCAAAGATTATATCGGTTCTGTAACCGGAGTTATGGCCGGTTCTATCAATTCACGTTTTGGAGAGAAACCCATCCGTGAACGTCGGAACATCGGTTCCGGATATGGTGAGATTGCCTATTTGGGTGATGCTTATCAGATGTCTATCGACCGTCTTTCTGAATTGCAGGATTTGATTGACAAGTTCAATGCAGCTAAACCGGCAGACCAAAAAGCTGCAATGGAAGAGATTGTAAATTTCCTAGCGGATGATTACCGTCAGATTACCCTTGCTGCTCACAAGCGTATGGATATTATTCTCGGTGCGCTGTTGATGCTTGGTGAAGCCACCGTTTACAACAAAGACGCTGCAATCACTTCCGGTCAGACCAATAATAAACTGCTGGAGATTACCCTTCCGTTCAATTTTATCAAGCCGAAAAGTGGAGATGTGGTTGTGGACGGAAAGAATATGTTTATCTCTTATTTGAGAGAGAAACTTCATTCCTTGGCACCGGACTATGGCGTTTATGCCAAGATGGTTATGACTCGTGCATCTTTCAACAAGTTTATTCTTGGTTCATCTGAATTTGGCGAGCAATATAAGATGATTCTCGGCACTAACGAAATGAAGTTGAGCACGGGATTGGTTTCCTCTTCTTTGGCTTCCGAAGTGTTCACAGGTATCGGCCTGCCACGTATTGAAATCAAGGAGGACTATGTGAAAGACCAGACGGGAAAGAACGTGCAGATTTACGCGGACAACCGTATCACTCTGTTGCCTTCCGACCAAATTGGTTATATGCGCCACCATACCCCGTATGAAGCGACCGACCCCGTTCAGGGGCGTACTTACGTTCCGTCAGAGGGGCAGATGCTTATCTCCAACTACCGTGACAAAAATGGTCGCTACATGGAATATACGGCAGAGTGGATTCCGCAGATTAGTAACCCGGATTTGATTACCAATTTCGATTTGAGCGAGATTGCATCCATCCAATCAGCATAAGGAGGTAGGATATGAAAGTAAAGGTTATATCAGTTTTCCGCGACAAGTTCACCGGAAAGTATTATACTCCCGGCGAAGTGATTGAAGTCGGCGAGGAAGCTCGTGTGCTGGATATGGAAAGCCGCAGACTTGCTGAACGGATTGAGGCAAAAAAAAAATACCGAAGTGAAAGCCCCTGAAGAAAAGAAGGAGGTGAAAATCTCCCTCTTTGAAAATAAGTTCGAGAAAAAGACTTTGGCTGACGCTTTGAAGTCCATCGGCGTGCAGGCTTCCGGTAACATGAAAGAGGAAACTCTTTTGGGTAAGGTTGCAGAGCTGGACGAAGAAATGACTTCCAAACTAAAAGGAGCATTAGGTATCGAGTAAAAGGATAGGGTAGTGCTTCTACCCTTCCATTGTCTAATTTTATAAATCAGAAAAGAAATGAAGAATTTTATTTTTGCCATGTGTGGCTTTTTAATGATGTCTTTGGTTTCGTTGAGCGTGCAGGCATCAAGTGTGGAATCTTCTAAGTGTGAATACGTGAATCCATCGGTTGATGTTGGTCTGCCAGATATTCAGTTTATCACTTTGGAAACGGCTCTGGCTGATTGTGTTGTACCGACCATGACGCATCCCGTGTTTTTGGTTGCAAATAACCCGGCTATGATGTGTTCGATAAAAGAGGGAATGGCTATTCAAGGGATACGAATTAATGTTCCCAAATGCCCGTTCAGATACATCTATAAATCAAAGTATTGCACGCATTATAGCTATACCGCATATAGTAAACTGGTTACACCATATTAATATGACGATAAACGAATACATATCACAGAAGTTCCAGTCTTTCGGCATTAACTTGTCGGAAGCTGACCTTTTGGATATGTGTCTGAATGCGGAGATAAGCGGAGAGGACGAGATGAACGAGGATTGTTACGGTCGTGTCTTCGTGGCGATTGCGAAGTTCATCCCCTCTCTATCGCTTCGTGCCACTTCAATCAGTGAAAGCGGTTTCTCGATGTCTTGGAACATTCAAGGTATCAAGGACTACTATTCATTCCTGTGCAAGAAGTACGGATTGAAAGACGAATTAAGCAACAAACCCAAATGCACTTTCTTGTGATATTCGCTCCACACATATTGCAGGTAAAGGTTATCACCCCTATGGAAAAGGATGAGTTTGGCAGACCCATTCCCGGTACTGGCGGTGAAAGCTGGCAGGATGTATGTAAGTGCCGTTGTGATGATAACACTACCAAAGAGTTTTCATCTGATAACGGTTCTGTGTACCGCCCTAACTATCATGTGGTGTGCGAAAAGAGAATCACTATCAAGGCTGGGGATGAAGTCCGCTGCATGGAGGGTGAGAGTGTGAGAGGTCAAGGCGAGGTTTACACGGTGAAGGGTACGAACTACTTTAACTATTCGGAATTATGGATGTAAAAGTTGATTTTGATTTTTCGGATGTTGATGATTTCTTCAATGAAGGAGATGCTGAATATCTTGATGTTGTCGATAAAGTAGGCTATGAAGCAGACGAATACGACAAAGAGAATGGAAGCTATACCGACAAGAGCGGAACATTGAGAAAGTCAAATAAGCATATTGCATCAAAAGAAGGTCTTGAACTATACAATGACGCTACTGCCCCTAACGGCTATCAGTACGCATCAAAAGTAGAGAGTTACGGATTTGAAGTCAGAAGTGGCGGTGCTTTATATGCGGAGAAACGATTAAAGGAAGAATTTGAAAAATGAAAAAGTATATTGGAACAAAACAGATTGAAGCCGAACCTATGACAATGGGCGAAGCGTATGAGAAAGGCTTGCTGCAAGCTGGCAGAGTGCCTACAGAAGCCGAAAAGAGCAAAGCTGGCTACCATGTGAAGTATAAGGACAGTTACGAAAGCTGGTCGCCTGCCGAACCGTTTGAGGAAGCGTATAAATGTGCTGATACCTTCCTTGACCGTTTGATGATTGAAGGTAAAGAACTCATGGAACGGTTTGAGAAATGCACTGTATTCGTGGATTCAGAAAAGTTCCGAGAGGTGGTTAAGGAAGATTATCCCGCTTTCTTGCTCTACCTTCAAAGAGAAGCTATGGGAAGTTACCTTGGGACATTGCACAATCGCATTGAGTATGCAAATGGTGCAAAGAAAGAATGTAACACACATTACAACTTCGGTGAGGCTATCCATGCGTTGAAGTTTGGTCTTGCTATTCGTAGAACTGGCTGGAATGGCAAAGGTTTGTTTGTCATCAAGCAAGTACCTGCTCATATTGAAAGTGACATCATTCCTAAGATGCAATCACTCCCTCAATCAGCAAAAGACCTTATTATGAAAGGCAAGGGCTTCATTGATTACACAAGTCAGTGCCTTATCTACAACGAAAACACAGGGCGTGCTGATTCGTGGGTTCCGTCTATCAGTGATGTGTTTGCCGAAGATTGGGAGATTGTACAATGATAGTAACTACCGACATAGGAAACATTCTCTACCGGGATTGCAAGGCTTTCGGAATAGACATAGTACCTGCTGGGGAAACTCTGACGGGCGAATTGAAGTCCGAAAGAATTGTCATTCACACGAAGAAGCAACAGCCGGGCACTTATTGGAAGAAGTCCTTTGCCGAGGCGAATCTATGCGTGCCCGATTTGAGCGAGAATGAAGCCAATACTATCCGTCTGAACGAGCTTGAAAGAGAAGCCATGAAGCATTTTGATGATGTGGTAAGCTCCTATGACGGCACTACCTACAATTACTCTATCGAATCAATCGGCACGGAAGCGGACACGGCTTTGAAGTGTCACTATGTGAATATAAGAATATTGTTCGAGGTATTAAATGTAAAACTATAAGATTATGATTTCAGCAGTAGGAATTAAGAGAATTTTGTTTGCCGACATCTCTAAGATTACGGCAGACATTACCCCCGAAATCGCAAAGACTCTAATCCAGGCGGCTATTACCGCTAAAGATGAAGTCTCAAACGTGCACGGGGAAACGTGGCAGATTGAAGAAACAGAAGCGTCTGTCACGGGGTATAAAAATCAATTGAATGGTCAGAACTACCGTTATGACACAACTCCCGGCGATATTACTCCGGCTTTCTCTATTGGTCAGTACGATTGGAAAACTAAAGCGGCTCTCATGGGCGGTTCCATAGTTGAAACAGGGGAAGAAGGAAGCAAAGTCGCGGTAGGTTGGAAACGTCCTCTGACAAAAGAGATAATCAATAAGGCTCTTTTCTGTCTGACGGATGATAATGTATGGTTCATTTTTCCCAATGCCCAGATTGTAGCCCGTGAAGCGAATACAGACAAGGCAATTGCCATTGCTGTTCGTGGATTGGTTCAAACTCCTAAGATAGCAGGGGTAGCTTCTGAATATAACTATGAGGAAGATGCTATTAAGGCATTGACAGCGTAAGTTTTAAGGTAACAGATTGTTTTCGGATGGCGGTGGGTGGTTGCTCACCGCCTTTTTAATTTAAAGATATGAATCAAGCGTCTAAAATTGTGTCCGATGCCCTGCTGGGGATGGACTTCAAAAATGTAGAGATAGGTGGAGTAGTCTATACCATCAAGCCGCCTACTATCAAAGTTATCTGTCGTGCCATTCATCATTTCTCCAATGTCGGTATGGAGGGAGATAATATTGTAGAGGCAATCAAGGTACTTCCCGAAGTAATCGAAGATATGCTGAAAGGCATTTCTTGTTTCATCTGTGGCAGTGAGGAACTGGCTGAGAATTTGGAGAACGGGACTTTTGAAGAAATTAGGAATGCCTTGGAGGTGTGTTTCTCCATGATGGATATTTCGGCTTTTCAGTGTGTCAGCTCGATGAGGAACGTGTCGATGCTGGCAGCAAGACCGAAACAGTAGGAAACACAACGTTCTTCGGGCAGATAGCTCATTTGATTGACACGCTTCATTTGAGTTATACAGAAGTGTTTGAGGTTATCCCTTATAGGAATCTGTTGATGATGCAACGGGATAAGTTACACGCAGTATATGGTGGTCAGAAGGTGAATAGAATCAGTGGTAAGGAATTGGCTAATCGTAGGAAAAAATTATAGATATGGCGAAATTATATTGTTTAACTTTTAAAATTTTAAGCTGAGTCAGAAAAAGAAAAACTAAATCCGGTTGGGAAATAGCCCGACAAGCGAATAGAATTGCAGAAAGACGTTACGGAAGCGATGCAAGCAATCCCAACAATCTTGTGAATCGCATTCAAGGTCGGTACTTGGGAAACTTCAACAGAACAGGTACAAGTTGGAATAAGCAGGTCTCCCGTAGGACTTATATGGGGCTGAATGGTGGGTAAAGTAAAAGCCGGAGAAATCCGGCTTTTTACTACTTTGTTCCTTATGTTGTGTAGTTAAATTAAAATGAAAAAAAAATCAGATATTTTGTCTTTTGCTTTTTTCCCGAATTCTTTTATGTCAGTTCCTAATTCTTTAAAACTTTTTTGCAAACGTCCACTTGTTACTTCGTCGGAAATTTCATTAACTATTTCTTTCCCCTTATTGACTATCGTCGTTGTTAATGTTCTGTTATTTTTTATTTCTTTTGTAATGTTTTCCCCGGATTTTTCTGTTATCACTTTTACTTTATGAAGGCTATCATTCACTTTTTCGATCTTAGTGAGTTCCTTTTCAGTCGCCTCTAATAATAAAATTTGAAATTTACAGACTTTAGCCATAATTTCTATTGATTTTTCCATTTCAATCCTAAAATTATTAACAATATTTTCTGACGATTCTCTTTGAGTATTGCATACTGAACTTAAGGATTCAACAACAGCATTGATTTCATTTTTGAAAGACTCTTTTTGCTCTTCTGCCGTTTTATTTTGAGTTCTGGTGACCTCTTTTAGTCCTGCTATTATCTTATCGATTTCTGTACTAAAGGATTTTATTTGATTTTTTGTTTCAATTTTTAAGTTCTGTATTTGTTCTTGAGAAGTGTTCTTTTGCATTTCTGCTACATTATTTAAAGCTTGAACTACTTTGCTAATTTCTACGGAAAATGTACTTATTTGATTTTCTGTTGCCCGTTTAAAAGTTTCCATTTGTTTAATCGCATTCTGCTCAAATGAATTAATTTGCTTTTGCGTATTATCCTCTTGGGATTTATTATTCATATAAAGTATTACTATCGTAATAAATATAGAAATGAACGCTATGGAAACTGAACAAAATTCCCAACTTTTATCGGGAAAGAAAAAGATACCAATAATGATTAGTGATAACAAAATAGTAATGGCAAGTATGATACCATAATTAACAAGAATTTCCTTAACTCTTTTGTTCAATTCAGTTAGTCTCATAATCGTGTTATTTAAGTGTTAAACAATACCCTAAATTTCAATATTAAAAAGCATTTTTGCAAATAATCTTGCGATTATTTTCCTGTTTCAATGCTATTTTGAGATTAGCGAAAGCAAGTGAGAAATATCCAGTTAATCTGGATGAAGTTTGGACGCTGGTGTATAGCAGAAAATCAGATGCTGTCGATGCCTTGCAGCGTGATTTCGTTGAGAATGACGATTATCAGGTTTTACGGCAAAATCCGCAAAACCCACAAGGTGGTAGACCTGTTAATGAATATCGCTTAACAGTGCCATGTCTTGAATACTTTATTGTGAAAAAGGTTCGCTCTGTTTTTGAGGTCTACCGCAAAGTCTTTCACAAAGCCCCTGAAATGGCGAAGCAATTAAAACAGGCTACTGTAAAAGATAAGATTGTAGTAGCTGACTGGCTAACCGGTTTTCTCAATCTGAATGAAAGTAGTAAACTTGCTTTAGCGAAGACTATTGCCGAGCCTTTAGGGCTTCCTACGCCCGATTATACACCATCTAAAGGTGTTCTGAAATCTGCTGGTGAGCTTCTGAAAGAGAATGAATGCACAATCAGTGCGCAAGCTTTTAATCAGAAAATGATAGAAAAAGGCTACATGGTTGAACTTACGCGTCCATCAAGCAAAGGCGGTGTGAAGAAATTTAAGTCAATAATAGGTGATGGTTTAAACTATGGCGAAAATCAAGTAAATCCGAATAATCCTAAAAGTACTCAACCGCTTTATTATGAAGATAAATTTATTGAACTACTTATCTCTTTACAATTAAAACAAATAGCATGAAAGCGAAAATAAAAATAATACCCGGTATGAGATTCGGAAAACTTGTCACTATAAAGAAAGTGAAAAAGTTGCCAGATGATAAAGATAAACATGATAAATGGCTTTGCCAGTGTGATTGCGGTAATACCACCATTGTGCGTTCAAATACATTAAGAGAAGGTAAAACCAAAAGTTGCGGTTGCCTACTTCGTGGAATTAAAGATATGAAGGGACAGCGATTTGGTAGGTTGGTAGCCATAGAGCATGTTGGATTTGCAAGTAATCGTGTTACCCTATGGCGTTGTAAGTGTGATTGTGGCAATGAAACGATTGTAAGGCAAGGTAATTTGAATAGCGGTACAACTCGAAGTTGTGGATGCCTTGATATTGATAGGACAAAAGAGGCTAACACAACTCATGGGCAGTCGCATACTCGTATTTTCAATATATGGTCTAAAATCAAAGAACGTTGTTATAACCCTAAAAGACCTGCATATAAAAATTATGGTGGGAAAGGTGTTGTAATGTGTGATGAATGGCGAAATGATTTTCAAACTTTCTATAATTGGGCTATGACAAACGGTTATCAAGATGATTTGACGATAGATCGAATTAATTCTAATGGCAACTATGAACCGTTAAATTGTAGATGGTTAGCTCTAAGTGAGAACGTCCGTTTAAGAAATGCTACTGCCTTTATAGCTATTGGCGAATTATCACTAACTATTCATGATTGGGCTATACGTCTAAATATGGATCCTGCCACATTGATGAGTAGGTATAAAGAATTGGGTGAGAAAAATGTTGTAGATGCGATTAGATACGCATTAGAAACGAGTGATAATAGTTCTTTGTACAAGAGAAAAGAATATGCTAATGGGCAAATAAAATTGAAGTAAATAATAGATAGTAACAAATAAAAGGTGAGAAATCACCCTTTATTTGTTACTATAATTGTTATGTCTCTACCATTGTTATCTAAACATTTACGTGAAATAAGTACAACACGGATAGATGGAGTCTCCCATTTGTAGAAGTCACTTAAACAATCGTCTTTACTTGTTGCAGATGTGTTAGCATCTGATTTAGAAGAAACATCGTTTCCTAAATTCTCGGATAATGAGTTTGTGTATTTATCAATTTTATCTTTTAATTTTAGAAAATCTGCATCTTGTTTGTTCTCTTTTTCGAGATAGTCTAAGATATAAATATAAGCACCATCCTCTTCTTTGGGTGGCACTTTTGAACCGTAAATATCTTTTATAGCAGATTCAATATTATGATTTGTAGAGCATCCACATAGCAGTGCAATGCATAGTATTAGAAATATTATTTTATTCATGCTTTTACTTATTTTCTTGCAAAACTACCAAGAAATTTAATCACACCCAATTATTTCACGACAATCTTTCAAATGTCGTGCTTTTGTAATCTTATAAATAGAAAAATAGACTATGAATTTCTACCTTGCAAATTATTTTATCACAATCAGCTGATTGTGTGTTTTTCGTTGATAAAAAACGTCTATGGAAGCTTGTATCTGTGGTAAATTTATCACGTAAAATAAGAAATAAGAAATCTTTCGTCTATTGTCACGAATTTGATGATAGAAAATTCTAATAAGGTTTGGGTATAACTTAATTTTGAATAATAGATAATTTAAAAATATAAAAAAATGGCTAAGCTCTACTTTCGTATCGGGGCTGATTTTGATAAAGTTATCAAACTCCGTGAAGAAATCGCAAAACTAAAGAACGAGTTAAAGAACATGGACTCAACTCAGACACCTGCTGCTTTTAATACTTTAAATACACAGTTGGTGAAAAATACAAAGGAGATGGATAATCTAATTTCTGAAGCTGCTAGAGCTGGAGCAACAATGGAAAATGATTTCAAAAAGGGTATTTATGATGGTGAAAAAGCTGTTAATTCTCTATCCGAGGAAATCATTAAACAAAAAAATATCATACGTGAGACGCAGAACGATGTTTCAATGCTTGCAGAGCAATATAATAAATTAGGAAAGTATGACCCTAAAAGACATTCTTTATCGGATGAATTAAATCGTGCAAAAGCAGCATTAGGAGAACAAAAGTATGCTCTTGGTGAATTACAATCACAACAGGCTCTTGCGAGATTATCTACCAAAGCTCTAAAGGATGAATACGCTTTGTTTAAGGATGAAAGTAAGGCTGTTATTACTGTTAACGAGGGTGTAGGAGTTTCATTTAAGAAGGCACTCGCTGCTATTGGCGGAATCGCAATGCTGAAACAAGTTGCTTCAAATGTTGTTTCAACTGCTGGAATGTTTCAGAAGTATGAATCTGTATTAACTAATGCTCTGAATGGTAGTTCTGAAAAGGCAAAAGCGTATCTGTCTGATATAAATAGCTTTGCCGCAAAAACAAATTTTCAACTTGATGAATTGACGGATGACTTTATAAAATTTGTCAATCGTGGCGTTACTCCTTCGATGGATGCCATGAAGAAAATGGGAGATTTTACCAATACAGTAGCAAAGCCTTTCGACCAGCTAACAGAGGCGATACTTGATATAAATAACTCGGAGCGTTGGAAAGAGTTCGGTGTTCGTGTCCAAACAGAAGGAAATAAGGTTAAACTCTCATTCCGTGATATGACGGTAGAATGTGACCGAACTGTTGAATCTGTAATGAAGGCTGTTGAACAATTTGGCTCGATGAAAGGTGTTGAAGGTTCTACGGAAGCAATATCGAAGACGATTGAGGGGCAAATGTCAAACTTGGAGGATACGATAACTACTGCTTTAGCGGAAATAGGACTTGCTAATCAGGATTTGATTTCTGGAAGTATATCTGCTGTCGATACTATTGTAAAGAACTATGGTATTATTGGTAAAAGTGTATTGGCTCTTGTGGAAATTTACGGTGTTTATAGAGCTGGGCTTCTGATAAATACTATTGTTGAGCAAGGTTCAGTGAAATCTATATGGGCAAAGATTACTGCAACTAAAGCTGCTACTTTGGCACAAGCCACTTATAACAAAGTTTTAATGATGAACCCTTATGTGTTGGCTGGTGCTGCTGTTGTTTCTTTAGGTATAGCTATGTGGACGTTAGCAGACAATACATCCATTGCTGAAAAGGCACAAGAACGTTTCAACAAGAAACAAGAGGAGGCGGCAAAACAAGAGCAAGAACGTAGACAAAAAATAGAGAGTCTTATCCAAAGCTCTCGTGATATTGCTTTGGCTGATTTGCAGCGTGGGCAAAGTTTGGCAGAATTACGCAAAGAATACCCAAAGATATTTGCCCAGTATGATATTGAAACAATCAAATTGGCTGACATTCTTAAGCTAAAGCAGCAAATAGCAGAAGAAGAGGCAAAGCGTGCAGGAGAAAAACGTGCTAAAGAGTTTTCAGATATTGAATCAGAAATTAAGTATTACGAGAATCTTTTAAAGTCGTTATCCGGGCAACAAGGTGTTGATGGCTATGTAAAGAAATTAAAAGAACTACGTGCAGAACGAGATGTCATGCTGCAAGAAAAAGGGAAAGGTATCTCTGAACAGTTCATTTCCAATCTTAAAGATGTTGATATTAGTGAGTTTGACCGCTACATCTCTGAGTTGGAGAAGCGTATCAGAGGAAAGGGGGAAAATGGAACTGTGAAACTTCGTTTGCCTATTGATATTAAGGGTACTTTGTCTGATGAAGCAATCTATAATGTGAAAGACATAAAAACACTTATAGATACAGCAAAATCAGTCAAGCAAACCCGAATTGATTCAGAGAAGAATAAAACCACCTACAAGCAGGATTATGAGAAAGCGAAGAAAGACTGGGATGATGCTAAGAAGAAACTTTCTGAAATAGAAAAGAATAAATCCAAGTTTACTTCAAAGCTGTATGAAGAAGCTAAGAAACGAGTAGAAACAACTGAAAAAGCCTATAAAAATTTGGGCGGTATTACTGGTAGTTCTTTGACTAAGCAGGAAAAAGCTGCTGAAAAGCAAAAAGAAAATCAGGAAAAGCTGGACGGGCAACTTCTTTCACTTCACCGTCAGAACCAACAGGATGAAATCAACCTGATGAGAGAAGGCACGGAAAAGAAGTTGAAACAGATTGACCTTGATTATCAGAAACAGATTGATGCGATAAGAAAACAGGAGGAAGAATGGAGCAAAGCCGGTAACGGTAAGCTGACCGACAAGCAGGCACAGAAAATTTCAGAAGCTTATACCAATGCCGAAAGTATGAGAGATAAAGATATTTCCGATGTAACTGAAGGACAGCTGAAAGCCGAACAACAGGCTTTGAACGACTACTTGAAAGAATATGGCACGTTCCAGCAGCAGAAATTGGCTATCGCCCAAGAGTATGCGGAAAAAATAAGGAAAGCACAGGAAGAAAACGGTGTTAATAGTGCACAAGTAAAGTTACTGGAGAAACAACGTGATGTTGCCATACAGAACAAGGAAACAGAAGCCATAAAAGCCAATATAGATTGGGTTACTGTGTTCGGTGAGTTTGGTTCCATGTTTTCCGACATGATAAAGCCTGCCTTGGACGAAGCAAAAAAATATGTACGGACTGACAAGTTCAAGAACTCCGATCAGGCAAGCCAGAAATCATTGATTGACGCCATCAGCCAGATGGAAAAGTCTTTGGGTGGTACAAGTGGAGTCAACTTCAAGAAACTTGGAGAGGATGTAAAAGCCTATCAGACAGCTGAGCAAAACCGCATCTATGCCGTAGAAACCGAAACGGACGCCTTAGAGAAACTTCAAAAGGCGCAAGAGGACTACGCCAAGGCACAAAAGGACGGAACAGAAAGCGAGAAACAAGCCGCTACAAACGCTCTTGAAACAGCGCAGCAGAATGCAGACATTGCGTCCGCCAACGTAAAGACACAGACAGACATCGCCAATCAAGCCCAACAAAATGTATCCGATACCGCAACCAAACTGAAAGCGAGCATGGAAAATATATTGGGAGGATTGCAACAACTTTCTTCGGGCGGACTATATGACGCATACAGTGGAATCATCAAGACGGTGAACGGATTCAAAGACGTGATAGGCAAGACGTCAGAATCTCTTAAGGAGGTCCCCATTGTCGGATGGATTCTGTCCATCATTGACGTACTCAAAGACGGATTGAGCAATCTTGTGGGTGGTTTGCTTGACGCTGTCCTGAATGCAGTCAGCGGAATTATCGGTGATGTCTTGTCAGGTGATTTATTCGTAACAATTGGAGAATCTCTGAAAAACGGGATAGGCAATATCCTCAATGCGATTTCTTTCGGCGGTTTTAATTCTTTGTTTGGTATTGGTGGTAATAAAAAAGAAGTCGAGGAAGCTATTAATAGGCTTACCGATCGAAATGAAACACTACAAACCGCTATTGAGGATTTGACAGATGTAATGGAAGCCAGCAAGGGAACAAAGTCCGTTTCCGCGTATGCTGATGCGAAGAAACTGCAAAAAGAGACGGAAGAAAACTATAAAAAAATTGCACAGGAACAGGCTAGATACTCCAATTCCCATCATAGCTGGAACTACTATTGGGGAGGATTCAACCAAGAGGAAATCTCTCGTCTTAGCCAGCAGATAGGCAGAAACTGGAACGGTGATATATGGTCCCTTTCTCCTGAAGAGATGAAAGTGCTCCGCAGTAATGTTGATATGTGGGAGAAGATTCAGAATACTGGCAAGGGTGGTTATGGTGAGCGTTTGACTGACAAGTTGAATGATTATGTTGAGCAAGCTGGTAAGCTGGAAGAACTTACAGACAAACTCTATGAAGGTCTTACTGGTATCACTTTCGATGGAATGTTTGACAGCTTTGTGAACAATCTTATGGATATGAAGTATGAAGCTAAGGATGCAGCGGAAGATATAGCAGAGTATTTCATGCGTGCCATGCTGAGTAATAAAATCGGTGAAATGTACAGCGAGAAACTCGAAGAGTGGTGGAAGAAGTTCGGTGCCGCCATGGAGGATAACAATCTGACCGAAGTAGAGAGAGAAGCCTTGCAGGATGAATATATGAAATATGTGGAGGAAGCCATGAAGCTCCGTGACGAGCTTGCCGCAGCAACCGGATATGACAAGATTTCACAGGAGTCCTATTCCCAATCTTCTTCATCAAGAGGGTTCGGCACTGAAATGACACATGAAGATGTAGGAGAACTAAGCGGTAGGTTTACAGCATTGCATATTGCAGGAGAAGAGATAAAGAATCAGAATATCATTCAATCTCAATCACTTAATCTACTGACAGTAAAAGCAGATGCTCTACTTTCCATAAATACGGAAACAAGAAATATTGCTGATGATACGCGGGATTTGATAGCGCAATCCTATCTTGAATTGGTACAGATTTCAGAAAATACAGGGGCAATCGTCAAACCTATTCAACAGATACAAAGAGATATAGCAGAAGTTAAAAAGAATACAGCAAAATTATAGTCTATGAATGAATTATTAATTAATGACGAAAACGCTTACACGACATGGGGTGTGAGAATGGGAGAGGGGGTTCTTGATGCTATTGGGGCATCCGCTCCCATGAAGGATTTTATTGAGAACAAAAGCAGACTTGAACATGGGAAGCGGGTAATAATCAATAATCCGAAAGTCGATGAGAGGGAAATAACACTTTCTTTTACAATTGAAGGAAATTCCCAATCTGATTATCAAGCAAAGAAAAAAGCTTTCTTCGATGAACTTTATAAGGGCAAGGTTGATATTCAAGTCTCGGCTAATAGTAGCGAGATTTATCATCTGGTTTATCTCGGTAAAAGTATCACTTACGCACAGAGTTTAGACCGAACTTTCGGAAAAATTTCAGCCAAGTTCAATGAGCCGAATCCGGCCAACAGAACTTAATTCACGACATTGGTTTTATTGTCGTGTATGTGAGTGCTCAAAATTGGGTACTCTTTTTTTTATCTCCGAACTTTGAAGACATGAAACAAATCGACATCAAAGACATATCCGGTGCTATCCAGCTTACAACTCTGATCAATGAAGGCTGCAAGCGTAAGTTCACTCTGATGAAGGAGGACTACATCACATTAAAATTCTCCTTGGATAATCCCATATATTTCAAACTTGGCTCATACATGGAGTGTGACTTCGGACTGTTCGAAGTGTGCGATTTGCAGAAGCCCGCATTCAATACCAATACCGCCGGCTACGATTACGAATTAAGACTTGACGCCTATTACTGGAAATGGAAAAACAAAATCTTCAAATATACCCCGGAGACGGCCGGACAGGAGGCGTCCTGGAACCTGACCGCCCCGCTTGACGTACAAGCCGGTATAGTCCTGAGAAATTTAAAGGCTCTTGGTTACACATACAAAGGACAGGATTTTGTTTTCTCCATTGATTCCACAGTTGAAAACAAGTCCCAGTTGATGAGTTACGACAACATCAACATCCTTGACGCTTGTTTTGAGATGGCAAAGAAATGGGATTGCGAATGTTGGGTGACTGAAAACATCATCCATTTCGGACGTTGTGAGTTTGGCGACGCGGTGGACTTCGAGATCGAGAAAAACGTGCAGGAAATGCCACGATCTGAATCCCGGTCCACCTATGCGACAAGAATCTATGCTTTCGGCTCGACAAAGAACATCCCTTCTAACTACCGTCCGGTTGATGAGACCGTGGTTGTGAACGGTGTGGTGCAGCGCAGGCTGATGTTACCCGAAGGAACCCCGTACATAGACGCTTATCCCAATATGACCACCGAGGAAGCCATTGAACAGGTGGTTATCTTCGATGAAGTCTATCCCCGAAGAACGGGCACCATGTCGGATGTTACTACCATCGAGGTGACGGACAAGGTGGAGAATGAGGACGGCACAACCACTGAGGAAAAATGGAATGCCTACCGTTTCAGGGATACAGGTGTTAACTTTTCCGAGAAATATATCCTCCCCGGTCAGGAGCTGAGGATACGTTTCGCGTCCGGGCTTCTCAACGGTCTGGAGTTCGCCGTGAAGTTCAATCCTGAGGGAAAGCCGGAGAAGCTGGAGGATGGCGGATGGAACCCTGAGGCACAGTTATGGGAGATAGTCAGGAATGAGGACTACGGCAGACCGCTTCCCGGCGATGTGCTCTTTCCCCAGGATGGAGATGAATATGTACTATCCGGCTGGGACAGCACGAAAATAACCGAACTGGGGCTTGTGGGTGCTGCAGAACAGGAACTGAAGGTCAAGACGGAAAAATACGCTTCCAAATCAAAGGTTGACCCGAGCACTTACGACTGCACGATGATGTCCGGTGACGCATACCGCGAGGACGGCATTCATAACCTCTACAGCATTGGTCAAAAGGTTAATCTTATTAACAAAGCCTATTTCGATAACGGAAGGCAGTCAAGGATTATCGGTTTTGAATTTAACTTGGATTTCCCGTTTGATTCGCCTGTCTATACCGTTGGTGAGACGGCTGCCTATTCCCGTATCGGCGAGCTGGAGGAGAAGGTTGAGAGCCTTACCCTGAAGGGACAGACCTATACGGGCGGTGGTGGCAGCGGCGTGTATGTGATCGGAAGCCACGACTCAACCCCGGCGACAGACCATAACGTGTATTCCGCATTACGCTCGTTGAAAACTTTTCTTCGTAAAGATAAAGAAGATATCGCTAATGAGCTGATCACGTTCCTGAAAGGTTTTTTGGTTGGTAAGAATGGTAGTGGAATTACTGTATTGGAAGATGGTACCTCTCAAGCCGTTGTTGACCGGCTTTATGTGAAGATTAAGGCTGTCTTTGATGAACTTGAAGTGAAAAAGAAGACGCATGTTGGTGGTGAGCAGATCTTATCTCCGGCCG
>ENA-OOYH01000066-OOYH01000066.1-human-gut-metagenome-genome-assembly--contig:-NODE-66-length-30296-cov-3.289607_pt1 | contig 30296 bp, 19 predicted proteins | sample MGYA00241699_ERZ501370 | MGnify/ENA primary metagenome ERZ501370 (study PRJEB25962, sample SAMEA2042655) | human gut metagenome | biome: human gut; feature: human-associated habitat; material: faeces... | reverse complement strand
TATATATAAATATAGCTGCACCTTGCACTAAGAATTAAGATATTAAAAATCAGCAGTTTTAAAAAGGTAGCAAAGATAATAACATAACTTGTTTTTTGCACCTCTCATTTCTTGTATATACTCAAATCTCTCTCAAACAAAAAATCTCCTTATTTATTTTCTGTTTTCAGCCCAATTTTGTATATTTGTATCAAGTTATCAGAGCAAAATGAAGAAATGCAAAGAACTCTGTACAGCTACCAAATCGTTACCTACTACTGAACTTTCTACTCTTTGCATCTTGATTACAAGTTAATTAAACTTTTCCCGCAATTTTTTATGAAAAAAAAGTTTTTTCCGATAAAAACCGCTATCTTTGTGCGCAAGGAAAACAGTTATTATACTATGAATCATACCGTCGAAGACTTGTCTTTGCTTAATGCTCTCCGACAGGGGGATGGTAATGCTTTTGACCATTTATTCAGAAGATACTATCCTATGCTGTGTGCCTATGCCCACCGGTTGGTATCGTTGGAAGATGCCGAAGAGATTGTTCAGGAGGTAATGTTATGGCTATGGGAGAATCGTGGGGATTTGATAATCGAGTCTTCATTGAATCAGTATTTGTTCAAAATGACTTATCGGAGGGTCTTGAACCACTTGACGCGGGAACAGGTGAAAACCAAGGCTGAAGCTGCCTTTTATGAGAGGACACAGGCGGCATTGTGTGAAGTGGACTATGCTCGTTTTGAGGAATTGGACCGGAAAATAAAGGAGGCGATGGCTGCTCTGCCCGACAGTTATCGGGAGGCTTTTGTGATGCATCGCTTTAAGGAACTGAGTTATAAAGAAATTGCCGAAGTGCTGGATGTGTCACCACAGACGGTGGCTTACCGCATCCAGCAGGCATTGAAGCTGCTTCGTGTTTCCTTAAAGGATTATTTGCCCATGCTGGTATGGCTGGTGGGCTGAAAAGTACCTCTCCCGAAGTTTTCCCAGTTTTTTCCTTCAAATCCTTCAGCCTCTGCGCAAACGCTCGTCAATAAAGAAAAGCGGCTGAAGGATTTCCTCCCGGAATTCCTTCAGCCTAGTGTAGAAGTTTCAGCTCTTTATGGTTTGAGCTTCGTTTGTAGAAGTTTTCTATTATATTGTTTCGTTGTATATTTACTTTATTGTCAGGTCCGTGTCGTTTGTTGCCGATACGTTTTCCGTTTCGTTCTTCGGTTCGGGCAGTTTCTCTTTTCCGTAGAATCCCGGCATCGGTTCATAGATGGGGTTACGTGGAATGGAGATATTGCGCAGTTTTTTGTCTTTCGCCAGTTGGGCGATATAACGTCCTGCGGTGGCGCGTGTCAGTCCGCATAACGATTCAAACTTCCGGCGTGTCAGCACGCTGTTTGTCAGGAAGTATTCCGTCAATGCCTCGTCTATATTCTCTTTTGTCACCGGCATGGAGTGCGGCTTGTATTTCGAACGCTCGGTCTTAACGTCGCTCAACTGATGCTTCAGGTATTTGTCCGCACGGAATGTCACCGATTTGAATTTCACCTTGTTGGCACGTGTGGAGCTTGGTGTCCGTGTCTCGGGGCAGGTAAGCGATATATGGAAATACCCTATCCCTTCGATGTGCACCCGGGCGCCGTCTTTCAAGTAATAGGCCAGTTTCTCGCTGAGCGAGATGATGGTTGCCTTGATGTCCGCCACGGTGAGCGAGGAGCCGTACTGTATTTCCCGTGCCAGATAGTCGGTGTTGATGCGCTGCCAGTTTACTACACGGGCGTGATAGCGCTTCTTGCGCGTACCTATCGTATTGGGTGATTCATAAAATTCAAATTTGATAGCCATTCGCTTATTTGTTTTTATCCGGTTGTTTATGCTTTCTTGTACGGAAGAGTTTGCTGCAACTTCCTTTCAAGTTAATCATTTCACTTAGGTGATGAAATTATATCACTAAAGTGATGAAGTTGTATCACTCAAGTGATGAAACTTCATCATTCTAGTGAAATGATTAACTTGACGGTGCAAAAGTATGAAATAGTCTTGATAAAAACGAATAATTTCCCAGTTATTTTCGCTTAGTCACTTTTTTGCAGTAGTGTGTAGTAAATGCTTGTAAAAGAGTATTTTGTATGTTATCTTTGTGATATTACACAACCCCAAATAATGAAAAAGGATGAAAAAATTAGTGGAAAAATTACTGAATTGGTGCAAAAAGAGTATGAAAATGAGGATATGCGTGGGAAAAAGTGCGAATCCGGAAAGAGTGTTGCCTTCAATGGCTATGGAAACGGTGGGCGAAACTGTTCTTCCAGCGACTGTCGAGGCAGTTGGTATGGCAGAAACTATCGATGAAAAGGCGGTTTCTGGCAAATCGGGGCGCAAGAAACCGGAGAATATGCTGGAGGCCTTGCAGTGCTTTTTGACCGCACGGTATGATTTTCGTTATAACCTTCTCACCGAACAGACGGAGTATCGTGGAAAAGAGATGCCGGATGAAGAGTATGGTATAGTGGCTCAACGTGATTTGAATACATTCTGCCTGGAGGCGCGTACCGGCGGCATCAATTGCTGGGATAAGGATGTGAGCCGTTTGCTCCATTCCAGAAAGGTGGAAAACTATCATCCTTTTCTGCATTATATGAACCACTTGCCTCAATGGGACGGGGTGGATCGTGTTACTCCGCTGGCCGTGCGTATATCGCGTAAACCGATGTGGGTGAAAGGGTTTCACCGTTGGATGCTGGGTGTTGCTGCCCAATGGCTGGGGCAGGCACAGGATTGCGCCAATGCGGTGGCGCCTATGTTGGTGAGCCGTGAGCAGGGGAAGCGCAAGTCTTCTTTTTGCAAGATTTTGATGCCTAAGGAACTTACACCTTATTATATAGACAAGTTCGACCTGACGAGCGAGAGTGGATGTGAACAGAAACTTTCGCTTTTCGGACTGATCAATATGGATGAGTTCGATAAGTACCGTGCCGGACAGATGCCTGCTTTGAAGAATCTGATGCAGATGACCACACTGACTTTTCGCAGGGCACATCGTCCGGCATTCAGTCATCTGCCTCGTATCGCCTCTTTCATCGGTACGTCCAATATGACGGACCTGCTGACTGATCCCACAGGAAGCCGCCGTTTTCTTTGTGCGGAGGTGGATGATAAGATTGACTGCACACCGCCCGATCATGTGCAATTGTTCGCTCAGTTGAAAGCGGAGTTAGTCGGGGGAGAGCGTTACTGGTTCTCGGAAGAGGAAGAGAAGGAGATACAGCATAGCAATCGGAATTTTTATAAAATGCCTGCCGAGCAGGAACTGTTTTTGCGTTGTTTCCGGATGCCGCAAGAAGGGGAGCTGTCCAAGCCCTATACCACGACGGATTTGTTCAATTATTTGCAGAAGCATTATCCGGCAGCCATGCGCGGGGTGACTCCGAATCGGTTGGGCAGGATGATGGTTGCATTAGGAATACAACGCATTCATACCGAGTATGGCAATGTGTACCGGCTGGTGAAGCTGAAGGATTCTTCCGCGGCCTGAAGCTTTTTCCCGGTGTGATCTTTCAGCCGGAACGCCCTCCGGCAAAGGGTTTGCGGGAGGGATGAAGCTTTTGAAGGATTTTTCAGGGGGAATCGCATAAGGCGAAATAAATGAAAAAGATTGCTTAGCGATTTGTTTGTTCGACTTTTTTAGTGGTGGCGTTTTTATCTATAAAAACACGAGAAGTGACAGTTTACATATTTATTACATTGTTTCTTCTTGTGATTGTCTGGAAACGAGATGCTCCAAGTATCATGCTGCTCCGGGAGATACTTTACAGTTGAAAGTTTCCTTCCAGTCGGACAGTATAGAGGTGTTTGTCCGTGAACTTTATATTTATGGCAACTTTCCCTCTTTGCCACTTAGTCTGACGGTGGAGGGCGATTGCATATAAGGCAAGCTCATAGCATATAAGAGAAAGAATTAACAGGATAATTTTGTTTTTATCGAAGGTTTATTACTAACTTTGCTCTACCATCGTAATATGGATGAAAAGCACAACCGATATACAAATGAGCAAAATACCTGGAAATTCTTTTAATGATATCTATACCTCTTATTATAAGAAGTCTTTTTTCTTTGCCAAATCATACGTTCATAATGATTTGGCAGCAGAAGATATTGCCTCCGAGGCATTAATAAAGTTGTGGGAAAAGTTGAAGGCCGAGCCTGTTGAAGAGAAATATATCTTACCGTTGTTACTGACAATTTTGAAGAACAAGGCTTTGGACTATCTAAAGCACGAGGAGGTAAAACGCAGTGCTTTTGAAGTGATGGCCGACTGGCAACAACAGGAATTGTCTATCCGTATGTCTGCCTTGGAAGCGTGCAATCCTGATGAGATTTTTTCGGAAGAAGTGGAAAAAATCATCAGTGCTACTTTAAGCACCTTGTCGGAACAGACGCGACGGGCGTTTATTTTGAGCCGTTTTGAAAATAAATCTAATAAAGAGATTGCCGAAGAGATGGAAATCTCTATAAAGGGGGTGGAATATCATATATCAAAAGCATTGAAAGTACTGCGGGTGACTTTAAAAGATTATCTTCCTTTATTTTATTTCTTCTTTTATTATTAAGCCTGACCGGATGGGGATACGGATGTTTTTGAGGACAAAAACGATTTTTATATATTTTTCTTCATTTTCTTTTAGGGTAATTTCTTCTTGAGTCGTTTCTAATAAAACAGCATAGAATATGAATCCTGAATTATTGCAAAAATATATAGCCGGAAATGCTACTGAAGTCGAAAAGCAGCGTGTGACCGGATGGATACAGGAAAATCCTGAGAATATGCGTGAATATATGGCACAACGGAAGTTGCATGACATGGCATTGTGGCGTACGGAACCTGTGGCGGAGGAGAATAGCCGGGAAAGGAAACATTTCTCGTTACGCGGAATATGTATGGAAGCTGCCAAGATAGCAGCGGTATTGGCGATCGTCTTGTTGGGTACACATTATTGGACAGGAAAACATCAGGTACCGGAAGACAAAACATGGCAGTCCATTTATGTGCCGGCGGGCCAACGGGCGGAATTGATGTTGGCGGATGGTACGAAAGTCTGGTTGAACTCACGCAGTACCTTGACTTTCCCGGGAAGTTTCAAAGGGGATATCCGAAATGTGAAATTGGATGGTGAGGGTTACTTTGCGGTGACAAAGAATGTGGAACAGCCTTTTATTGTAGAGACGAACAAATGTAATGTGAAGGTGCTGGGTACAGAGTTCAATGTAATGGCTTATGCAGCGGATAGCGTATGGGAAACTTCTTTGTTGGAAGGTGCTGTCGAAATTTTAGTGCCCGGTTCGAATAACAGTGGAATGAGGCTGGAACCGAACACGATGGCCAGCTTGAAAGGCAACAGACTGGTAAAAGGACGCATCAAGGAGGCCGATTATTTTTTGTGGCGTGAGGGCTTGCTTTGTTTTAATGATATATCCGTACGTGATATGATAGAGAAACTGAAACTGTATTATGGGGTGGATATTGTGGTAAATAATACCCGGATTTTAAAGAACCGTTATACAGGTAAATTCCGCACGAAAGATGGGGTGGAACACGTACTGAAAGTTTTGAGACTCAATAATAAGTTTACTTATACAAAGGATGATGAGACGAATGTGATAACAATTAATTAACCCTTAAAAGAGAATATGCCTATGAAATAACACACATGGTCTAAAAAGGAAATGGGATAGTGCTGCAACACCATCCCATGGAAACGTCAATTACGTATTGACAATTTTTTTCTCAAATAATCTTAAGTTGAACCTAAAATTAGTAATGCAAATATATGAAAAATATTTTGTATCAGGAATCTATTGTAGAAATTAAACATTTATTCCGTATGATGAGAAACACACTCTTAGCCCTGTTTGTCTTTGCCGGAACAGCTTTTGCCACTGAGTCTTATTCTCAGACAATGAAGGTGACTGTTGTGGCGGATAACATGTCAACAGGCAAGGTAATCAGTGAAATAGAAAAACAGACAGATTATCTGTTTGTATATAATGTAAACGAGGTGAATCTGAAGCGCAATGTGAAGGTGAATGCGCAAAATAAATCTGTAGCCGAAGTGTTGAATAAGGTTTTTGAAGGTACTGATATTTATTATGCCATGGAGGGTAAGAATATCATGCTGATGAGCAAGGCGAAAGATGGGGAAGTTGCCCAACAGGCAAATAAGGTGACAGGTATTGTGAAAGATACGAATGGCGAGCCGATAATCGGTGCCAATGTCACGGTGAAAGGTCAGTCAATAGGTACGATAACAGATATAGATGGGCGGTTTGTGTTGGATGCCCCGAAAGATGCCGTTTTACAGATTACTTATATCGGGTATGTTTCTCAAGAGGTAAAAGTTTCTGGAAAGAAAGAACTTAACGTAGTATTGAAGGAAGATGCTGAGACGCTGGATGAAGTGGTGGTGGTAGGCTATGGTACGATGAAAAAAACAGATTTGACAGGAGCCGTCATGCAAGTAAAAACAAATGATATCAAATCAGTCACTACAGGTAATCCTTTACAAGCATTGCAAGGACGGGCACCAGGTGTTTCAGTCATGACTAATAATATTCCCGGTGAGTCACCAACCATGCGTATCCGTGGTTCCGGTTCTATTAGTGCGGGAAATGACCCTCTTTACGTAGTAGATGGTTTCCCTTTGATGAATGGTTCCATATCCGAAGTAAACGCTAACGATATCGCTTCTATTGAAGTACTTAAAGATGCATCTGCAACTGCTATTTATGGTTCCAGAGGGGCTAACGGAGTAGTAATGATAACTACCAAGACAGGTGCCAAAAACGCTAAAAACTTATCTTTCAATGCCACTTACGGTTTCCAAATGCCCGGGCGCTTGATAGAAACGATGAATCACGAGCAGTTTGTAGACTTTATAAACACTGCATATACTAATGCCAAAGGGAGACCTGTATATACAGCTGCCAATCCCGCTCCCGATATCCATACGGATTGGCAGGATGAGATTATTAAGGATAGCGCTCCTGTTCAAGATTATAGCATCTCTTTTGATGGGACAACAGGAGATACACAATATATGGTGTCAGGAGGTATGTTTCTACAGGATGGATTGATTTCCAGTGCCAAATTTGATAAATATACATTCCGTAGCAACATACAGCATAAATTCAATCGTTTCTTAACCATCGGTAGTCATCTGCAATATGCATATACCGAACAAGCCAAAGCTGGAATCGCAAATACAGCCGGTAGTCTTAGTTCCATTTGGAGAAGCGGATGGCCTACGTTGCCTGTTAAGAATGAAGATGGAAGTTTTGCAATACCAGCAGATAACCCAGCCATAGCCGGATTCTTCTCGGATGACGCAAGATGGAATCCTATAGCCAATTACGGTGAAGTCACCAACACTAGGACAACCAGTCGTTTGTTTGGAGATGTATATGCAGAACTTAAAATAACCAAAGACTTGACTTTTAAAACAAATTTCGGCATCGATATAGCCAATGTAAGAAATTACAACTATGGTTCATCCAAACAGACAACGGCTACGGGATCAGGCAATGGAGGTAATGGATATATTAAAGAATTAAGCCGGATAACGGAAAATATCCTTACTTATACAAAAAACTGGGATGAACATCGTTTTTCAGCTACAGGAGTTTATTCATGGCAAGATTATGTATATGAAAACTTATCAATCAGTGGTAAAGGATTCCAAAATGATGAAACAGGCGCATGGGATATGGGATTGGCCGACCGCGAAACTATGAGCTACGCCAGTGGAAAATATGGTAACACCCTTATTTCATTTACCGGACGCTTTACCTATGCTTACAAAGACCGTTACCTGATGACAGCGACAGCACGTTATGACGGTTCTTCACGTTTCGGAACTAATAATAAATGGGGATTCTTCCCATCTGTTGGTTTAGGGTGGCGCATTTCTGAAGAAACTTTCTTGGCGAATAACAAGGTTATTACTAATTTAAAGCTACGTGGAAGCTATGGTATTACAGGTAATCAGGAAATAGGTAATTACAAATCATTGGCACAATTAAAATCCAAAAATTACATTTATAATGACGCACTCATGCAAGGATTTTATGAAACAATAGGGAATCCAGATTTAAAATGGGAACGCACCAAACAGTTCGATCTAGGTTTCGATTTGTCATTATGGAATAGAATTCATCTGAATGTCGATTATTATTCCCGCCGTACTTCAGATTTGTTATATGATGTACCTATTCCTTCTACTTCCGGCTTTTCCACTATGTTGAGCAATATTGGTATTGTCAGCAATAAAGGGGTGGAAATAGCATTATCCGGGCGCATTGTTGAAACAAAAGATTTCAAACTGGATGCAACTGTCAATATAAGTAAGAACAAAAATGAAATTAAAGAGCTGTATAATGATGTAGAGTCAATAACCGTTACGTCTGGTTTAGGTCTAAGTAAATATTTGAAAGTCGGTGAATCATTACTTTCTATTTATGGATTAAAATCAGAAGGAATTATTAAGACAGAAGAGCAATTAGCAGCTTATCAAAAGATTGTTCCGACTGCCCAACTAGGAGATGAAATGTATGCCGATATTGATGATGATAAAGCAATAACCGCTAAAGACCAAATCAATATTGGTGAAACAGAACCCAACTTCTTTTATGGGGTGGCTCTAAACCTTGAATATAAAAAATTTCATTTAGATATTTTAGGGCAAGGAGCGCACGATTTTGCCGCAGTTGGTGCTTCAAACTCAGATATGAAGATCGGAATTCATGGATATGGAGATAGTTTTAATTATCTATTGGTAGGTGAAAACCAAACAGATAATCGTTGCTGCCTACCATCAAAATACGCCTATGAACGTATGTGGAGTCCATCTAATCCTAACGGTACATTCCCTAGAGCGGGAGCCTCTAACCTATACTTATCAGACAGAAGCAATAGTGAATGGAATTATTTTATTATCAAAAGTATCGCTCTTTCTTATGATTTTGGAAATAATCCAATCAAAGGTATTAAAGGAATAAAGGGAATCAGCGCTTTCGTGAACTTACAGAACTTTATCACTTTTGCCAACCATAGAGGGTATAATCCTGAGAATGGTGATACAAGTAATCCTTGGATCAAGACCATAACCATTGGAGTAAATGCTAAATTTTAAGTAATCATTAAATTAACAATTATATGAGATCATTATTTTTCCATATAGATGCATCCAAAATAAGATGCCAAAGTATAAAAACAACAGTACTGGCTATTTTTGTTTCTATGTTTGCAGGATGTACAGATTTAACCGAGACTCCTTATACATTCATTGACCCAGGAAGTTATTACAAAACAGAAGAACAACTGAATACTGCATTGACCGGTGTTTATGCCGGTTTCCGCTCATTTGCATCCAATTGGGCTTTAATATACCAATTAGAAATTATGACTGAGCATTACTCTCCGGGACATACCAAACAAAATTCAAAAGCTTTGAATGCATGGCAAAATGTAAACCAGTCAACCACTTATAATTTCCAAATTTGGGATAGTGGTTATGATGTGATCAATCGTGCCAATGTAATACTGGGACGTGGTGAAGGAATCGATATGGCAGAACAAGCACGGGCACAAATTTATGCACAAGTACGTTTTATGCGTGCTTACACCATGTTTACTATGTTACGCATTTATGGCGGATTGGCTATTCCTGAATCCTATACTTCCGGATTGGATGGGCTTGAAATTCCTCGTAAAACTGCCGATGAGACTTATGACTATATTATCCAGGACTTGGAATATTGCATAGCTAATCTGCCCACTCGTTCACAGTGGGGAAGCAGTGCCTATTACAAGGCAAGCAAAGGCGCCGCACAAGCATTATTGGGTGATGTATATTTAACACGTGGCTGTATGAATAATAACAATACATCCGATTTTCAGCAAGCAAAGAAATACCTGGGTGAAGTCATTGATTCACATGAATATGAACTTTTACCTGATTATAAAGACCTATGGTACTGGTATGTAGAAGAAGCTGCAAAAAACACAAAAGAATCACTTTTTGAATGTCAATTCGGAACTAATGCCAACAATGAATTGCATTTATACTTTGGTGTCATGGATACACAAAAATCATTAGGCAGTAAACAATACCATCGTGCATCAGTTTCTCATCAAGCTTATTTTTCTTATCTGCCTGAAGACACACGTCTGTCATGTATGCTCACGGAATACTTAACTGATGCAGGAGAAAAACGCTATTGGGTTCCTGAAAACCATGGTTTTTATGGAGGTGTAACAGGTGGATGGCTCACTTCAGGTCCTGGAAATGTGAAATTCTACGATCGTACCGAAGCTGCCTACACCAGCGGTTGTGCCAAAGCAAACTTTATTTTAATTCGCTATTCAGATGTTCTTTTGAATTATGCTGAAGTGGAAAATTATCTGAATGGTCCTACATCTGATGCCTATGAAAAATTAAATGAAGTACATCAACGCTCGTTACCCACCCCCGTAACATCAGGGCTTTCAAAGGAAGCTTTTGATAAAGCCGTGTATCAGGAACGTTCATGGGAACTGTTGGGAGAGGGGCAATTGTACTTTGACGAGTTGCGCACCAATCGGTTGGGTAAAAATGTATATGAACATGTACGCAAATATTTTGATCTAGGGTATTATTTGTATGATAAGTTGCAATTTGTTCCACAACAGTCATTCTTATGGAAAATTCCCCAGACTTCATTGGATTCAAATCCGGCTTTAGAACAAAATCCTGATAATATATCCGATCCCAATTATCCTATCTGATTTGATAAACCATTTAAAAAGAGTCTGTTGGTTGTTAATTAACAGACTCTTTTTTATCAATTTCTAATTTTGTAAATAGTAAATAATCAAATATGAAATCATACGTTATTTTTTTATTTTTCTTATTTGTATTTAGTGCTCGACTGGCTGGCCAACATACTCTGCCCGTTACAATACTGCCATCAGCTCAGACTGGCTCACCCGGTGTAATGTCATTAAATGGCACATGGAAATTTATGATGCTGCCTTCCCTGCAAAGCGCCATACCCGACGGATGGATAAAAAGTGAATTTAATGATCTTGACTGGAATGAAATTCACGTACCGGGAAATTGGGAACCTCAAGGTTTTAAACAACCTGAATATGGACATGATTTAACAGCATGCATGGGATTATATCGCACTCATTTTTCAATTCCTTCCGATTGGAAAAAGCAACGTGTCGTACTCCGTTTTGACGGAGTTCACATGGGATATGAATGTTGGGTTAATGGGCAATTTGCAGGAGATTACGGTAGTGGTTCCAATCCCTGTAATTTCGATATAACTCCATTTTTGCAGACTGGTAATAACACTTTGTGCGTGAAAGTAACGACTCGGAGTTTTGCCTGGAAGTTTGACACGATGGATAATTGGACTTTTTGCGGCATCAATCGAGATGTCACTTTATTCACGTTACCACATCAATATATTGAAGACATAACCTTTATTTCTGAGAACTGCATGGACAACGAAGCTGATATTCAGGTGCGTGTACAAACGCAAGGAAATATAGACAAAGCCATACTCCGATTGTCTGTTCAGGATGAAAATGGCCAGAGAATATCTGATTTTGAGCAAACTGTATCTGAAAATGGTATATGCAAAATAAAAAAACATCTTACCAATATACGTTTATGGACAGCGGAAACCCCAGTGCTATATATACTCGAGGCTTGCTTATGTAATACTAAAGGTGATATTTTACATCGTATTTCTCGTCGTGTGGGATTGCGTGAAGTCAAATCGGTTGGTCGTGAAATTACATTAAACGGAAAGCCGATACGGCTACGTGGTGTATGTGCAAGTGAAGTTCACCCTTATTTAGGCAGTGCTTATACAATGGAAGAATGGCAAAAGCAGCTCCTTCAAATGAAAAAGGCACATATAAATTTTATCCGTACAGCCCATTATCCCATGCACCCGGCATTTTATGATCTTTGTGACGAAATGGGCTTCTACGTTTGCAATGAAATCCCTTTAGCCTCAAGAGGTGGAGAATACCTTGTAGACAGCAAGTATAATAAAGAAATAGAAGAACGCACAGCTACAACAATCGCTCGTGACAAAAACCATCCGAGTGTAATTATTTGGTCATTGGGTAATGAAAACAAGACTGTTGCAGGTTCTGTTGCAACATTAGTAAAAGAAATAGATCCGACCCGTCTTCGCGGTTTCCCTCAGACAGTAGGCGTCATGATGAAAATGATGGAAAATCCTCATCCGGATATTAACGTATTAATGGGACATTATTTAAATGAAAAGCAGTTGGATATAGTGGCTCAAAAGGCTACACTTCCTTTTCTTCAAACAGAATATGCCCATTCCTTAGGGCTTGGTTTTGGAGAGTTTGAACAAAAATGGGAACGTATTTTAGATACTCCCGGATTTGCCGGCGGAGCCATTTGGTGTTGGATGGATGGAGCTGCTGTAACTAAGGCTCCTAAATATTCTTGGCTAAAAGGAATCATGCTGGATTCACTTCATTATCTGGACAGTTATGGATATATCAACCCTCCGGGTGCGCTTGAACGTAATAAAGAGGCAAATGATGGAATCATCTACGCAGAAGGAACTCCGCAGGAAGATTATTGGTTAGTGCGTAAATTATATAGTCCTGTACAAATCATGGAGGATACGTTACAATATCCTTTGCAGTTAACCATACAAAACAACTATGATTTCCGTACACTGAAAGGTTATAGTTTGCATTGGTCTTTACAGAATCTTAACAGGCAAGTGGCTTCCGGAAGTATTTCATTAGAAGCATTACCTAAAGCAAAAGAAAGATTTGAAATTCCTTCAAATCTTCCCCCCAATATACTGTATAATGATGTAATGTTATGTGTATCTGTTATAGATGAAAAAGGAACTTCCATCTATGAGCGGGCACTTCCTGTCAATTTGGGAAGGAAAGAGTATAAACAAATTATTCTTTCAGCCATACCCGATAAACAGATGACAGTTACAGTGACCAGTAAAGGAGATTTGGTTATTAAAGATAAAAAGAATGATAACGTACTAATGCAATCACCATTTTATTTGCGTGTTGGACGTGAATTTTCACAAGTATTAGAAAGCCGGACATCATCCAATATGTTTTGTTGGGAACCTTATATATTGAAACCGGAAATAAAGTCTTATAAAGTGCATAATACAGCAGAGGGACGTGAAACGAAGCTAAACTGTCAATGGAACCGTGTGGACAGTATCGGACAATATATTAGTGGTGAGGTTACTATTCTTGTGCATAACAATGGAGTTATAGCCATTGATTATATATTGACAGCATCGCCTAAAGCACGTGGTAAATTAACAGAATGTGGTTTGACCTTAATGATGAGTCCACAAATCAACACATTTCACTGGTTAGGACAAGGAATATACAGCTCTGTTCCGGGAAAGACCAAACATAATGAACGGGGAATATGGAGCCTGCATAAAGATGATTATAGATTTTCCGGTAATCGAAGTCATGTAGAGCTATCTTTATTGTCTTCCTCCGATGAAACTGGAATAATAGTATGGGATGAACTTGGCAATATCGGTGTGGATAAAATGCACGGCAATATTATATTATCTCAAAATGTACACGTAGCTGGTTATGGGTCTAAATTTATTAATCCATGTCAGATGTTACCTTTACAAGATTTGCATGGTCAGAAAGGACGGATATTACTTCTTCCACGGAGCAAAAATGATTTGCAGCATTCCGCAGCCAAAATATTTTATAAAGATGGCACTCTTCCATTAAGGGTTCCGGATCGCCCCTTTCTTAAAGGGTATAGCTGGTAAATGTTCAATCGTCTAAAAATTAAATGAGGAGATCACTGAGTAAAATGATCATTCTTTTGTCATCTTAAGCTAGTGATGAATCTTTTTACATATATTGCATGTTTACAGATTTTTCACTAGCTTTTAGTATAATAGAATATGATAATATCTTCAGATTTTGACTCAATTCTCATTTTATTGTTTTAGATAATATAATTTATTTCTGGTTATATGTACTATTTTGAATAGATTGGGACGATATTCCATTATATTCTAAAAAATAATATTCTATTTTTGCTTGTATCAAAATAGGAGAAGATATAACTTTCTAAGTTCTCTTTGTCCAGATATCCATATAGTGATATTATGGTAGTGATGCTTGGGGCTTATTGTATATTTAAATATATGAAACAATTATTACTTATTTTTTTAGCTACTGCTCATATTGGAGCAACAGTTCAGTATCAGAAAATACAGAAAAAAGCATCTTTAGTCAATGTATTTTTAGAAAATTTGCATTACAGCAAAAAGAACTTTTCTATCTTGATCGAGAATTACAGCTGGTGACGAAAGAGAAAACTGTGATAAAAAAACTATATCTTTATAAAACAGGCTGTATAAATTTTAGTCTATGGTTCAGATATCAATGACTAGAACGGCCTATTAGGATATTATTTACCAACAAAAAAATAAAAGAACATGATGAAATATTTACTATTCTTGTTGTTCCTCTTATTGAAAGCAGGAACAGCCACAGCTCAAAACAATTTAGTAGTCAACGGTATTCCATGGTTTGATGACAAGGGAAATATTGTCAATGCACATGGCGCTTGTATTGTGGAAGAAAACGGAAGATATTATCTTTTCGGAGAATGGAAATCGGACAAAAGTAACGCTTTCCCCGGCTTCTCATGTTATTCTTCGGATGATCTTGTAAACTGGAAATTCGAGAACATTGTCCTTAGAGTCCAACCCGAAGGCATCCTTGGCCCCAATCGCGTAGGTGAGCGTGTAAAAGTGATGAAATGCCCTAAGACGGGCGAGTATATCATGCTGATGCATGCCGATGATATGGGATACAAGGACCCTTATATCGGTTTAGCCACCTGCAAAACGATTGCAGGTGACTATCAGTTGCAGGGACCGTTGCTCTATAAGGGACAACCGGTAAAACGCTGGGATATGGGAACTTTTCAAGATACCGACGGAAAAGGATATTTACTGATTCATCATGGCCCTGTTTATCGGTTAAGTGATGATTACCGTTCGATAGAGGCTGAAGTGGCCCACATTAAAGGCATGGGCGAATCACCGGCCATGTTCAAAAAGAATGGTGTCTATTTCATGCTTACCTCAAACCTGACCAGTTGGGAGAAAAATGACAACTTCTATTTTACGGCTCCCCAGATAGAAGGTCCTTGGACGAAACAAGGGCTGTTCTGCCCGGAAGGCAAGCTGACCTACAATTCGCAAAGTACATTTGTATTCCCACTGAAATGCGGTAACGATACCATACCTATGTTTATGGGGGATCGTTGGTCTTATCCGCATCAGGCCTCAGCCGCCACGTATGTATGGATGCCTTTACAAGTGGATGGAACAAAAATATCCATCCCTGAATATTGGCAGGCATGGGACATCAGGAAGCTAAAACCGGCGGACGCGCTGAACAAAGGGAAAAAGTTGTACGGGGCATGGAAGTCCAATCAAAAAGGAGACGTGTTGGAGATAGCGTTCAAAGGAACTCATGCTGCTATTGTTGGAGAAACAAACCCTCATGGCGGATATGCCAAAGTAAGTGTATTAAATGCCGAGAAAGATACTGTATATTCTTCATTGGTGGATTTTTACAGTAAGTATCCGGAAAAAGCAATTCGAATTATAACACCGAAAATGCCGGAGGCAAGTTATACCTTACAGGTTGAAGTAACAGGAATACGACCGGTATGGACAGACAAGACTAAAACAATCTATGGAAGTGACGACACTTTCGTAACGATAGACAATGTCTATCATTTTTAAATTATCCGAAAACGTATGATAACAGATACAATCAAGTAAAAAGAAAAGGCACATGAAAAAAGAATATCTGATTAACATTGCAATGGTCCTATCCATTGCCGTTTTATTCACGTCGTGCGACTCTCGTTCGACTGACTATCGAATGATTTCCGTGGAAGCACCTTTCCCCATGGAACCTATTTGTGAATATATTTACCCCGAGCGCGATTACGTAATCACAGACTTTGGCGCTGTGGCTGATACAATGCATGTAAATACAGAGGCTATCAAGCAAGCCGTTCAGGCTTGTTCCAAGGCAGGTGGAGGAAGGGTGGTAATTCCTGCCGGTGAGTGGGTGACTGGTCCTATTCACTTGGCCAATAATGTAAACCTGCATTTGAAAAAAGATGCGGTAGTACGTTTTACCGATAATCCGAAAGATTATTTACCTGCTGTGATGACAACATGGGAAGGTATGGAATGCTACAACTATTCCCCACTTGTCTATGCGTACGACTGCGAAAATGTGGCAATTACGGGAGAAGGAACACTTGCTCCGAAAATGGGAACATGGAAGAAATGGTTTAAACGTCCGGTTGCTCACATGAATGCTTTAAAAGAACTTTATACAATGGCATCAACCGATGTTTCTGTGCAACAACGGCAGATGGCAGTATCTGAAAATAATTTACGTCCTCATTTAATTCAATTCAATCGGTGTAAAAATGTGCTGCTTGACGGCTTTAAAATTCGCCAAAGTCCCTTCTGGACTATCCATTTGTACTTATGCGATGGTGGTATTGCCCGTAACCTTGATGTTTATGCCCATGGACACAATAACGATGGCATAGATTTGGAAATGAGTCGCAATATTCTGATCGAAAAATGTAAATTTGATCAAGGTGATGATGGTGTGGTTATTAAATCGGGGCGTAATCAAGATGCGTGGCGATTAAATACACCGACTGAGAATGTGGTAATTCGTGATTGTCACATTGTCAATGCACATACTCTCTTGGGAATTGGAAGTGAAATGTCAGGAGGGGTTCGTAATATTTATATGCATCATTGTGAGGCTCAAGACTCAGTATTTCGTTTGTTCTTTGCCAAGACAAACCACCGTAGAGGAGGATTTATTGAAAATATTTGGATGAAAAATGTTCGTGCCGGCCGTATGCAACGGGTAATGGAAGTAGATACAGATGTACTCTATCAATGGCGTGACCTAGTCCCCACCTACAAGGATAGTATTACAAACATTCGCGATCTTTATATGGATAGTATTTGGGTTAATCGTGCCGAGGTTATTCTTGATTTGAAAGGAGATGAGCGGTTACCCATTAGCAATGTTTCAGTCAAAAATATCTACGTGAAGGAATTGACAGACAGTGTGAAGTATGTGAGAAATGCGGAAAATATAGTACTAGAAGAATTGAGATATAATAATTGATTACTGATAGAGACATTACAATCATTCGTAATCTTATCTATAAAACAAGAACATGAAAAGATTTATTTTACTATTAGCCACCGTCCTTTTGTGTGTAAGAATGACGGGAGAAACCCTTGTCCCAGATTCCATTTCCAATCCCATTCGTACCGGATTTCATCCCGATCCCTCTATCTGCCGGGTAGGAGAAGATTATTATTTAGTCACTTCATCATTCACATGGTTTCCCGGACTTCCTATTTATCACAGCCGTGATCTGGCTAACTGGTCGCTTATCGGTCATGCATTAACCAACCCCAAAGCTATTGACTTCAGCGGCATGACGGATAATGACGGCATCTGGGCCCCCACCTTACGTTATCATAATGGAACATTCTATCTTATTACCACAGCTCATGGCTGTGGTGGCAATTTCTACATGACAGCCAAGAATCCGGCCGGTCCCTGGTCGGATCCGGTATGGCTGAAAGATGCTCCCGGCATTGACCCTTCTCTTTTTTTTGATGAGGACGGACGCTGTTATTATACAGGCAATCGCTGGGATTTTAAGAGCGCATGGCCTGCCCAGTGTGCCGTATGGATGCAGGAGCTGGACCTCCAAAAAAGATGTCTGGTCGGAGAACGAAAAACATTGGCCTATGGTCATGCGGCTAATGCAAAATACGCCGAAGGACCTCATTTATACAAAATAAAGGACCACTATCTATTGTTGATGGCTGAAGGAGGATCGGATTATAACCATGCTGTTACCGCCCTCACTGCTAAATCCCTCTGGGGACCGTATGTACCTTGTACCGTCAATCCCGTATTGACACACCGCCATCTTGGCAAGGACTACCCTGTGCAATCTCTCGGACATGCCGATCTGATACAGACACCGACCGGAGATTGGTATGCTGTGTTTCTCGGTAAACGAATTGTGGAAGGAGGACTGGTGCCTTTAGGACGCGAAACCTTTCTTTGTGAGGTGAGTTTTCAAAACGGTGAACCTATCTTCAATCCCGGCATTGGTGTTATCGGAAACCGGTTGAAACGTCCACCTTTACCATGGACGCCGGTGTCGAAGACAGATAAACAGAATGATTTTGAAAGTTCTGCTTTATCACCGGAATGGGCTACAATGCGTATCCCTGAGCAACCTTTCCATCATTTTGCCGATGGCAACTTGTTTTTGTCTCTCCGACCTGAGATGGCAGACAGTCTGGTATGTCCCTCCATGCTTCTGCGCCGTGTACATTCTCATAATTTTTCTGCCACCACGACAATGACTTTCTCCACCCGTCGGGCGAACGAATGGGCGGGCTTGGTTCTGTATCGTACAGCTAAAGGCTATTATTCATTACTGAAAGGAAAGAATGAAATCCGTTTGACAAAAGTACTTCTAGGCAAAAAAACAATAATTGCGACACTGCCTTGGAAGGAAAAATCTGTCATATTACGCTTGGTAGCCAAAGGAGCTACATTAACATTCTATGCCGGTTTGTCAAATGATATGCTTTATCAAGTGGGAGAGGTACAAAGTGTAGATGCTGTGTCGGATAATAAGGTCAACCGCTTTAATGGTACGGGAGTCGGAATATATGCGACAAGTAATGGAAAACAATCGATAAATAAAGCATCATACCAATGGTTTGAATATAAGGAAGAGAATTAGTCTTAAAACAAGAAAAAATTACTATTGAACCTATTTCTTACAATTAAAAGACATATTCAGATATCATACAAAATTAGTTCTAAAGATACACAAGAGAAATACATAATGATTATCTTTGCAAACGAATATTATAGGATTAATCCACATTTAGGTAACACCATATATCTTGGAAGAGCACATAGAAAATATAGAACGACACTTGATTCATGACTTAAAACAAGGATCGCATAAGGCATTTGACAAAATTTATCAAATGTACTCCAAACGCCTGTATGCTTATAGTTTACAATTTACCAAATCTTCCGAAGAATCAGAGGAAATCGTACAAGAGGTTTTTGTAAAACTGTGGTCTAACCGTATAAATATAAGACAAGATGAAACATTACGTTCTCTACTTTTTATTATGGCTAAACACCGTCTCATCAATGCATACCGTCAGAAAATAAACCATCCCATATATGAAGAATACATTTATCATATAGATACCCTGTCAACCGAGGACACTCATTACAAGCTGGAATATAATGAATTCCTATTCAGATTCCTCAAAACAATAGAAAAGCTCCCAGACACTCAGCAAAAAGTAATTCGTCTATCCCGGTTCAAACAGTTATCCAATAAAGAAATAGCAGAAAAACTTTCTTTAAGCGAACAAACCGTAAAAAACCAGCTTTCACTAGGACTTAAGACCCTAAAGGAGAAATTAAACAAAATATGGTTACTTCTAATGTTACTTTTTATTAATTAGAAAATAAAATTCGGTACTATCAACATAAATGGATGTCATAAATAGAAAAAAATAAATGAAGAAACTTGAAACCAAATATAGGAATGACGAACTATCCCCGGCGGAGTTACAGGAACTCAGAAATAGAATTAAATCCATGTCGGACTATGAAATAGGGGAAGAAATGTATCAAACTTGGATGAATGAAAAAATTGATGTCACTTCCGTTCCCGACAAACAAATAGACAAAATAAAGGCACAGATCGAAAATTCCATAAAAGAAGAAAAAAGCAATGGCTTCGATTTTAGTCGTATAATCCAGATTGCCGCTACTATATTATTGCCTGTATTCATTATACTTTCCGGCTATCTGTATTATGAGAACAGACAAATTGCCACCAAAGAAATGATTGTCTGTACAGCTCGAGGAGAACGGGCAAGTGTCACTCTTCCGGACGGCACCGCTGTTTCTCTGAATTCAGAATCCAGGTTAGCATACTTCCCCCAAACCTATAACAAAAAAGAAAGGAAAATCAGCTTTGATGGAGAAGGTTATTTTCAGATCGATAAAAACAAGGAAGTACCTTTTATCATAGATGCCCAAGGACTACAAGTAAAGGTACTGGGAACTACTTTTAATCTTTTAGTACGAAAGGATCATAAAACAGCCGAACTGGCCCTAGAGGAAGGAAGCGTATGGCTTGGTGCAACTCAAAGTCATAAGAATGTAATCCTTCACCCGAAACAAAAGGCAATATTAGACCAATCAACAGGTAATATTTTCATCATTGCAGAAGAGGACACCCAAAAAATATCAGCATGGAGACATGGCAACATGATATTCAGAAATACTAAATTCTCTGAAGTCATCCATACTATTGAACAAAGCTATAATGTTCGAATCAACATCACCTGTAAAAACTGTCCCACCGACACTTTTACCGGTACACTACCTCTTACCAATTTAAACGAAGTGCTGGAAGTAATTGAAAAGTCCTATCATCTTAAGGCGCAAATCAAAGGCAAAGAAATTATTTTGACTGACATTTGAATCAAATCCAATCAATATCAAAACCGACTTTCTTTCTAAATTGAGAGAAAGCGGCTTCGTTTTGTATGCTTTATAACATATCTTATCTTCGGTACTTCTATAAAAATACATTGTCTTTACTTACGACAATGCCCACAGGGCCTAACATTAATCTAAAATTTACTATCGTATGAAAAACAAACACGCACAACTGAAGTTGTTCACTTTGTTTTCGTTATTGCTTCTTTTCTGTACATTCGAATCTATGGCACAGGAAAAACTAATAACGATAAACGTAAAAAATGTATCATTAAAAGAGATCTTTAACATTATCGAGAATCAAACGCCCTATCGTTTTTCTTATCGTAGTGTTGTTCTAGATGCTGACCGAAATATTTCGATATCAGCGGAAAATATTTCGGTCACTACCGTTCTGAATCAAGCTTTAAAAGACAGAAATCTAGAATATAGTATTGTTTCACCTAAAACAATCGTTATTTCGGACAAGCAAACCGGCAATGTAAAATCATCTGAAACAAAAAAAATATCCGGCATCATTAAAGATGTGAATGGCGAACCGATTATAGGTGCTAACGTAAAAATTAAAGGACAATCTATAGGCACGATTACAGATATAGACGGACGGTTTGTACTAGATGCCTCAACCGATGCGACATTGCAAATTTCCTACATTGGATATGCCTCACTGGAAATGAACACCGGAAATAAAAAAGAACTAAATATTGTTTTAAAAGAAGATACTGAAACTTTAGAAGAAGTAGTAGTGGTCGGATACGGTGTACAAAAAAAGGCCAACCTGACAGGAGCAGTAAGCAGTGTAAAAATGGATGAAATATTGGGGGATCGGCCTGTTACTTCGGTAAGTAATGTACTGATGGGAGCAATGCCGGGATTGCAAGTAACAGGTACATCAGGCCAACCCGGTGCTGAAATGTCTTTCAATATCCGGGGAGTAAACAGCATCAATGAAGGTGCCCCACTCGTATTAGTTGACAATGTAGAGATGGACATAAATATGCTGGATCCTAATGATATTGAATCTATCTCTGTATTGAAAGATGCCGCATCATCGGCTATTTACGGTGCACGCGCTGCATTCGGAGTTATCCTAGTCACCACTAAAAAGGGAATGAAAGACACTCGCTTCTCTATCAACTACTCTAATAACTTCTCATTCAGTAAGCCTAGTAATTTACCCCACAAAGCAACTCCGTTACAAACAGTACAAGCTTATAAAGATATGGGAACAGTATCATATCAAACAGGACAAAATGTAGATACCTGGTTGGAGTTATTGAAAGAATATGATACTAATTCAGGCAATTATCCTGACGGTTATGCCGTAGTAGACGGACTTCGATACAGTTTACAAGAAACGGATCTCTTAAACGATATGATGGAAACAGGTTTTCAACAAACACATAATATTTCTGTTGGAGGAGGTAATAAATCAATATCTTACAGAATGTCAGCTGGGATGGTGGATCAAAACGGAATTCTTGTTACAGATAAAGACTCATACAAACGTTATAATATATCATCTTACATCCGTTCCGATATTCATTCCTGGATTACTCCGGAATTAGACATCAAATATGCGAATTCACATTCAGAACTTCCCTATACTTCAGCTTCTTATGGTATTTGGGGAGCAGCAGTAGCCTTTCCATCTTATTTTCCATTAGGTAATATGGAACTAGACGGTGAAATCTTGCCTATCAATACTCCTCATAATTTCATTAATCTGTCAGCACCTAAAGAAAATGACAGAAACGACTTACGCATCTTTGGCAAGCTGACTATTACTCCGTTCAAAGATCTGAAAATAATCGGTGAATATACATTTAATAGAAAGACTAGAGAAATCACAACTTTCGATAAGAAATTTAATTATGCTCACGGAGCTAACTTCCGCAAGGAACAGTCTGTTTCAAATTCGAAATATGAAATAGAAAATCGGGCGACCAATTATAATGCTTTTAATGTATATGCCAATTACAACAAAACATTAGGTAAACATGACATTGGAATTATGGCTGGTTTCAATCAGGAAAGCAATGCCTATAAGATGATGAAAGCGTCACGCACAGATATGATTAACGAAGATTTACCCTCATTATCACAAGCTACAGGAGATTATAAAAACAGTGATGAATTTGAGGAATACCATGTCAGAGGATTATTCTATAGGATAAATTACTCTTATGCCGGTAAATATTTACTCGAAACAAACGGGCGTTATGATGGTTCTTCGAAATTCCCTAAAGAAAATCGTTTCGGCTTCTTTCCTTCTGTTTCCGTAGGCTGGCGTGTCAGTGAAGAGCAATTTATGGAATGGAGTAAAGTTTTTCTTTCTAACTTAAAATTGAGAGGTTCTTATGGTAATATCGGTAATCAAAGTATAGAACCTTATGCTTTTATTCCTGGCATGGATTCTCCATTGGCTAATTGGGTTGTAAACGGACAAGCTACTACAACATTGGCTCCTCCAGCTCTAGTCAGCAATAGTTTCACTTGGGAAAAAGTTAGTACTTTGGATTTCGGGTTTGACCTAGGGCTGTTTAATAACCGCCTAAATGTTGTATTTGATTGGTACCAACGGGATACAAAAGGAATGTTGGCTCCAGGTATGGAACTTCCAGGAGTATTGGGTGCCAAAGCCCCATTACAAAACTCTGCCGATTTACGCGCCAAAGGTTGGGAAATATCCTTGGATTGGAATGACCGTATCGGCAATGTGCAATATTATTTAGGTTTTAACCTATATGACTCGCGTACGAAAATCACAAAATACGACAATGAGGTAGGCTTACTAGGAAAAGATTCGGATGGCAATCTGATTTACCGAAAAGGAATGGAATTAGGTGAAATATGGGGGTATACTACAGACCGCTTATATACTACCGAAGATTTTGACAGTCAAGGAAAGTTAAAAAACAATATTCCCAAAATGGAAGGTTATAATCCCAATCCGGGAGATATACTTTATGTGGATTTTGATGGAAATGGTATTATAAACAATGGTAAAAACACGTCAAACGAACCAGGCGATACTCATATTATCGGTAATGATACTCGCAGATATCAGTACGGAATTCGTGGTGGCGCAGCATGGAAAGGTATTTCATTGTCATTTATTTTACAAGGAGTCGGCAAACGGGATCTTTGGCTTATGAATGAGCTATTCTATCCACATTACGATGCTTACTCAACTTTGTTTGACTCTCAATTGAATTACTGGACTCCAGAACATACAAATAGTTATTTTCCACGTTTATATGAAAAGGCAGAAGGAAATACTAAAGCCAATCAAAAAACACAAACCCGTTTTTTGCAAAATGGGGCATATTTGAGCATACGCAATATCAGTTTATCATATACCTTCCCCATAAAACTGATCAAGCCACTGGGTATTACTAACTTATCAGTATTTTTTAGTGGAGAAAACCTCTTTACATTTGATCATCTGCCCAAAGGGATAGATGCTGAACGTGTAGTAACAGACAATTTGGGACAACGTGGATTTACTTATCCTTATATGCGTCAATTCTCATTTGGTATTAATTTAAGTTTATAATAAAAGCTGACATTATGAAAAAATATATAGTAGGAGTAGGACTCTTCCTGTTGATGAATTCTTGTTTAAATAATGATTTTATGGAGGTATATCCCAAAGATCAACAAACGGAATTAACCTCTTTCCGATCATATGAAAACTTCAAGACTTACGCTTGGGGACTGTATAACGTCTTTTTCGGCTATGCATATAAAACAGGACAAACTGATGAGATTTTTAAAGGAGATTATGAAGCTGACAATATGATCAAGCATGTCTCAGGCAATGAAAGTCAATGGGCGTATCAGAAAGCTAAGGTACCTGCGTCTTCTGATTCATGGGACTATGAATATATCCGCCGGGTGAATTTAATGTTGGACAATATAGACCAGTCATCCATGAATGATGCAGAAAAAGCACATTGGAGAAGTGTTGGATATTTTTTTCGCGCTTATAAATATTTTAAAATGCTATCTCTATATGGAGATTTACCATGGGTAGAACATGCTTTATCAGAAGACAGCGAGGAACTATATTCCCCTAGAGACCCACGGGATGTTGTAGCCCAAAATATTCTGAATAACTTGAAATATGCAGAAGAACATATCAAGGTAGACGGAGATGGCAATAATACGATCAATCGAGCTGTAGTACAATCATTAATTTCCCGTTTTTGTTTATTTGAAGGTACATGGAGAAAATATCATGCCCTACAAAATGCCACAACCTATTTAGAAGAATGTACACGGGCTTCCAAGGAAGTCATGAATAAATATACTACCCTACATCCCAACTATGAAGAACTTTTCAACTCAGAGTCTTTAGATGGCATAAATGGAATTATTCTATACAAAGAGTATGCTACCAGCCAGCTATGCCATGGGCTCACACGTATGGTAAGAACCGGCGAATCACAAATAGAAGCAACCAAAGATGCTGTAGACAGTTATTTGTGCAGTGACGGACATCCTATCAAAAACAGTTCCACATACGGAGGTGATAAAGATGTATATGCACAGTTCCGCAACCGGGATTATCGTTTATATCACACAGTATGTCCTCCCTATATGGTAAGTCTAGCAAGTGCCTCTACCACTCAATGGAAGTTCACAGACAATCCCTCTGAACGTGAATATATTGACTTGATGGCAACAATTTCTAAAGAAACTTATCACCGGTTGCCGACATCTAATTTCAAAGGTTTTATAACCAAAGGGCAACCTCATTTCAAAAATGTCAATTGGGGACAGGGATGGAATGCCAGCCAAATGGGTTTCTGGGTATGGAAATACTATAATACTCATACCGATGCCAGCACTGCCAATGGAGTTTGTACTACAGACGCTCCCCTATTCAGACTCGGTGAGATACTGTTGAATTATGCCGAAGCAATGTATGAACTAGGGCAATTCGATCAATCTATAGCAGATGAAACTATTAATAAACTGAGAAAACGTGCTCACGTGGCCGATATGGTCTTGACAGATATTACCACAGATTTTGATCCTGACAGAGATCAAGATGTAAATCCGTTACTATGGGAAATCCGCCGTGAACGCCGCGTTGAATTAATGGGTGAAGGAACTCGTTTGGACGATTTACGCCGCTGGAAAAAAGGACATTACGTAGACAAACAACCTACTGGGGTCTATTTAAAAAATGCAAGTGAATTTAATGTAAAAGTTATGAATGGTCCCTCCAACAATGAAGGATATGTATATTATTTTGAGAAACCCCTAGGATGGTTGGAACATTACTATCTAAATCCAATTCCTCTAAATCAATTGGCACTCAATCCTGCTCTAGAACAAAATCCTGGATGGGAAAACAATAAATAAAATTATGCAGTTAAAATATACTTTGTTTTCAAGCATTTCAATGCTTGCCTTCTCTTCTCTGTCTGTATTTTCACAGACAGAGAAAATGAACGTTCTATTCTTGATGGCAGACGATATGCGCCCTGAGTTAGGATGCTATGGAGTAAAAGAAGTAAAGACCCCCAATATCGATCGTTTTGCCGCCAGCGGGTTATTATTTCAGAACGCTTACTGTAATATCCCAGTAAGTGGAGCTTCACGCGCCAGTTTATTGACAGGAGTGTATCCACACTATCCAGATCGCTTTGTCAACTATTCCGCTTATGCCAGCAAAGATTGCCCAACCGCAATTCCGATATCAAGATGGTTTACATCACATGGCTATTACACAATCTCAAACGGCAAGGTTTTCCACCATCTTTCAGATCATGCTAATTCATGGAGTGAACCTCCTTACCGTAAACATCCCGACGGATATGATGTATATTGGGCAGAATACAATAAATGGGAATTATGGATGAATGAAGTCTCCGCACGAACTATCAATCCCAAAACAATGCGAGGGCCTTTTTGTGAGTGGGCTGAAGTACCTGACACCGCTTATGATGACGGAAAACTGGCATTAAAAGCCATTGCAGACTTAAAACGTTTAAAAGAACAAGGAAAACCTTTCTTTATGGCATGTGGATTTTGGAAGCCACATTTACCTTTTAATGCCCCTAAAAAATATTGGGATTTATATGACCGAGAGAAAATTCCAGTTGCCAATAATCGTTTTCGCCCTGCAGGCTTGCCGGATGAAGTTAAAAACTCTGGAGAAATCTATGCTTACGCACGTACTACCACAGCAGATGATATCTATTTTCAGAAAGAAGCCAAACACGGATATTATGCCTGTTTAAGCTATGTTGACGCCCAAATAGGAAAAGTGCTGGATGCCCTGGATGAGCTAGGTTTAGCAAATAATACCATCGTTGTATTACTAGGAGACCATGGCTGGCATCTAGGGGAACACAACTTTCTCGGTAAGCATAATTTAATGGATCGTTCTACTCACGTTCCTTTAATTGTACGTGTTCCCGGATTGAAAAAAGGAAAAACTAAGTCCATGGTAGAATTCGTAGATTTATATCCAACACTATGTGAACTTTGTCATTTGCCCATACCAAAGAATCAATTAAATGGCACTAGTTTTGTTCCTATTTTAACAAATTTAAAAGCAAAAATAAAAGACCAAGTATATATCCAATGGGAAGGGGGAGACAATGCTGTTAGCAATAGATACAACTATGCGGAATGGAAACAAAAAGAAAAGATTCATTCCCGAATGTTGTTTGACCATCACATAGATCCAGAAGAAAATAAGAACAGGGTCAACGAACGAAAGTATAGAAGCGAAATAAATAAGCTCTCTTCATTTTTAAAGGCTAAAAAAGAAACTTTAATGAAATCACAATGAAAAAACTTTCTGGTTTACCTGCTCTAACCACCGAGATTAGATTATAACTGAAAGACATTTGACGATTGTTTTTTGTAAAATAAGAAGTGATAGGCATATTTTAGTGAGAGAATATACTTCAACCAGTATATCTTTCACTAAAATATCATCGGAAACTGTTTATCATTATTCCTCTAAAATAATCACCACACAAACCGTCATACTCAATTATGCCGGGAATTCATATACGCCTTCACCTGCTCACTAATCTGCTTCATCCCTTTCACCGAAGGATGTCCGCTCATTTTATCAAGCCCTTTCAGTTCAATGCAATCTATCTGATAATGTTTGCAAATCGTTCTGACCGATTCACTGATTTCCTCTCCCAAACCATCATTCAATAGAAAATAAATCTCCACATTAGGATAATAATCAATCATTGTATCCAGCATATAAGCCATAGCAGGGCGGAAAGAATATAAATCTTTTTTGGACCAATCCGCATACTGATACTCTCCTAAAGGTGATTTCGCCCAATAATCATTAGTCGCGCCAAAAATAAAAATAATATCAGGACAGCCCAACGCCTTCATCCGGGTGATAAAAGAACGGTCGCTATAATCCTCCGAACGATAACCGGTATGGCAAATAGTAGCACCGGAAAACGAATTATTCACACAAAGACGGTAGTTGTTCTCCTTAATAAACTGATGCCACCAAGTATTACGTACAGAAACCATATCCGTCTTTCTCCCTTCAGGAGGTGTCTTCAGATACCATACAAAATTAGTATCGGGTTGAACATATCCTTCGAAAGTGGAATAAGAATCTCCCAAGATAGAAACTGATTTCAAACCTTGAGCAATGCCTAAATGACAAAATAATGTACAAAACAGCAGAGTTATAATATACTTCTTCATAGGTATTTGATTATTTCGCTTTCAAATATACATCATATTTTGATTTAACACCTATAAAAATAACCTTTTTCTTCTATTTACAGACAAACAAGAAAACATCGATCTGCTTCATAAAAATAAGAACAAATCCGATGGTTACAAATCCTATCTACAAACGTCATTACTTATAAGCCGTAAAATGGAGGCCATTTAACTTTTAAAAGACTAAGTATGACAAGAAACGCTTTTTGGGGACTGTGTATCGGATTATGTCTGGCGGGTACGCAAGCCATCGCTCAAAAGATGGAAAGCAAAAGTATCAAAACGACTGATAAAACAGATAGTATATCATTCCATATCGATGGAATCACCGAAGGAGAAACTTTATTTACTGTTATCGGAGGACCTGAAGCCCCCGTTATCAACGCAGGAATGCCAGGTACAGAAGGGATTCAAGGAGGATTTGAAGGAGGCTCTATCGTAAAAATAAAAGGTACTTATCACATGTTTCCTACCGAACGCGCCGGTGTGAAAGGGATGCCTGCCTATCACGACAGAGTAAAGACACGTATAGGACACTGGACCAGCACTGATGGTGTTCACTGGACACGCCAATCCACTATATTGGAATCAAGCGGTGTCTATGCATTGGTACATGAAGACAATCCCATGAATGACCGCCGTTCCGCCATCTGGTCTTATATGCCTGTATTCAGCGAGGAAAACAACCGATGGTACGGATTTTATCTGGCCTACACCACAGATAAAGAAATTGCACCCAATCATTCTTTCGGCCGCATCTGGAGATGTGAATCCGAAAAGGAAGGTCTAGAAGGAATAGGCGGTCCTTACCGAGATATGGGAATCATTATAGAACCGGGACTGGACTCCCAACTTTGGGAAGGACGGCAAGGGGTCGCTTCTTTCTTCCCATATAAAGTGGATAAAGGCTGGAATGCGTTTATCAGTGGAGCTTATCCTTACGAAACCCGTGCAGATTATCCCTTGAAAGGAGGGGAAAAGCGCAAGGTATGGGCTGTGGGACTGGCCGAATCAGAAACGTTGGAAGGACCATGGAAACGTATGGGTGAGGAAATCAATCCGATAACTTCCATTCACCCGCAGTTTGTAGAGAATCCTATCGTATCCAAATTACCCAACGGAACCTACATAGCGATGTTTGACGGCGGGCCGAACTATTTAAACTTACCCAACAGAATGGGATACACTTTATCCATAGACGGAAAAAACTGGAGCAAAGCACGTTATATCGCCATAGATACCAAAGTTAAAAAATGGTGGACTGTCATGAGGACTCCGCTTTGCCTGATACCCGAAGGAGATAATGTATATACCATTGTTTATACAGCTTGGGATGATACGCGCTTCCACCCCATCGGAATGGTAAAAGTAAAATTAAATCCGGAAGTATTGGATAAGCTGACAGCAGAACTGAAACCAGCTATCCCCTATTTAAATGAAGTCGGTGCACAAGCAATGCCCCGGAATATCGTTCCGATCAAGAATGCATATTTCAATATGCCTCAGCCGAAGCGTCCCGTTTTTCCCGATTTCATCGTCAATATGAAAGACAAAGGAATGACAGAAGATGCCCCTATTACAGATTTAGTGAACCGGACGATTGCTGAAGTCAGCAAACAAGGAGGAGGAACAGTCGTCATTCCTGAGGGAAAATGGAAATCGGCCCGTATTGTACTGAAAAGTAATGTTAATCTACATTTAGCCAAAGGAGCCGAAATAGAGTTTTCCGGTCGTGCGGAAGATTATCTACCGGCGGTTTTCACACGCCATGAAGGGGTAGAAATAATAACAGGATACAAAGTGGTACATTACACCAAAACCATATTTTCA
>ENA-OOYH01000038-OOYH01000038.1-human-gut-metagenome-genome-assembly--contig:-NODE-38-length-42487-cov-5.382612_pt1 | contig 42487 bp, 71 predicted proteins | sample MGYA00241699_ERZ501370 | MGnify/ENA primary metagenome ERZ501370 (study PRJEB25962, sample SAMEA2042655) | human gut metagenome | biome: human gut; feature: human-associated habitat; material: faeces... | reverse complement strand
TTGGGTTGCCTGTACTTATCTATACGGGTAACTGACTATTTAGAAAAAACAAAATTTTGAGAATATGTATAAAATATTAAGAAGAATATTCACAGATTGTGACATTATAGATATGTATGGTCTGTATTGTGAGTTTACAAATAAAACTTTATATTATGACTACAAATAAACTTTATTACACAACATCAAAAATATATGTTCAAGCCGGAACAACCTTTAAAATCAATGTTGAAATATTACTGGCTGATGGCAATTGGAGTATAATGTCACATATTTACGAGAAATGCAAAAACGGGCGTTTCGCTTTGCGTGATAGTGGTTGTCTCCGTGAGGAAATTATAGAGCATTTCCCACTGTTGTCTGATCATTACGGCACGCCGATACACCCATATTAAGAACAGTAGCAAAGAAACTGCAATCAACTACTTGCGTATCACGGAGGCGGAATATGATTCGCTTTACCAGGCAGAAGATAAACAACATTTTAAACACCTCCTATTTTCGTTTGGTATCGTTGAACGCTGGAAATAGGAGGTTTTGAAACTGGTTGTAGGGTTAATTTAAAGCGCGCTAAATCATTGTGCCATTACGCTTATAATGAATACAAGGACTTTTGCGATGATGAAACGAAATTGGCGGTTATGGTAGGAATGGATATGTGTAGGGTTTTTAAGGCGGAAAAAAGAGAATTATATCACGTTCTCAGATAGGATATTGCAATATATTTCAGCTATTCCGCGTTTCCCTTCCGGAAATTAAACAATATACGGATAGTGAGATAGAACAAATGTATAACGAACTGCAAACAGGTAGAGAGGTACATTTTGAAACAAAAACAGGTATATGTAAAGCAAGCATCATAGATCCAATGATTTACTCAATCATAATAGAGGGGCAAATGAAAAGAACTATACCTAACAATTTTGAACTATTTTGCAAGTACGTAAAACACGATGCGATATGATAGAACTATTAATACTATTGGGTTGCCTGTACTTATCTATACGGGTAACTGACTATTTAGAAAAAACAAAATATGGAAAAACCAAAAGTAACCAATTATCCCGTATCGGCTTAACCGTAGTCTTTGATGAATATACGGGAACTAGTTTTATAAACTTAAAAACATTAAATCAAAGAGAATATGAGAACGAAAACACTATCAAATTTACAAGAACAATTTTGCCGGGTTTCATTTGCTGCATTGAACAATACAGTGCGACGCAAAAAGATTGACCACATTTATTTTGCGTATGTAGCAAACGTAAAGAAATATTTTAGAACATCTTACCCATTTGGCAACTATCGAATTTATCATACACCATTAACGCGAGAAGTGTATGCAGGATATTAATAACGAATTATTAACCGCAAGCAATTGCACAAAACGGAAAGTATGAATATTATTACAGATAGAACAAAAGCCCCTGCAAAGCTACGCTATAGGGTGAGCAATAACAGCGGAACGATAAACGAAGAATTCGGGAAGGACCAACAAGCCGCCTATGACTTTGCAAACGGAATGAAAGAAACGGCAACTATACGCGGGTATTTCGTTTTCAAAAAGCGCGGAGAATGGCAAACTAATACGGTATTTATAGATCACGTGTTTAAATAACCAACTATCCAGGCGTGGGGGACAACAAGCGGAGCGACACCGCCGCCGGGAAATGAAACAAACTAAAATTATAAAGATATGAAATCACAGGTTTACACAGAAAAAGAGTACAAGCAATTGGAAAAAGAATCTGAATCAAGGTTTTCAGATCATGAATACTGCCTGATGGGATGGGATGAGAAAAGACAGGCGTACACAGTTGTATATAATGTTGTCGGAGTGCTATATATAGTTAGAAGAGGTCGTATATGCAGCGTGCCCAAGCGGTACTATTTTGATAATTTAGAAAACGCAGCATGCCACTATAACCGCCTTTGCAAGTATCGCCCGTTATTCGTTGCTTGAAGCGGCAAAGCATTAAAGATAAAATTTGATTTGGTTAGCTGTTGGAGTAGGTAAGGAGATGACTGAAAACAACGGTTTTTAAGCCGAATTATTCGCCAAAGGTTGAAAGCCTTACAAGTGGTGCAAGTTCCACGGGCGGAACTATTACTAACTAAAAACAAAATAAGATTATGGAAAAGAATTATTTTATTCAGATTAACGAGGAAACACGTAGTATAATGCTTCAACCGTGTAACGCATTCGAGGCTATAAGGCTGATAAACTTCTACAGCGATGGGATAAACCTACTTAAAGAAACACAAGAAGTTACAAGCATAGAACTGTATAAGATTGGCGAACCATTACCGAAACGAATAATAATTTAAGCAATTTGATATAATGGGAACGAATAACAAACAATCTATATTAGAAGGGCGTAAATGGGATGTAATAGAGAGTGTTGACGGGTATTTTTCCGGGGAAAAGAATGGAGTGATCATACAAGGCGCGACAATGAGTGAATTATATGAAAAATGCAAATATTTTGATATAGCTTCAGTTATGGAGAAAATTAAGACGGGTGTAGATCTGAACGACTGGGAAAAACGATTAATAAAAGTTAATAAAAAGTTGTTGGCAAACCAATAAACTATATCTTTGCTATATGAGAAATAAATATGTTACAGAATATAAGGGATGTACTATAGAAGTCATTGGAGAAAACGACTTCATGTACAGGATAATTAAGAGAGGTGCAAAAGGACAACGGATGGATCTTTTTGTAGATATGTTTTACAGATCCACTTCTGACGCTTTAAAGGGTACTATGAGATGGATAGATAATAATGTGAGGAAGGAGTAATATTATGATTTTTGGAATTATTTTTGCAACGATAATGAGGGCTTTATGTGGAAATATGTTAGGCGATTAATTATTATCATCATATGGCTTATTGTGTTACAAATTTTATCTGAATGTTAAACATGTGTGTATATGACTAAGAAAATTGGAGTTGTTGGTTCGATGATAAATACATCTGATTATCTTTTATTTAAAGACCTAAGAGAAAGATATATTCTAAAGCGATATGACTCTATCGAACAAGCCAATAATGATGATTGTGATTGCATTATAGTAACGGATGGGGATAAGGATTGTCGTGATGATGGTGCGTGCGTTTTAACTTACCATGATAACCCTATTAGCAATGAATATATATACTCACCTAACCAGCCTAAAACAAAATGTCGTGCAAAAGATGAGAGATGTACAAGTAAACAGATTTCAAAGCGAAGAAAGAAAAACAAGAATAAAAAGACACACAGGAGAAAGTAAGATGGTAAAAATAGAAGTGGGAAAACTCAAAATAGACGACTTGTTTGAATACAAAGGTGTGATATATGAGGAATGCTTGATGGACGATTTATTCACACATTCAAGTATGAATATTGTCCATTATTCCCTATTGATATAGAAGAACTGGAGAAGTTTGTTACTGACAGGCTTCCTACATTGAAAGGTAAAGACTTTAGAATTGTATTTTAAAATGAAGAAGATACTATATGGTTGCTGGTGCTAAGTATTTAACAAAGAATGAAGAAGATAATATGAAAAATGTGATTTTATTTGCTGGCTTAATATTAGCACTGGCATTAATGAACAAACAAACACCATTATAAAGTATTCGGTGATTCTTTCATGATAACTGATAGTGGGCGTTGGTATCGCCCTGAACGGATTAACGTTTTAAAATGTATGTGTGAAGATGTGCATTAATGCCATAGAATATCAAAATTCAACAATTATTTTAGGAAATTTCCGTAAAGCCACCGTGGACGAACTGATTGAATATTTTAAAACAAAGGAGGAACAATGAAAGCAAAGTATTTTAAAAAGATAAGAAACCAAGTGAAGTGGTATAAGGTATCATACAGAGATGATTTGTTTTTTGATTTTAGAGATGAAAAAGAGATATTGGCTAAATCTCCTGAAAATGCTTGTGTCAGATACCATAAACGTACTGGATGTTTTGTTAACAAATATAATCCTAACCATATTACACAACATAGCGAATGTTTTTCAAGGTTCAAAGTATGTATAGGTAAGAAAGTAATGTATTTCGATTAAATATGAAAGCAAGAATAAAAAGAAAAATACAAAAAAGACCATTTTTATATAATGTAGGACAAGTTTTTAAGGCTTGTGATTGGATTATTACCATCCAGCGTGGAAATATGGTTTGGCGTAGGTATCGTTCATTTGGTACTATTATTAAATCAGAATATTAAATATGAAAGCAAGAGTAAAATCAACAGGGGTTTTGGTGGATGTAATTCCGAAAACAAATACCAATGCGTTACATAGTGGAGATAACATATATGTATGTGATAATATGGTATTCAGAGAGTGTGAACTTGACTTTTTAAATCTTGGAAATTCAGCTATCGACTGGGAACAGCGTAGATACGAATTGGCGAAAGACATTATTAAAGTTGTTATAGCAAACGACTATGGTGTTAATTCTGAGGTAGTCGCTAAATATTCGCTTAATTGCGCTGATGCCCTAATTAAAAGACTAAAGGAGGAGAATCATGGATAGTGTAGAGACACAAACCTTTTCCATTAGAGGGGATGGAGGTGGAGAAGCATATATTAACTTTTGCAATGGTCAATTATGTGTTTCAGTTGTCATAGAAGGGAAACAGGCAGATTTTCACTTTGATCCTGTTACGTTAGGGATGTTTGCCCATGCTTATAAATTACATTGTGAAGAGTGTAAAGGAGAATAACCATGACCGAAGAATTTGTAACATTAGAAACTGCTAAACTGCTTAAAGAGAAAGGGTTCAATGAAAGAAAATATCTCATAGATGTTTCCACTTTGCATCATTGTTATAAATACCTATCTGTTCCTCCGCAATCCGTCGCCCAAAAGTGGTTACGTGAAACCAAAAACATTCATATATGCGTATATAACTGTGCTTGTGGCTATGGATACGAAATATCTAAAGTTGATGGAACTCATATAACTAGTTATGTTTATGAAGGACCTAATGATGGTGGTGAATGGGATATTTATGAAGAAGCACTTGAAGCCGGATTACAGGAAGCATTAAAACTTATATGATTATGAAGAAGATATTTTTCAACGATAAATTAGGATTAACCCAAGCGGTATTGGATGGTCGGAAGACTATGGCGTAGATTTGCTTTGGCATATCGAACAGAAGATAAGATACAATGAATTAAGACCTATGTTGAACGGAAAAAGATATTGATTATGAAACGTGAAATAAAATTCAGAGGGAAAGAATTTGAAACAGGACAGTGGATAGAAGGATCTTTGACAACATATCCAAGATACTACCCAACTATTACACTCGTTGAAAATGCTGAACTTATTCCAAAAAAGAAAACTTGTGTAGTTCTTCCTGAAACAGTAGGACAGTTCACCGGATTATGTGACAAGAACGGCAAAGAGATTTACGAGGGGGATATAGTCAAAACAAAAGAATATGGGATTGATATTCCTAATGGAGTTTTTTGTTCCAATGTTGCTGGTTGCGACAATTTTTCAGTAGATTATATTGATGGTGGGTTTCGTTTGTTAAATAATCAACGTGGATTTTTATTGTGCAAAGATAATCATCTTGAAGTGATAGGTAACATATATGATAATCCGGAATTATTGAAAGAAAATAAGCGATGAAAACAATTTTATTTATATCTATATGTATTATCGCCCTATTATGGGTTGGAGAACTTACAATTACATTCAATCCATTTTCCATTTCACTTCCTGGTTGGTATAAGGCTTTGGGTATTATCCTGTTTGTATTTGCAATGGCGGTGTATAACATTGGAGAATACGCTAAGGGGTACAAGCATGGTTTTGATGATGGGATAAAGGAATGTCTTGACATAATTAAAAAAAATGGAAACAATAGAACGAATAGCGACAATTGATTTTTATTCTCTGTGAAAAACTTTCTAATTTTGAATTAATTGAAAAGAAATGGATAATAATAGTGTTGATTTCCCATTACTCCGTATATTTAATGGGGCAGTTGGACGATATGAACTTCTTTTTGATGATATGTCCATAGATGCTTATGGTCGTGTCAGGGAAAGCGATTGTTGCATTGTAGAATGGTTTACAGGAGTGTTTGATATGAATGGGAAACCTTTATTTGAAAACGACATTATCATGCCTGTAAAGGACGGAATAAGCCAATACCGACGCATCTGGAGAACGGTAGGCGGTTTTGTGCTAAGTAGAAGCAATGATGTAAAAGGATTATCCAAATTGGATATGCTTGGTGTAGATTATTTGGTAAATGAGCGTGTGCAGCAATATATTTCAGGTGGATGCATGAAAGTAGGATGTGCCATGCTTGACCATGATCTGCTTAATGGCAGGACGAGAGAAGAAATTATTAGAGATTTGGCTAGGAGGGTAAAATGAAAGACAAAAGATTAGAAGAAAGTTTAAACAATTTCTATAGGATATTTCTTATTTGGGTAGTAAGGTGTTATCCTATATTATTCTGCCTTGCATTACTTGTACATCAATGTGAGGTTATTCATTCTGTTGACACGGGAGATATTATTGAATATTATGATGGAAACACGTTGGAGTATATTCAATATGCAACTCCATTTTCAGATAAATATCTTACTATATTCTTAAATGCAAAACTGTTCAATGCAATTTTGTTCTATGTGTTGTCAAAAGTATTTTTATTTTGTATATATCATAGAGTATTTGTTATTGAGATGTTCATATATGCAATATTGGATATTGTATTTAACAATGTGGTGTTTGAGGATGCACATTTGGTTAATGCAATATATTATACATCCATTGGTTTTGTTACTGTTGGATTCTTTATTGCATTATACTTACATCAAAGGTATGGAGATAGGAAAGTGCACATACATCAAACCATTAGTGAAGGATGTCGTTTTATGAAATAATATACATTTTGCCGTTCTAAAGTATTGTTTTTTTTATAATAAATAAATGTCTTTTAAATAAAAGTGTTTTATATTTGCTTTTGTAATTAATAGTATATATATTTGCATTGTATTTTAAAACACTTTTATTATGAAAACAGAAGTTGAAATGAAAAGGATTCTTTTTGGGCATGAAATTTCCCAAAAAAGCAAAAGTGAATTATTGTCTGCTACTGATTTGGTTAAAGCTGGTAATGCTTGGAGGATTAGCAATGGGTTTCCTGAATTTAATTTTTACCAGTGGAGGCAAAGTAATAATACAAGAGAGTTTATTGTAGAGTTAGAAAAAAAATATGGTACTGCTATTATCAGTGGAAGGGGTAGAGGACATCATACATGGGTTCATCCTTTTTTATTCTTGGATTTGGCTTTGGCGATAAATCCAAAGTTGAAAGTTGAAGTATATGAATGGTTGTTTGACAAACTTCTTGAATATCGTAATGATAGCGGTGATTCATTTAAAGAAATGACTGGTGCATTATATAATAATTGTTCAAATAAAAGCCAGTTCTCAAAAGCGATGTCTTTATTGTGTACTATGATAAAAGAGGAATGTGGTATAATAACAGATTGGCAACACGCAACAGAAGAACAACTGTTGTATAGAGATAAGATCCATGAATATATATCTCTTATGTGTGACATTTTTAAATGGAATAACAATGAAGCTGTCCGTATAGGTTTGTTGAAAGCTAAAAAATGGAAAGAAAATAAATTATCTTTTTATTAATTAATAATCTATTTTTTACCCATAGCTTGTGTTCCTCCCGTATTTTTCATGTTTATCTTGACCTTTACGGGAGATGCCTTTTTATTTGATGTTACTTTAGGGGATTTTACATTCACCCTAATCACTTTCTTTGCCATATATTATTTGTTTTAATTGTTTTGCAAAAATAATGATTTTTTTTGGTAGTATGAAAACTTTATGTACCTTTGCGGTGCGATAGTTTTTGGACTTTTTTGTTTTATAATGATAGCTGCTACCTAAAATATAAGCAGAGGTTTCTTCATACATTTTTCATAAGTCTAATGTATAACTGTCGCAAGTTGAAGAGATCTCTGCTTTTTTTTATTTATGCGACAGATAAATGAAGAAAACTTAAATGACACAGGTGTTGTTTTAAGTACGGTAAATCCCTCCGAAATGGGTAAGATGTTTTCTTATAATGGAATAAATGTTAGGATGCGTAAGATGAATGGATATATCCTTGTATGTCTTACAGATTTTGCTAGGTTATTTCCTGATAAAAATCTATCCACTATTATAAATTCCAAGGAAATGACTGATTATGTAAATCGTTTGAGCGAAATAAAAAATTTTATTTCGACTGATTTACTGCAAATTATAAAGGGAGGGAATGTATCACAGCAAGGAACATGGGCACATCAAAAAATAGCTCTTAGGGTTGCTCAAAAATTATCCACTGATTTTGCTATTTGGGTAGACGACAAGATCGAAGAGCTTCTTACCACGGGGAATACTTCTATATCATCAAGACTTCCAAACTTCAACAATCCTGCCGAAGCTGCTAGGGCTTGGGCTGATGAATACGAAAGGAATCAAGTATTAACCTTGGAAAACAAAGAGGCAAAGCTACAATTAGAATTAAAGACGGAACAACTAGATGAATCCAAGGAATGGTACAGTATCAAAAGATGGTCAAAGGAAAACGGTGTAAATTGGAGAAATATTAGCTGGAGAAAGATGAAAGTAATATCTTATGAGCTAGGTTACGAAGTGAAAAAGATTTTTGATGCTAACTATGGACAGGTTAATATATACAATGTAAATGTTTTTAAGGCATACTTTAATAAATGTGAATAAGAAATATATATATTAAAATATTTGATATTATGTCATTTTATTGACTATATTTGCATCATGTTTGAGTGTAGAAGCAAGCATATCTATAATGAAAGTTTAGGGGGAAAGCGTTCCCCCGATTTTATTAACCGTAAAAATGATAAAACAATGATTCTACTAGAAATTTTTCAAAACTGCTTTATTGTAGGGTATGATGGAAAGAAAATACCCTTTGTAAAAGATAATTTCCTGTTTAGTGATACCGGGGAAAGATATATCTTGACCAACAAGGAAAACAGTGAACAGGTTAGCCTACCGAAGCAATCGACAATAATAATTAAACATAATATTTTTCATGAAGGTATTGATTAGAAAGGATTCAAGCGACATAAGAAACAGACTTGAACGGTTAGGGTACACCGCTTCCGAAAAAGCGTTGGAGGGATTTGGTGATGGTATCTTTGTAGACAAGTCAGATAATACTTTTCACGTGAAATCAGAGTGGGAAGTTATCCGTATGTTTCTTGAAACAGTAGATTGCGGAGATGACGAGAATATGTTTTTTGATTTTGTAGAAAACGATATAACGTCAATAACGCCAACAATGCTAGGTAAATATAAATCTTTAATAAAAGTTGATAACTTTCCCATCATTAATACATCTAGCATTCAAGATGTGTTATACCGTGAAGATAGAGAACATAACATCATAGAAGTTATTGTTATTTCAGTGTATGGGTTAAAGTTGAAAAGCGTAAAAGATGTTGACTTTTCAGACTCTAATTCGGATACAATAATAGAGTATATGAAATCGTTGCATAAACAACTAAAAAAATATGTAAAATATGAAGTGTAATTTTACCCCCATGGACAAATTCTACCAGATACTGGATTACTACGGTTTGTCTTACACGGAGATTAAGAAAAGGCATTAATAAACAAATGAACACCATTATAAAAATTTAACACATAATATTTCCCAATGTCATTATATAGTAGTATATTTGCTTCATACAGGGATAGGAACGGAGTAGCTACCTTCCGACAAGCTGAAGTCAGTACGGCTTCCCTGTTCTCCTTTTTACTGGCAAAACATAATACTGGCTAACATGCAATTAGTTTATAAATTCGATATCAACCATTCTGACAGGCTTTGCGCTATCTGCCGTGTCAATGCTGATGTCAACGGTGCGCTTAATATAGGTAGAAAAGTATTCGGTGACTCTTTTATGATAGCCGATAGTGGGCGTTGGTATCGCCCTGAACAGATTAACGTTCTAAAATGTTTGTGAATACATGTACATTAATACCTTAAAAATAGTAAATAAAGACAATTAAACTATATTTTCATTGACTAATTTTTATAACTATGGCTGTAGAAGAAAACAAAGTAACGCTAGTAGGCGTAAATAGTGCTAGTGTCATGTTCAGTAATGATGCTAATGCTGAAAAACAGTATAAAGTAAAAGCAAATGTAAACGTATCAGATGGCACTAACATCAATTCATTTGATGGCGGAGAAGTGAAATCTCTTGAGTCGGAAAACATGTTAGCGACTTTTTATTTCAACCAGGGAGGAGGTATAAATATAAACTACAATGACCACCTGGAACTGGATACCCAGATCGCTATAATTACCATTATCAACTCCTTTGTTACCGATGTAAAAAGCTACATCAATCAAAAAGGAATATCAACAATTTCGTTTTAAAAGAAGAAGAAATGACAAATCAAGAAATGTTTTTAAAGAGATTAACTCTCTTGAATATCCCTCTATCATTAGGAGATAAGGAACTTCCATCAGATTTGAAAGCAAAGATTATGCTTATGCGTGTATCTTACGACAAAGGTGTAAAATCATTTGAGGAGGATATGCAACAACTTGTTAAAGAAATAAAGAAGGAAGGATACGATGAGCGTGCCCAGAATATCAACCGCATGAAGGAAATTGATGGAAAGGAAGACGCAACAAAAGAGGAAAAGAAAGAAGCGGATGAAATCAGAAAAACAGAAGAGGATTTCAACAAGGAAACAGAAGAACTTAACAAAGCATACTCTGAGGCATACCAGCAAAAATTACAGGAAGATTCAGAAATGAAACCGAAATATCTTTCTTTTGAAGGATTTACTCACATTATTGATCTTATCGGCACTAACGGAACGATTGAAGTAAAATGGAACACCCCTGAACCGTTGAAGATACCGAAAGAAGAGTTTATATCTCTTATAGCAACAAACTTGATGAATGAATAAGCCGTTTTCTATATTGCTATTTTTTTTGTTACTGTCGTGTTCTTGCTCACGCAAGCTACTTCCCTCTTCGACAAATACAACTATAGTAGACCACAACACGACAGTGACAGAAAGAATAGTATGGCAATCAAAAATAATCACCCTTCCTGTAGAGCATACACAACAAGTAACGTTTGAAGACAGTTCACATCTTGAAACATCATTAGCCATATCAGACGCTAGAATAATGGCAGATGGTAGACTTTTTCATAGTTTAAAAAACAAGACGAACTTTTTACAAGACAGTATTCCATCTTTGGAAAAAGAAACGGTGGTAACAAAAGATTCGATAATAACCGTAGAGAAAATTGTAAAAGTAGAGGTGGAACAGGAATTGTCAAAATGGCAAAAAATACTGATAAGTATTGGATACATAGGTATCGGTTTCATATTGTTTTCAGGTTACAAAATAGTCCGAAAGTTCGTGTAACTTTCGGACTTGTTTTTATCTATCGACTGAACTTGGCGTTGGACCACTATCCTTTTTCATCCTAAGAATAACAGGATTTGTAATGTTATGATAATACCCATCCGTATGCTTATACACGATATTTGTAGTAACAAGCAATACACTTTCGTTAGCATTTGTCATTTTTGGTATCTGAGATCTGTCGCATCCATAGTTCATGGTACTACTTCCTCCAGCATTTATGCTCCAATTGGCAAGGTTTACACCTCTTTTAAGTGGAACATAAGAATAATACTCCTTGTTTGTGCCGGGCCAACGGAATTGAACAAATACATTATCATTACTTATCGTATAAATGCTTCCGTTACTTATATTAAGAGTATTCCATAAAAGATTTTGATTATTAAGATTCAATATTCTAGATCCACTTCCACCATAATATAAGGACATAGCATAACTAGAGCCATTATCTGTAAAGGAAACATTAGGCCACATGGATATGGTTATTCCGTGGTCTGAGGTTATCACCAATTTCCCCCTTTCTTTTCCTTGTGGGAAAAATCCCTTGAAAGTACCATTTTTTTCAATATCCAACACTACATTATAAGTACCAGCACCCAAATTTGTAGTAAGTGCCAAAAAAGGAACTCTGAAACTCAAAGATTGCTTGTCTACGGGAATAGTGACAACATAATATTTTCCAGAACCTCCAGAAGCGGTTATAAAGCATCTCAGATTATATCCATTGAGAAGTGTATCCCTCAAATCATAGCAAGTTATTTTCTCTACTGCATCTTCGAGATATATAAGGAGGTCTGATTTGTCATTAAAGATATCACGCTTCATATCATAGTTTTTAAGCCCTAGACCTGTAGTCATGTTATGGTCGTAACCATTAAAGTCCAATGCTCGAAACCAATCTCCGTTTGCAGGTGGTGTATATGAGAATATTCCGTAATCGTGATTTCCGCCCTCTACAAAACTAAGACCATACGCTACGGCATGGCGTTCCGCATCTCCTATCTCTCCGGGTACTGAGGATTTCACTGGCTTGATTTTACTCCATTTGTTTATCTTACCGTGGGCGTTGGAACAAAGATAGCCAAGGTCGTAGCTGCCTACTCCGAGTACAGGAGCAATATCGGCATCAATGCCTACGGGTGCAGTAATTTTTCCGTTAGAGTGAGCCATATATATTTCCTCCCTCTATAACGGTATAAGAACCTGTACAAACAATAATGCCGTTACAACTGATACTACGACAATGAATATCGCCATCAATTATAACAGCTTTCGAAATATCATAATCATCTGGAAGTTCTCCACCACATAGCGTTACAACCTCCAATGCCCCTGTGCATCTAGAATGCCCCTGTGCATCTAGAATGCCCCTGTGCTCCCTCGCTTCGCTTCGGTCGCACACCAAATTACCAGTAATAAACAAACTAATCTTCATAATTATTTTTTTTTAAATATTTTGTAACACTATTCATTACGCATTCTACACACCATCCTAAAAGATATGCAAAATGCTCGTCTTGTCCATTTTTATAACCCATATAGATATCGCAATAATCAAACACATCACAAACATAATGAGTTGATTCGTGAGCTACAGTATTTATCTTTATGCCATCATTTGATAGCCAAATAAGTATACCTAAATTATTTGTTTTTTTCTCTCTTACATTGATAGTCAAACCATAACAGCGTTCAATTTCATCTTTAGATATATCTATCGGGTCATTATTGTGGTTGGTAAATTTTCTATTGATTTTTTCCCATTGGTCATTCCCCACTGCAACATACAGTTTAAGGGGATATATTTTAGGATCGTATTTTGTTATCATCGCAAAACGTCTTTTAATAATATGTCAGGATGCTCTTCTTTAGGCTTAATCTCTTTGAATCTACATATAAAGCCACTTGCATCCTCGTTGGCTTCCTTATATAAATCATCTGTAAGAGAAGCCTTATATAACTTCATTTTCTCTTCAAAATGATAATCAAGTTTAGGCTGGTCCATTATAACAGCCTGTATATAACTCCATGAATATTTCCATAGCAAAGCCCAGTCTTTGATTATCATCAATCCTCCGAATAGCCTTAAATCCCCTCTGAATTGGGGGAAATCTTTTTGGATGGATCCTCGTGAGCCGATTTTGCATCGAGAGATAATTTCATGGCATCCTTCCTGCTTAATGTCGCTGTCGTATCTATCAAGAACGCTAAACGGATTGTATTTGTAAAAAAATCTCCTACATTAGCCCCCTCCACGATGGCTTCTATCAACGGAGTGAGTTCCTTATGGTCATAATGCCTGCTTAACCACCAAGCATATATACGTCTTGCAAAAGGAATGACTTCAAAAAACCAATAGTTGTTCAATACTCCTGCCGCAGCAACTTTGTATGGAATAGACGCATCATTTTTCATTATTGCAATCATTTCTTTCTTTGCTGTATCTGGATTGATAATATCACGAATCAGCAGTTTATCCACAATATAATCGTATGCTCCCAAACGAAGACCGCGTATTTTAAATTTCTTGTTACCAACCATAACTTCTTTATATTTATGAGTGGCAAACTTCTGCATTTTTATCTGATCGTCTAAATCAGGTTGTTTCCAGTTAAATAGTCCCATGTGTTATTAATCTAGCTTAAATGGTTTTACTGTTAATTTACCTTTTACATCCACTTTTGATATGTTTTCAGGTGTATTTGTAGAAACGAACACTTTCGTATATTCCGATGATATTATTTCAATACTAGCGTTATCAAGCAATGTAATATATACTATGCTATTATCAAGTGCAACAATATTTACATGACTGTTATCCTTGACATACATTTCTCCTATACCATAGTCATTATAGGTGACAACACAATCACAAGCTCCATTAAATATAGACCATTTAGGATTGCTTATGAAAATATTAGTATCATCAACGTATATATTATATCTTTCTCGTACTCCAGCAAATTCCTCCTTAATTATTTCATTGGACGGATATCTATTCAATAGACAAAAATCAATACCCTTGACATACTTCTCGCACAATTGATTTTTATCTGGATTCCCCCAGTTATTTGTCCAGTCCTTACATAGTCCAAGGCTTATAGCCTGTGACTTTAACTTGTCTGATAATTCTCTATCTGTCATGCATACTTTTTCTAGCAAAAATACGACAAAGGTCAATTAAAATCAAACGACATTAGTTAAAAAAAACAAAAGCCGGACAAAAATGCCCGGCTAATAATATATAACACAACTTATCCGCCAACTGAATTATCCAATTCCAGAACCATCATGGTTTTCAAATATTGTGTATTAACTTCCAACGCTGTAACTGTCACAGAAAATCCAAGATAACCTGCATTACTAGGCGCACCTGTAAAGCTAACGGCCCATGATGCTTTCGGGAAGAATATCATACGATCACCAGTACCATTGATAATACCGATAGGGCGTACAAACTGTTTAAACGCACTTGCCCCAAATGCTTTCAATTTTTGAGTAATACCTTTTCCGAAAGCGTCTTGTGTGTCAGTCAGAGAATCCAAATTCAATTCAGGAGTTGTATTACCAGTAGTAAAGAATGCAAATGCAGCCTTAGAGGTAGACATACCTGTAAACGTGAATGCCATAGTACCAGGTGTGATGTTCTGGAACACAGTAGCACCTTGTTCATTCTTGGTTTCAGAAGTGTCAGCGTCCGTTCCTGCGGATTCTGTAGTACCAGACTCAATATTAGGCAGGATTTTTGGATTCAAAAATGATGAATATTGAGTCGAATCGGTAATTTCAATAGGATCAAAAGTCAAAGCAGCCGATTGCCCGTTCAAGTAAGCAGGGCTGGTGTCTAAATTTACTCGTGCCATTCTATTTTCTAAATTTAAAAGGTTATTACTATATGTCGAAAACGTATCTATTGATGCGTTTTCACTCTTTTTTCTTACGGTTCCCATGCGGCTAATCTTTATAAATATCAACGTTTAACAGAACGGATGTATAATAAAATCCGACACCATCAAACATTGGTGGTAAAACATTAAATATTTTAAAATGAAGCTGCACAGCCTTTTGAGGAAATAAGTTCACAATCTTCTCACTTAACGCATCCATAATTGACGGATAAATATTACCCGGTAATGCTCTAACGAACAAAGTAACCGTAGCCATTGTTTCGCCCTTCCCAAAATGTCCATAAGGACCATTTTCAGTGTTGCTTACAATCCTAGTATTATTGTTTACGACAATAAAACTCGTTACCTTATCGTCAACATTTGCAGGACGCTGTACTTTATATACATCATCAGCAATATTCTCGTCCAATACAATATTGTACAAGGTTGTATTTATCGTTGAAGGATTAAAGTACCCCATTTACCTCACTTAAAATATTTGTTCAACATATTAGCTGCAATTTTTTTAAAAACTACAGTATATTTACCTCCGTTTAAATCTGTTTTTGTTTTAAGCCAAGAATCTGTAAGAACATTCAATAAATGGTAATTCTCCAAATACTTCCCATAAAACATGACAGCAGCTACAACTAGTTCGTATCTTCCGGACCTATCAGACTTGTAACTATTGAAGAAATCTTTAGCTACTTCACGTCCCCAATACTCAACTCCGTTACGCTTCCTTGGTTCATCCGCAACCTTAACCGCGTTTGCCCACACAATCTTCTTTAGGACTCCATCTTTATAAATGCCGCAACCATAACTATCTTCAAGATTGAAAGTTTGATTGGTAAAGCCTTCCATGTCTTTTATATCATCCATAACATTTGTCGCGATATCTTCCATGAACTGCATGATAGATTCATCCAAGGCAAGCTGGACATTACTACCAAACTTTTTCAAAACTTCATCATTCTGTTTTGCTGACATTCTTTGTTCTAGTTTTTCTTGTTGTAGGTTTATTCAGTTTATCAATCTGCTTTTTTAGCTTATCCCTATCCTCCTTGGCGTTTTTCAACTCATTCTTTATACTATTCATCTCATTGTAAAGCTCTTGAATCTTCTGATAAGCATCACGAAGAGATTCTTGATAACTTAATATTTCCTCTTGAGCCTTTTTTAATTGAGCACCTTGAAGAGCAAATCCTTTTTCTAGATTATCCAAGGTAGAAGAATCAATTTCAGTTTCTACTTTTTTCTTCTTTTGCTTGAACAAAAGAACAGAGGTTATAAGGGTTATACCATTTGTTCCCAACAAAGCAAGTATTATTTCTGTCCAGTTGATTGTCATAGTCTTTTAGTTTTCTATTTGGTTAAAGTATACTACCGTCCCAAATTCCATATTATTAAATGGAGGCTTCTTTATCTCACGCCAATTGTTACTATTGTCAGAAAAAGGATGGTTGAAATTCTGCCAGTCTAACAAGCATCCAGATGGTATCTTAACGTCATTATCTTCTAGGTAAGCGGCATATTCGGATTTATCCACATCATTCGTTTCTGAACCAGTATCCTTTTCCTGTATGTTTGCTTTTCCTTCATATATCATTTCCCAATCTGGAATAGATTGATATTTATCAGAATTGTTTTTATTCTGATAAATCCTCACCATATCAGGAAACATATCTTCACCTAAAACACTCTTTCCCATATCACCATCTCAATCTACTTATTTCAACATCTGTTCCAACATCCAAATTCAAACCCCATTTGGCATATAATTCCTTTGCGCGTTGTTCCAATCTTTTCTTATCATTGATAGAAATAGTCTTGCTAGTGTCAGTAATCGACCAATTACCAGCTTTCTTCGTTTTACCTTGTATGGTAGAAGGAGCCGTACAAACAATGAGAAGCAAGTCAGCATAAGCAAGGTCCTTCTGCATCTCAGAAGTTTCCCGGCTATCATCAGACAAACGAAACCCCCATTTCTGTGCTACACTGATATATGATGTATTTTTTAACTCATAATCAATCTGCGCCTTCAAATACTCCCGCATGGACATATAAAAATACGCTTCCACTTTCATATTACCTTTGGCAGTAATCTGAGGAGTTATTGCGATAGTATATGGGTTGTTTGATACTTTAAGCCTGTCTTCGGGCTTCAATGTTTCATTGTTAGCTATAAGCCAGTATCCAAATTCAACACTTTCTTCTGGAACAGCTTGGAGCGTGAGAGTATCCCCAATGAAATACTCTCCTGCGCCTTTTGCCGTGCCTTCTCCATTTATATCAATAATGACTTTCATGGTTCAACTTTTTACAATCCTGTATTTGACTGTTCGTCAACCTTCATAATAATAAGGTTGTTAGGATTCTTCATCACAGGACATGCCCACAACTCGCCTGAACTCTTCTCGGCATACGGCTCGGAAGAATACTGATGCAAGAATGCGATACGATTTCCTTCCAAAGAAGAAATCTGTACAGCCGGATTAGTGTCCTGCAAATACATTGACGGTGAATTTTTAATGCGGAAGAATTGCCCACTCTGAACAAGAACGACAGTATTCTTTTCAAAAGACGGTGCAGCCTCCTCAACAACACCAAGTTTATTCCACATTGATTTTTCTTCAATAGGAATAATAACAGGGATAGAGAACACCTTCATCAATACATCCACAATTTCCTGATTGTTCATCGGATAGATTGTAGTAGAAGCTGCGGCAGGAACAAGACGAGCTTGAACAGCAGCAGTCACTTTCGGGTGCATCAGGAAGTTATCATACAAATCCTTGGACATTTCAAAGTGATCGTAAGGCACACTGTCATTATCGGCAATCTTACACATTCTTTGAAGGTCCTTAATCGGATCTGAGTTCTCATTCGGTGTCCAGTTGGTATCGTTAAACCATTTCTGTTTCAACGCTTTCAACTTATGTTTTTTAGGAACACGATAGTCGATCTGAACAGGAATCGAGTTAGTACCACTAGCAGTATAGTTAAGCATACCTGTAGAAAGAGCCTGATAAGTCATGCAGTTCAATTCGGTATGAAAACCTTGAATACATGCCTCCATCTTTGTATACCACTTCTCACGGATTTTATCAAGTAATGCACCCTGCGGAATGTCGAGTTCATAGAACTCCTGAATATCAGTCTCCATAAACTGAATGGCGTGACCCATTTTCGGAATACGTCCCGAATGCCACTCAAATCCCGTAGTGTCCATAATAGGCTTTTCAGCCAAAGGAGCAAGCATTACAGGGCGGGTAGCCTGTGTATATTCATCAACTATTACATTCCAAGACTTACTCATTTGAGGAACGTCCCAATCTCCGTAACTTCTCCAGTTTTCGTTATCAAATTTCTGATTGGCATAGTCCATAAGTTCTTGCATCTCTCCTGAGAAATGCCAATCATAGAAACTAAATGTAGATCTTTGCATATGGCAAAAAATTTAATTAATTATACAATGTATAGCGGAAGACGCAAGGATAAGATTCATCGTCTTTCATAGCCTTCTTAATAGCCGAAGCTACAGGAGGAATACGTCTTTCCAAAATCTCACTTGTCACCATCCAAGCGCCATTGAAAGGATATAAAGTAGCACCAGGGAGCGTGTCAACATCATAAGGAAGAATAGCATTCGGGATTACCTTGATTTTAGCACTAGCACCAGTAGCCGTTACTTCAACCAGAATATCAGTAAGTTCCAATTTGCCTGCATCTCCTGACAATGTGAGAACATCATATTCATCATTAGACGAATCAATACTGTTAATGGTAAAACCAGTTGTTGTACCAGTAGCGGTTGTAGGAGCCTTACCTACAATCATACCTACTTTGGCAACTGTATTACCCATAATTTTTTCAACTTTTACGGTAGCACCTGAATCCGACTTCTCATACATTCTAAATGAATAATGGATATCTCCACCATTCTGCTTTGAGGAATCGCATTTAATCATAGTACCAGCCGGAAGTTTGTTTCCAACAGTAGGCATACGTTCAGGAAGAACGTTACAGCCTACTAACAGAACATGCAAAGACGTATCATTAGAAAAGATATGTCTTGCTCCACCAATTTTACTATAACTTGTTGCAAGAACTCCTGCTTTCATAATTTAAAAAAGTTATTTGTTAATTTTACTGTAATATCGGCTGACAATATTATTTTTCTTGCTAGCCATGTCTTCTTCTCTCTTTCTATTTATGAATGATTTTACATCGCTAGAACCACCCTGTTCAGGAACAAAAGGATTAATACCATCCTTTGCATATTTAGTACAAGTTTCATTGTACTTCCCTTGTATTTTCAGAAGAATACTTGTATCCTCTTCTTCGGGTGAAATTTGAATGTTCTCAAAAATGATGTTACGCAACAACTCATTAGGCATTCCTGCTTCTGGACGTTTAATCAACTCAGATAGCTTATTGCGCTTTTCCGTTATAAGTTGCTTCTGTTTTTCCTCTTTTTCTTTGGCTTCAAAATCCTTCTTGAATTTTTCAAATTCTTCAAGTTTAGCCTTAACATCATCCGGCAGTTCAATTGGTTTTGGATCAGGTGTTGGGTGTGGTGCTGGAGTCGGGCTAGGGGGCGGTGTTGGAGTCGGTGCTGGATCTGGATGTGATTTTTCCCATTCCTTCTTCAAATTGGCAATTTCTTGCTCTTTGATTGCATCCCACTCTTTACGCTTGTCAGAAGCGAATGCTCTTACCTGACCTGCCACTGTGTTCTTTAAATGAGCAACAACACTTTCGTTCCAAAACGTTTCCGCATTTTCCTGCGGTGCGAACGGTGAGAACTCATTGATTGTCTGTTCAATTGTACGATCTGTAATAACGGAGCTACTTTCTCCTAATGCATTCTTGATACCTTCAAAAATGACTTTTACATTTTCATCCATATACTCTATTATTTTTATTTAGTTCATGCACAAGACCTTTGCACATAGTAAGTACCTCTTACCGATGCAAATGTAGTTAAATTTTGTGTATATGCAAAAAAATATTATAAAAAATATTATATTTGCGAATTAATATAAGAGAATGGAAGAAATAGACTTAAAATATCGTGGTTTAAAGACTAAGGATGTTGTCAAATCGTTAAAACGATATGGCAAAAGGGGAATTATTCCATATAGACATCTTGATTTTGTCCAAAGATACATAGAAGACAGAAGAAGTAAAGGATACAAAGTTAACATGCTTGCACCACAAAAAGGTTCGCAAGAAGAATTTTTAAGAAACAGGGCAGGAATAAAAATACTGCATGGTAATCGTGGTGGAGGTAAATCTGTTTGCCTTGGAATAGACATACTAAGTTCATGCAACCATCCTTCATTTTCCGCACTAGTATTTCGTAAAGATAAGACATCCGCAGAAAAAGCGGATGGTATCTTGAAAGTGGTTTCAAAAATGGTTGAACCTTATGGAGAATATATAGACTCTAAACGTCTTTCAAGATTGGATGCAGGTGGAGAAATACGATACGATTATTTCGGAGATGCCTGCATATCAGGAGAAAAGGGTATAAATGATTTTAAAGATAGACAACAAGGAGGTAATGTTGTTAAAGTAGTTGTAGACGAATGCTCACAGGCTACAGAACCGATTGTAAACTATCTTCAAACAGTATTGCGTTCCTCCTCTGGACTTAGGACAAGTTTCTCAGGAGCTTGTAATCCAAACCCGTATAGTGACTATTGGAGAGAATTGGTATCATGGTGGGTAGATGATGATGGGATAGCTATACCAGAACGTTCAGGTAAAGTAAGATATTTTTTTCAATATGGAGACACAATACATGAAACAGCATGGGGTGACAGCCCACAGGAAGTATTTGCTCAAGCAAAAGATTATATTATCGCAAGATTCGGTAAAAATACCAAAATTGATGAAACAAACTGCAAAAGATACATCAAAAATATAACTTTTATAGCTTCCGGACTTGAGGATAACAAGATCCTCATGAGTTCCAATCCTGATTATCAGAAAAATCTTGGAGGTACAGCCCAGGAAGTATCCATAAATGCATTGGGATCATGGAAACTGATAAAAGGAGGGAACGAATGGATAACGAGAGACGAGATGGAAGAGGTGTTTTCATCACAACCTGTATTCGATGATTATTTTGAATGTGCAACACTTGATATAGCATATGGGTTAGGAGATGTTTGCGTAATGGGACATTTTATAGGACACCACTTACAGGATATAGAATGGTCCAATACGTTAAAGCCTAGGGATCTTAACAGATGGGTTAGAAGTAATCTATGGAAATGGGGTATTGGAGAAAATAGACTTGCATTTGATGGTCTTGGAGCACCTACATTTCGTGACGCATTTCCTGATAGCTTAGCCATACTTAGAGGCGTTCCAAAAAGAATGGATAGGAACAAAGATGATCAGCCTGTAAGATTTTACTTTGATCTAAGAGCGCAACTTGCTGATGAAATGGTAACACGCATAAAAGGGACCAACATAGGTCATTGCGGATTCAGTATAAACCCAGAACTCCTAGACAAACCATATGTAAACAAAACAATAAGGGAAGCACTAATGGATCAAAGAAGAGCTATAAGGCGTGATATAGAGAGGGAAAATGGAAAACTGAGACTACTAAAAAAAACAGAAGCCAAAAAAATTGTAGGATGCTCCCCAGACTTAATAGAAGGAACATTCTTATATAGAACATATTTTGATGTATGCAATGTAATGATTGATATACCTGACGATATAATGGATGAACTAAAATATTTATAATTATGGAAATTTTTAAATTAGACGTTTTACTTCGTAAAGAACCGTTCAAAGTAGCTCTTCCGTCACGTGGAGATGATGGAAGAGGTGGAGGAAGAAAGAAAAAGCCAAAACGTTCCACTTTGATATACAAATATTTGTCACAGGATGATTTTTTAGCCCAATGGGACACTTCCGGTCACTATATACACAATAGACCAGATTGGAGGGATACCATACCCACAGAAGAAGACACAGTATCATCTGATGATGAAAGTAACAATGTTGGTGTTCAAAAAAAGAAAAAAAACAAATCATCATCAACACCTTATGTTCTACAAAGACGGGCGTTTCCTCTTCAAAGGATGATACACAAGAAGAGAGTATCACACCTATGCACAAATCCGCTTAAATTCCAGATAAAGAAAAGTGCATCAAATCAGCAAAACAGGGATAAGCTGACAACATACAAGGAATACTGGACAGATTCTCTTATGGAAACGGCCAAGTATGAACTAATAAGCGAGGCAGGAAAAGTAGGAGATTCGGCTATCTATATATATAAGGATAAAGACAATATAAAATATAGATGTTTCAGCTACTCAAAAGGAGATGTACTATACGAGCACAGAAATAGAAGAGGTGAAAGAATAGCCTTCGCTAGAGAATATACAACCACATACATTTCGGCAGACGGGGAAGAACATACAGATACACTTGTTGACGTATGGACTAAAAATGAGTTCTACACACTTGACTCAAACGGTGACATAGCTACTGATATTGATGATGAAGGAAATATCATAGAACTTCATCAATTCCATAATCTTGGATTTATTCCTATAGTATACCTTAGATTTGAACTTCCATTTTGGGGAGCAGTACAGGACTTGATAGATGATTTCGAGTTCCTAATGTCCATGATTGGAGAATATAATACACGACAAGCATTTCAAATGCTTCTTATCAAGACAAGCGGAAGAATAAATATTCAAAGAAACGGATTAGGAGGAACATCAATTTTACGTGTAGGAGCAGAAGATGATGCACAATTCATGGGAAAGATGGATGCCTCAAACTCCCTGTTTACCGAAATAGACAACATATATAACGGAATACTTGATGGAAGCGGTGTTGTTCCGCCAATGCAATCATCATCAGGTGACAGACCTACAGGAACAACAGCAATGTATTACGAACCAGAAATGGAATGGGCTAGAAGTGACGCACAGATGATAAATACAGCCATAAACGATATGGCTAATATATTTAAATATTATGTAGGATTGATGGAAAATGATGCTACAGGATATAACGCATTAAGAATAAACGCTACTATAGAACCATACTCTTACATAGATTTCTCTGAATGGAACAACACACTTGTTCAGCTTGTAAATTCCCGAATAATATCACTACAGACAGCAAGAGAAGAAAGCGACTTCTCAGCTAACAACGAAGATGATAGAATGGATGAACAGGATAAAAGAACAAACGAAATGGAAGTAAGATTAGTAAATCAAAATGATAACCAAAACGAAAACGATTGACAACTATGAGGAAATTAGCAGAGTTTTTAAGAAAAGCAAGAAAGGCATTTGATTATATATGCCTTAACTATCTAAGGATTGATGGTATGGAACATCTTATCATAGGAATACTATTGATAAGTGTGATGCAATGGTTTCTCCCTGTATGGAGCGCAATAACATTCACTTTGATAATCCTTGCAGGGAAAGAAGTGGTATACGACAAATGGCTAAGACAAGGAGTGCCAGAATGGAGAGATTTATTCTGGGGAGTGGTTGGTATGGTGCTTGGATTAATGTGATGTATTATTTTACAAAATAAAGCGGAGAGAATACTTTAGTTTTATTAAGAGTGATTATAGGCTAAATAGAAAGACTCCTATAATCACTCCTTTTTAAATCTATGAGAAAATTTAAAATTCAAGCAACAGTCCATAGGACAATAGTCATTATGGACGGGGGTGATGGATTACAATAATTATTACATTTTTTATATCCTCTTGTATTAAACGCCTTAATATTTATGGACTTATTTATTAATAGAAGAATAATATTCTTTCATTAAATTTAAAGTAATCTCTTTATCAGAATGCGCGTACTCAGGTATATCCCCTCTAGTTTCCTTCCAAGGATCTTCTCTTTTTACTAATAATTCAAGGTGATCATCAGTGCATTTATTGTATATTCCAACAACTTCGTTTAATAATTGTTCTGTTTTACTTTTCAGTTTAATGTATTTAAAGTTTTTTACTTTTATGTTTTGATAAAAATCTATGTTATTAAATCTTTTAAATTGGGATGGTACAACAGGTCCATGTGTCCATGCTTCAATTCTTTCATCAAATAAAACCTCATTAAAAATTGTATAATGCCACGCTTGACAATAATATAACAATTTCTGCAATTTTAATGGAGAAATAGTATCTCCCGAATTACTATTTAATTGGGAAAGAATCCAATCTGCTATTTGTTGTGATGTATACATACCATTACCTTATAGTCACCCAAACCTGTTCGCCACGCTTTATTGCATCGTCAATCAACTTGTTCAACTTGTCAGATGTATAACGTGATTCGGTAAGTCTGCCTTTTGATGTATTGTTACCAACAAGGATACACCCGGCAGAATCCTTTGCAGTATTTCCACTGTGAAAAAGAATACCCTCAAAATGAGGCACATTTAAAAGTCTTGGCATATTACGCCCGAATTTTGGAGACCAGTTGTATATCACCTGGTATCTTCCATAAGGTATGGCAGATTCTCCATAAACCTTCTTCTCATTCCCATCAAAAACTCCGTTCTTATTCACGTCAACGATTCGATCTTCAAGCGTATTACTGAAAAACTCACCATCAATATACAAACGCCCTATAGTATAATCAGGCTTGCACCATTTTCTTTCTACCAATAGTTCCATGATTTTTTTTATTTATACATTGCAAATATACAAAAGTATTATATTTGCAATGCAGTAATTAAGATAGTTGATCTTTAGATGTGCAGATTTAACTGCAAAAGGCATTAAACGAACTAACTAGCAGTAATATACTGCGTTCTTTAGATTTATTCATTTATGTAATTTAAACAAGAGAAAGCCTTCAATCTATTCTCTTGTTTTTTTATGTGCAAACCTAAAGTTATTTACTTAAATCTTTCTTATAGAACAATCTAGTTGTTTCTTTTGAAATTTCCACATGACACTTATCCGCCTCTCCATAACCAATCCTAGCCTCTTTCCAAGGCTTTTCGTTACGAATTGACGCCCCCAATTCAAACATTGTCCAAGTAGATAGTTCCTTCAAAATATACCTAATAAAATTACGTTGGTCTTGCGTCAACTTTGCAAATTTCTTATCTACATCTTCTTTGGTATTATTTGAATAGGTCAATTCTTCATACAGCATATATTTATCTTTAAGACTACCATAAACCTTACGACTAATAGGACCATGTACCCATGCCTCAAAAGAATCATCAATTAATTCTTTATCAAAACATGCCAAATGATAAGCATCGCAGTAAAATAATAATCTCTGCAATTTTAAGTGTGACATTGGTCCATAATGTTTTAAAATATAATCTGATAAAATTATAGAATCTATAGTTTCCATACTTTTAGGCATTACAAAACAATTAACAATATTTATACATTTTATTATTGCAAAAATACCATATTTTTTGTTTCTTTGTATAACAATAGATGAACCATTACGATGTTTTTACTTTGGCAACAGGCAGATGTGAATCTTTACTGTTGCCTTTTTTTGTTACGAGTAATTTTAAGAGAAAACCCATCTGCTTTAGCAATGGGATAAATCCGTTTATTTAAGTTTTTGTTCATCTATATATTTTTTAATTGTATCTTCTGATATATGACCAACACTTTCCGCATAATAAGAGCGTGTCCATAATGTAGGTAGTTTGCTTCGTAGACAAGTGAACTCTTTTCTTAATTGATGTGATGTAAACCCTTTTAGTTGTGCTGCTACTAAAGCTGGGGAATCAGAAGGAGTTGTTTTGATAAATATATGCACGAGGTCTGGCATCACTTCCATATTCTCTATTTGCCAATCATTCTCTTTTGCTTTTTGCAATAGTAGTTCTTTTAGGCGCTTTTCAATATCTCCTACAAGAACTTTCTTCCGATACTTTGGGCACCATATTATATGGTATGCGAGATTATACACACAACCCACATTTGTTTTCCATCTTTTTTGCATCTTCCTATTCAAAAATTTGTATGTTTAACTTGTTTTTGTTATCTTTGTGGCAAAGATATAAATAATAATTGAGTCATGCAAGCATTTAAGTATAAGTTATACAAAACAAAACGCACAAAGCATATTGATGATATGCTTAGAGAAGCTGCGTTCACCTGGAATAAGGCGCTTGCCATGCAGAAACGATATTATTCTTTATATGGAAAATACATTAATAGGTGTCACTTACAGAAGTGGTTTGACAAACGATATAAAAGACATTATCTTGGTAGTCAAGTTCGTCAAGAAATAATAGAAAGACTTGATACTGCGTATAATCGTTTTTTCAAGAAACTTGCACAAAGACCACCGAAATTTAAAAAAACCGCTGAATTTGTATCTATTGTATATAAGCAGGCTGGATATAAACTCTACGGGAATGAGTTGATACTTAATCGTAAATTTCGTTTCAAGTTCTCAAAGTCAAGAGAATACGAAGGGAATATCAAACGCGTAATTGTAAAGCGTTCAAGAGTAAACGAATACTATGTAGTCATAGTGACGGATGCAAATCCAAAGACATATCGAAAGACACATAATGGTGCATCGGTAGGAATTGATTTTGGATTGAAAATGTATCTAACTATATCTGATGGTAGAGAATACTCTAACCCACTATTCCTCAAACAGCATCTATCTGAGATTCGCAAAAAATCCCGCAACCTATCAAAATGTAAGAATGATAGCAATAATCGTAAGAAAAAACGAATTGAACTTGCGAAACTACATGAACATTTGCATAACAAGCGAGAGGATTATCAGTTCAAATTAGCTCACGAACTTTGCAGAAAGTATGACTACATCTTCATTGAAAACTTGTGTTTAACCGGTATGACAAAGATGTGGGGCAGAAAGATGAATGACCTTGCGCACGCTGCTTTCATAAATAAGCTGGAATATGTAGCATCAAAGTATGGAGTAGTCGTACATAAGATTGATAGATGGTACGCAAGTAGTAAAACTTGTGAATGTGGATATGTAAACAAATCCCTACAATTAATAGACCGTGAATGGGTTTGCCCAGAGTGCGGCAGTATAAACCATAGGGATTTGAATGCTGCTAAAAATATACTTCGGAAGGGCATTTCCGAATTGGATAGCATGAGTAAGACTTCTTCGGAAGCATCTGCGTTGTACCCAAGAATCCCACTTGCTTTAGCTGTGGGAGTATGTCAAAGCCAAAGCGATTTCAAGAGTTTGATGATAAATATGGTAGCAAACGGAATAACAGAAAGAGTAGAAGCCAATGATCAACAAAGAAGAAATATCTAAGATTGCAGACTATTACTTCCAAGTAAAAAGACTTGCAAACGGTATAAAATCGTCAACTAGAGAGCGTGCGGAGAAGTTCTCTAAGGACCTTCTAGCCATATTCCTTTTGGCAGGGGCTAAATCGTTTAAGTCAATATCAAAACTCCCAGATAACCAAAAAGAAAAAGTGCTAGAACTGACCAAAAAGTTTCGTGAGGATATATATAACGACATATACCAATATGTACTGGAAAGCAATAAACTGTCACTCGAACTAAACGATGATCTTGGATGGGAGTATATTTCAATGACGGACAACGGCATTAAGGAATACATGGAAAGGACATACGGTGGAGAAACGACAAAGCAGAGAATAAACACAAATACAAACAGATTTCGCGCTGTTGTTGAAGTATATCTTGCCAATACATTACTGTCCACAAAAACGAACAATATAGAGAAAATAACGGATGAGGTTCAAAAAAAGATATGGAACAACATATCATCACCATATAACGTATCATTTATTCCACCAAGCAAACAGAAACACTACGGTAGAGGATATGCTACAAACGGTATAAGCCAGTTGTATGTTATAGAACAGCAGATGATTCTAGGTATTTTCAATGAAGCAAATTACAACTCATGGAAAAACATTCCAAATTTCAAGGGATGGAGGACAGCAGTAACGTCTAAAAATCCATGCCAGTTCTGCATTGACGAGCAATACAGAATACACACAGACAGACCTAAGCTGCCGTTCCATGCCCATTGCTTGTGTATATTGTATCCAGTGTTTAATATATAATAACTTGATAATCAACATACCATTGAGTAACATTACCATAAGATGGGGGATTACCAGCATCAACCACGTCATTACGGGTAAATGATTTAGGAATATTTGTGCACGAAGGCATCAATATATTACCTGACCATTGACCTGTATAAGATCCATCTTTCGCTCTCCATCTATATCTAGCGTATGGTCTGCCGGATGAAGCAACGTAATCACTAGAAGTATTATTTGTAATGTTTAATCTGCATTTAGAAGAAGTAGACCCATTTGTCAACTGTCCGTAAACAGAGAATCCAGAAGCGTTGGCTGTTGTATCTCCAAGTGTAATAGAAAGACTTTGAGTAACCACTATCGGCTTACGAATAAATCCGTCAGATGTAGTAGGGATTAAGCATAATACATTTCCACTGTAATCACAAAAATAACCCTTAATATAAATATATGTATCCCCCATAGATATGAGATTATTGCGATTAAGGGTAATTGAAATTTTTCCTGTACTATCAATACTACTTACAACGAAAACTCCAGAATCCACCAACTTCTTTAATTGATTATATACTTCCACCTTTATCTTCATATTAGACCAAGTAAATCCCCCAAGTATTTTACCCCAATTATACCTAGAATCAGCCCAATATGGTGAAATTGTAAGTACAAACGTTGTCTTTGTAGCATCTACAGGATTAGTTAGAATATCTTTATCTATTGTAAGAGGTTTAGCCCCATGATCGTATCCATCAAAATCAGTAAGCCTATACCATGTTTTAGGTCTATCATATACTAATTTCTTATTTACAGAATCATAAATTATACCAGGTAAACTAGCGTTGTCAAATGAAGGGCTAGACGCTTCTTTGGGTTTTATATAACTCCACATATTAATTTTTTCGCTAAGACAAGCATACCCTAAATCATAACCGTTACTAGTATGGCCGATGCCTAAGGTAGGATATACATCACTATCCAATCCGACAGGTGCAGTGATTTTACCGTTAGAGTGACCCATAATCACCTCCTTCCTCTATAACGGTATAAGAACCTTTACAAACAACAATGCCATTACAACTGATACTACGACAATGAATATCGCCATCAATTATAACAGCATCAGAAATGTCATAATCACTAGGAAGTTCCCCACCACATAGCGTTATAACCTCCAATGCCCCTGTGCAGCTAGACTGCCCCTGTGCTCCCTCGCTTCGCTTCGGTCGCACACCAAATTTCCGTTTACAAACAAATTAATTTTCATCTAACTTACATATTAAGTCATTAACATACTTTACACAGGAATCTAACTCGTCATACCCGTCCAAAATCATAGCACCAACAGTGATGTGAAGTTTGTCTATCACTTCTTTTTTGAACAGCACGGAATTTGCCTTGCTTGTGTCAGACTTTTCTATCACAGTTATTGCGGAATCAATAATCCTAGTGACTTCGGATGGTGACATCATGGGAGTGTCAGCACCTTTCCTCCAAGACTGATATTCTCTCATTTTTTTTAGAAGTTCTTTTTTTTTCATGGCAAATCCGATATAGACTTTTTGACATCATCAAGTGACTTATCCACCCATGATGAAATTACACCGTTGTTTTACCATAAACATACAGGCTTCCTTCCATAAAAAGATTACCGTCATTATCTTGTTTAAAATAGACCTTGTTTATCTTTTCCACAAACTTTCTATTTCTCCAATCTCTGTACATTTTGAACAAATTCTTCATGTATATAATGTTTAATTGGTTATAAATGCCTCTGATTTAATTGTTTCCTAGTTTCAAATAAAGTATTTCAAATACATCCCTTTCTATCTTTGTCACAACGCTCTCATCAAATTTATCCTCGTCAATGCTTTTTATGTAGTCAACCAAAGAATGAATCTTCCTGTTAACATGAATCATAGTAGAACGAACATCATCAATCATCACGCTGTTTGAAGCCTTATCCATCTCCTTGTCTGCAAAAGTTCTCTCATGTATAGTTCCATCTTCCTCAATTTTATATGAAGGAATTTTGAAGAACTCACATACATCAAAACGGCTCATAAGACTAACTGCATTCATTATGCTTGTAATGTCATCATCAGAGCAATCCAAGACAATATCCCTATAATCTTCACACACCAAACAACTTTTAAAAGAAAAATATGGAATATCATCTTCCGAATCAAAAAACCATGTTTCTTTATACTCGTTTGTTTTCATCTCAACAAACCTAGAATGATCAGGTATTAATGTATATTTTTACACACATTTTAGAACGTTAATCCGTTCGGGGCGATACCAACGCCCACTATCAGTTATCATAAAAGAATCACCGAATACTTTATAATGGTGTTCATTTGTTCCTTAATGCCACTACAAATAAAATCGGATGGAGGAAAACCCGAAATATGGCAAAAAAGATAAACCTCCATCCGCAAACAAAAACAAGAATTTAATCAATATAAGCAAAAACCACACATTTCAGAAAGCATTGCAATCTTAAAAGGGCAAATCATCCCGTCTTTCAGGATGAGCAGGTGCAGGTGATGGAGCAGGTGCAGGTGATGGAGCAGGTGCAGGTGATGGAGCAGGTTGCGGCATATCTATCTTAAAGCACCCAACTTCATTGTAATATTTACCCTGGTATTCTCTTGCTCTGATTTCAAGATGGGCAGTAATAGTATCACCCTCTTTCAATTGAAGATCACACAGGTTGCCCATTACATAGAAATACACCTCTTTGGCATACATAGAACCAATTTCCTCAACGAGAAAATTTCTCTTTTGCCAAGGATTACCTGCCTTACTTGTACCTGTCTGTAACTGACCTACTTTCTTTACTTTACAATTTAATACTAAATCCATTTTTTTTATTTTTTATCCTTATATTCTTTAATAGAATCCAACTCTCTCATTGCGGACAGCCTTCTTTTGTGAGCGTCCACCCTTATCCAGAAAACTTTCCAGCTAACTTCTTTCCCTATAGTAGAGTTTTCTTTTAGTATCTTGCCACACTTGAAAATCTCATTGACAAGATAATCATACCGTTCTTTATCATAGACATATTTCATACAACAAAAGTATTAATTAAAAATAAACTAACACAGAAAATAAAAATAAAAAAAGTTAATCAAACGGTTAAATTTTCTTCATCTGTTTTGGATAATACTTCCACATCACCATCATCCCCTTTGGGATAATACAGTTCGTCAATATATTTACTGGCTTCTTTCTCATTTATAAATGTCTTTACTACCTTTCCACGTTTGGTAACGACACGATAATTAATATCATTTCCTGCTACAACCCTGTAGTAATTGCAATCATCTACATCAACAATATCAGGAGCATTATCATCAACACACATCATACTTAATATGTGAGAATACTCATTTACCTTCATCGTACAGGAAAAAACATTAGGAACATTTTCCACTATCAGCCCTGCATCTATCAATGAATCAAATACAGACCGTTTAGGTTTGTATTTAAGTCTTTTCCTTATTGACTTTAATGTGATTATATTATCTCCTCTTTGCGCTGATATTATAGCCAAGCGTAATATACGCAAAGCATCAATATTACATAACGGCAAAAGATACTTATACAACTGAATGGGAGAAAATTTATGAAAATGATCAATCACGTCTTCATCCTCTATCTCCTTCGCACGCCTTTCCCGCTCTTTTTTTCTAGCCGTAAAATTAGTAGTTTTCCTTACTGCCATCAATTATCCCTTCCATGTATCATTTTCCTTTATCCATTTACGTTCATCATCGCTAAGATCACCCGTTGACTCCCTATGATATACACATTTCTTGCATAATCCTGCTTTAGCACGAACACACAAGTCACAGTCATAAGGAAAGAATGCTATAGTAGTCTTATCATAAAAATCATCACCAGCATCATCATCATCAGACAACCAACCCTTAAACTTGGCCAACATGTCCAAAGCACCTTTTACATCCTTAAAATCAGCAGTGTCAATATCAGAACGTTTAAGGAAACTTTCTATAAGTTTTACAGCATCTTCAAATTCAAGATTGTCCTTGTTTATCAATTCCTTTGTCTTTTCCCTCTTCTCTTCTTCCAAAACACGCCTCATGGCAGGTGTGACATACTCGGAAGCAAGCATGGAAGATTTGGCATAATTGACAATCTGGGCTATCCTGGGAGAATTAACCCATTGCCTTGCTTTCATCAACAAAGTACGCTCAGACATGTCTTTATCAACTTCATGGGTTGCCTTATAAAACAATACAGGATTGGTATCTATAACATAAGCCGAAGCAGCCCATAACTCCATCTCGTCCGCATCATCAATATTCTTGGCTATCTCAATCTTCTTCTGCTTTTCATCGTCAATAAGAAGATTGTTACTAAGGGGAAGTTTACCCCATCCTTTCTTATTACGCATTATCTCTCCTCCTTCATTTTGCCTTTTACATACTTAACCTTCTCGTCAAGTTCAGAAGTATATTTCAAAAGGTTATATATAGTGCTCCTGTCAATACATAAGAAATCAGAAATCTCAGACATGCTTAATCCCATGTCACGCATGACACAACACACAAGCGCACGGTTCATCACGATATCATGTTTCCTGCTTTTCCTGTTTACATCAATATCGGAGAGTCCGCTTGCCGACAAAACCCTCCTAAAAAGCAACGCATTATCAGCCTTTTTTCCCATTTTCCTTGTCTACAATTAATTGCATAATATCAGCATAACCAGCCAAGTCAACCATATTGTCACGCTTTCTATGGAATCCCTGTCTACATAATTTTAAAGCTATCTGAACAGCCACACAGTCATAAGGAGATAATTCCTTTCCCGTAATCAAAGAAGCTATCTTGGAAATGTTTTCAAAATTGGCTACAGCATCACCATAATCAGACTGCCTGCTGTTACTACGTATATCCTTTGCTTCATCAAGAATGCTTTTACTTTCCGTGTTACCAGGATTACTCATGTTACCTGCGTTATCTTGGTTATCATCAATGCAGTCAGAAAAAAGAATATACTCTTTACCCTGGTCGTCCGCACAAAGAAACTTTTCACCATTCTCAAAACAATATTTAACAGTGACAAATTCACCGAACACATTTGACTTGCTTACAGAATCTTCACCGTGAAGTTCAATATATTTTTCACGACTAATAATTTTCAACTTGCATCCAACATAATAAGTCATAACAAATCCCCCACTTTTATGTTTTCCATATCCTCCTTGTCAGAGAAGAATATACGATCGTACTTTGTTTCACCAAACTCAACAAACATAGCAAGAACAAAATACTTGTTCAATACACTATCGTACCCCTTATCGTAAATCTTGTTTATCTTCTTCGTCTTCATAAAATTGGTTCAAGGAAACCCACAAATCTTTAGTTTGTGGGAGGAATTGAACCACTATTCCTTCTTTCTGTTAATATTGTTTTTCTTATATCTATCAATCGCAAATGCTTGCAACTAATAGAACCTTTGTTTACTTTTGTACCGTCAAGTTTCCTAATATCAAAGAAACCACTATCCCTTCTTCCAAATATGTAATACAAATCATTTTGATATTCAACCAAGTCAAACAACCTAAAACCTTTCACTAAGAATGGTGCTTGATTGAGTTTCTTCCTGCCACCCTTTAAGAAATTAGCCTTGTGTATCTGCCTATTTTGACATCTTACTTTCTTCTGATAGAAATAATAACCTAAAGGTTTAGCCACAGGATTACCACTGATACACCTTGCATCAACATAATGCTCTTTAGGGAGATTATTAGTGATACGGGTATTCTTCGTGATATAGCCAAAAGTCATACTTACATTAGGATAGATATTCTTTAGCCTATCATAGAAACTCCATCGCATAATTCCCATAAAGGCGGCATCTCTAAAAGACTTTCCACGTTTTACATTTAATTCAAACTCACCTCTATGATATGCCTTGTGGCAAGTTTCGCAAAGAGTAATCAAGTTATTTGGGCTATCCCCTCCCGTCTTTCTGCTCTCAATGTGATGCACATTCAAGACCTTATCTTTACTCTTACCTTTGCAATGTTGACACTGATGTCCATCACGATGAAGCACATAATCACGCACATTAAAGAAATCAAGTTGGTCCCCTTGTTGGTATTCACTGCCAGATATACTTGGATTCTTAATCTTTTGTATATCAAAGGAAGCAGTTTCTACTATGATATTAGTTATCGGTAGGAACTTATGTATTTTTTCTACAACAGTCAAATGAGTTTGGATTTTGTTTTCAATAGATGGTGCTAGCCAACCTTTACGCTTGGAAGATACCCTGTTATTGAAACGCGCCTTGCGATAACGAAGCCTACTCCTACGAGTCCTTCTTTGTTCTCTACGAGTAGATAGTTTCTCTACAATGTCATTTCTAAGTTCTACATCTGCTGCATACAATTCCTTTTCACTTGTTGTTGCTGAAATACCTATATGCTTGCTACCAGCATCTAAACCCAAACTTATGGGCTGCGTATAATCTGTTGTGTCATAATCCAATTGAATTGTGAACGGGATACGGCACACAACGTGGGCAAGACCATTCTTTAATAGCCTTCTCACTTTACCAAACCTTTCAGTTGGCATAAGTGCTTGTCCTTGTTTGTTAATTACGTAAACCATTTTACTATAAGTCGGATTTCTCCGTTAAATGCTCATCGACAATGTTATGGAGAGGTTTTAACCTTAGAGCAAGGGGCTTGAGCAAACACCCCTTGGTAACTATATATTCTCTCCTAACGTAGCACCAGAAGTGCTTAGTCTAATCAACATCTACAGGTCTTTATCCTGTGGGAAGTTGACTTACCTACCATTTGTATGACCAAAACCTCCTTCTCCTCTATCCGTTGAATCAAGGCTATCAACCTCAACAAACTCAACATCAATATAATTACTGAAAAGAAGCTGTGCTACTCTTTCTTTAGCAGCAATATAGAACGGGTCTTTCTCAAAACTTTTCACAACAACACCTATACCGCCAGTGTAATCACAATCAATGACACCATCCAGAACATCAGCATCATGATATTTACCATCAACACCAAAAATTCCTTTCAAGGAAAATCCACTTCTAGCTTTAATAATGGATTTAATGCCATTTGGCATCTGAATAGCTATACCCAATTTAATAAGATTACGACCTTTTCTTATCAAAGTGTTGTCAGGAATATACAAATCGTATCCGGCAGCACCAACAGTTTTTTTTTCGGGCAAAACAGCATCCCGTCTTAATTTTACAAATTTTACTTTATCCATTTTTAACATCCGTGTTTAATCTAAATGCGGCTTCCATAGCCTCATCCTTTGTCCTATACAATTCTATTTTTTCAAACATACGACCATCATCACAGTCATACGTACACAAGGTTACAGCCCACATATTACCACGGGGAGAATAAAAGTATTTCCCGTAATCAGGTCCCATAACCTTTCCGTCAATCTTTATTTCACCTCTTCTGTTCATGCTCTTTTTTTACCCCGAATTTTTTCCTGAAATCATCAACAGAACATGCTATGCGATTACCAAGACGGTCTACATACAAAACAGCACATGTGTCCACCCCGTAACGTAAACTCAACATGCTAATAATACTGTCAACGACACATTCATCACCAGTTTTCAAATCAAAATATTTGTTTCCTATGATAATAAGTTCATGATCAGTTAATGGGACAACACGTTCTATTTTGCTCTCACGATACTTTTTCAACTTTTCAAAGAACTCACGGTGCATGACACGCTCATTCTCATCCATGATATAGTAAAATTCACAGCAAATATCATGAACATCCTTTACCGTATTAATCTCACTAAGGTTATCAATCACATTTTGCAATGCGTCAAAGAAATTCACATCATGCTCATCCAACACTTCTTCCATCATTCTATCAATGGAAGCAATAGCCGCGTTCTTGAAATCAATATCTTCACAACGAAATCCCAAAGAAATATAATTACGCAAGGAAAGAAGATTTTCCTTAAATTTTGAGTAATCAAAGTCAATTTCTAATTTAATATCCATTCTCTGAATTTTTCAATGTTAATACTATTTAAATTTTTAATAACAGCATCTCCAATATCATCATTATGCTTCAATCCGTAAGACAGGAAAGGACAATCCCACCATCTTGAAACACGTCCTTTGTCACCCCACAAAGATATAGCTTTATCATCAAAGTCTGGAAACAAAATAACATTTTTTGGCAATTTATTTCCAAGCTGGTTCATACCTCCACAAGCTGTCCATATAAAACCGTTCCCGAAAGCCATAGAGGCTATCAGGGCGGTCTTCTCCGATTCGACCATACAAGTTATAGCGTTGTTACAATAATCCCCAGAAAAAGGCTTAAAAAAACCCTTGTAAGTAAACCCGTCACCTGTCGTAAACTTCCTGAACGCATGGGTTTCCTTTTTCCTGTGACCATTCTCCCCATATCTTATCCTATTATCATGGCATACATTACCATCCTTATCAAAATACCAGAATACAGCCGATTCCCTTCCCAAACATCCGACCTTATAACGAGTGAACACATCATTCACCGAATAATATCCAAACACATTAGAAAGATACTCATACAGGTTATTACCACTCCAATGGTCAACATCACTAATCCTATCAACATATTTTATATCAACAAACTTGGATTCTTTTTTAGCAGAGTCGTATTCCTTCTCATAAAAATCCTTTAGACTAATCCTGCAACCATTAGGGCTTGACAAAATCCTAAAAGCATCGGAAGCATTGCTGCAACCGGGAAGATAAGATATAAGAAAGTCAAACAAGTTGACAGAATCACCACCCTGTTCTGTAACGGTGATACTGCCAGATTTGTTCATATAGAAAACGAGCTTATCCTTCCTGCTATGACTCTCCAAATTTATACGGGCAGGTAAAGTCCATCTCTTCCCCCTACGCCTTAGAGGAAGACCAAGCACAATGTCAAGATTGGAAAATATATACTCATAATCAATAGAAGCCATGCTACTTAAAATTATACCATCCCTGTTTCAAATCCCTAAAGAAATCACTCCACGTATAACGGTAATTATCAGGATACCCCAATGAACTTGATAAGCATGAAACATACCCGCAAGGTCTTTTACCGTCACTCCATCTGTACATCATCTCAGTAGGGACCATAAATACAAGAAGAACAAAAACTATATCAATGTATATAAGAAACATAACGAAACGAATAAAATACCTCATAATCATTTATCCTCCCCTAAAAGCAATCTAATGGAAAAACGCAATGCAATCTCCCAATTATAATAAAACGTTCCAAGAAGATCGAAAAACAGACTGTAAACAGCATCCTTATCACCATCAGGAACGGAATCCATAACGGATTCCATAGTACGTACATCATCACTAAACCTTGCATTCTTTGTAGTATATCTCCACAAACCGCCTATGGCAAGAATACGGGCATGCTCATACACATGACCGTCAATAGCGTAGTTGTCACAAAGATAATCATTAAACCACTCCTCTCCAAAAATGGCATTACTACTAACAGGGCTGGAAGATAAAACCATATTCACAAATACACTAGGGTGACAATACTGCTCAATCTTACTTGATTCATTGTCAAATTCAACCTTGAACGCATCCTTCCCACTTTCCTTAATGCTTGATATCATGTCATTGACGTAGATGGTCTTCAACCATTGACTGAAATTATATCGGTTCAACCCTGAACCAATACGAGCACTGTTTATCGTAGACTGAACATCAGATACACAAACATACCAGTCACTAGAAACACGAATACGATTATCAAACAAAACAATTTCTTTATTATCCATAAAACTAAAATTTTTCAGCAAAAATACATATTAAAATAATATGGCAAAAATAATAACGGTTAAATAAAGTTACGGCTCATTCTTTCCAACCAATGTTTCACCGTCAATGGTTATTCTTGTATCACCTCCTTTTTTGAGTATAAATACTTGTTGAACCCATTTGTTTACCAAATCACCTATATATACCTTCACTTTTGACGCGCCAGGCTCAGCCGTAAATGTACGCGAATCACCTGATTTGAATTTTGCAGACCTATTGCCTATCTTCTCCCCATTATCATTACACTCGAATAAATGAATGGTAGTAGAAAGACTAGTGTTCACATCAAAAACAACCGTGTAAGTTGTATCAACATCATCCCCGCTGTCTGAACATGCGGAGAACATTAAAGACATTGCTGTAAATAACAGCATCATACTTAATAACTTTTTCATAAACTTCAATTTTTAAATTTAAAATGGTAAATCTTCTTTCATTATATCATCAGCCTGTTGAAGCAGGTATTCTTCCGGGTTATATTTCCGTCTTAAGACAATCTGGAACAACCTATTCCTGTTCTCATCCCACGCAGAAGTAACGGAAAATCCCTCCTGGCGTATCATGTCAACCATCTTTCTCTTACTGTAAGGTCTAACACCACAGTCATTGCAATATGCTATGTATTTAACATAAAGGTCACGATCACGGATAGCAACTTCTTCAATATCACCAGAAGAGTCATATCCTGAATCGTAAAGATAAGACAGTACACTGTTGGAATCACGCCTTGCATTTTCCGTAACAGATTCTATCGTGTAACTTCTCGTAAATTCACCCTTGTTCTTCACAAACCGCCTTGCACCCTCTATTATCCAGTTGATAATAGCTGCCGATTCCTTAGACAACTTCATCGGAAGAGACCTGTCCTGTTCTGATTCCTTGAACACACGATAGAACGGAATGACAAGGGACCGTCTGAAATGCCCGTAAGTCTGGTCCGAAACGGAAGGCATCTTGTTAAGGTTGGCCATGAAAGGTGGCATCATGTCGGCAAGGAAAGGCTCACCGAAAGGAAGACGCGCCATAGTAGGCTCACCGGAAATGAATTTCTTGTACTTACCCCCACTCACATCCTTACCGCCCATCTCAGAAGCGTAGTTGAGCAACTTCCCGTTTATCATCGCTATATTGTACTCGCATGTGGACTTGTCACCTGACAGATCAGCCATCTCCATATAAGAGACATTATCCTTACCCAAAGCATTGACAACAGCGTCAAAGAACACGGACTTACCGTTACTGCCGCAACCTAACAGATAGCACATCTTTTCCATCTTTATCTTCTTCCTGTCAACAAAAGCACATCCTACAAACTCTTGCAAGGCATCCTGTGTGTCCTTCACAGGAATGACATCATCCAAGAACTTCTCCCACAACGGACTTCGCGCAGACGGATCATAATCTATATGGATACGTATGCAAGATTCTATCATTGGGGAGAAATCAAACGTCTCCATCGTTTCGGTATCAAGCACGCAATTGTCAAACGTGATGAAGTTACGTTTAGGATTGAATATCTCATGTGTCACGTTCTTCACAATGGTACGATAGAAACGTTCACTCGTATCTGTCATATACAACTCGCTAAGACCGTTTATCCTGCACATATCCATGCACAGACGCATCAGATCATCCTTCATCATGGGAACGAATATCTTTCCGTCAAAAGCCATTATGGAACCACTTCTGTGACGCCGGAAATTACACTCCCTACATGCATCCGCTATATCCATCTCAACCATAGCGGAAATAGAACGCTTCCATTCACCCTCATCCCTAGCCTTTCTGAATCCTCTTCCGCCACCCTTGTCTGACAGCTTTCCCATCACGGAGTCAAGTATATATTCATAAGAAGCCTTAGCCGATTCAGCGATAGTCATTGTTTCCTCCTTTCTTATTACCCGAACCATCCGAAGCACCAGAAGCACCAGAAGCGCCCGTTCCATCCGAAGCACCTATCCCATCTGGCACTATCTCACCGAATCTCACTACAGGATACAGGTCATATTCGTCCGTGGATATGTCAGGGGATGCATCCATATCCTCCAATGACCTATACACGTCCGCTATATGCTCAAGTTTCCTGCACACGATGGAATCACGTCTTATACCATAATACTCTATAAGGTCCTCCATATACTGTACCGTGATGTCTTTGAACCAAGTGAACGCATCATCACGTGTATTGGACCCGTAACAGCACGTATTATAAGTATACCCGAACCGTCTCATCCTGACGAAATAGCTGTTCCGCCATAACGAAACGGATTTTTCCATCGGTTTTCCCGCGTTTATTATGGCTGTAACTATACTGCCGGGCATAAGCGCACACCGTGATACCATCGCGTACTTCTTCCTGCCTTTCCTGCCTTTCCTGCCTTTCCCGCCTTTCCCGCCTTTCCCATCCTTCACGCCAGGTGCAATGTCCACATCCGGCACGAACCTGAGATCATCCACGCTTCTCCCGCCAACAACGGACGTGTCATGACGCATAAGGTAGTCTGCGTCCACGATATGTCCGTACTGTCTAATCTGGTCCTCGCACCATGAAGCGAATTTCCTGAGGGATCTTTTCCATTCATACGGAAGCGCATATCCGTACTTCTCGCATGCCTCCCCGATACGTTTCCTCTCCTTCTCCCATTTCCGCTTCATCTTCCTCTCGTACTCCAGCACTTCACCCTCCACGCTGACACCGATTTCCTTCGCAGTGAGTGATTTCGCAGTCAAGGGTACGGGAACGCGCTTGACGAATGTCTTCTCCGTCACGAACACCGCCTTTGTACCGTCCTCCAGAGGCTCGTCAAGTTTAAGGCAGCAGTGACGGTCCCTGAAACTTACGAGCGTAACCCACCCGAAAAGATGCGTCTGTACCCTCATTCCCTTAAACCACCTCTCCCTGTCGGGCATGGCATCGGAAAGGCATATGACACGCCTGGATTCGGGCAGTCTCAGCTTAATCTCTATTTCCTCTTCCATACAATAATTCGTTCTAATACGCTGCAAATATAGCATAAAAAAAAACACAAAATTACGTAGTTAAATTGTTTAACTACGAATGTTTACGTATTTAACAATAGCGTGTTTAGAAAGATAGTTTATCTTCTTTTACACAAGATTTTTTACTTTCACGTCCACAGTATGTTTTGAATAGCAAAAGTAAAATATATTGATTGTTGTTATTTTTTATTTTTGTTGTGATTTTTCTTATTTTAGTTAAACGAATTTAACTATATTTTTTTTATTACTTATCATTTTGTACGTTAACAAATGTAAAATTGGCATAATTTAACATAAAATAAAAAATTATGACATCGATAGTTGCATAAACAACTAATTAATCCCGGAAAACTCGTAAAAAACCTACGAAATTCGTTGATTTTTCGTAGACTTCGTAAACTCTTCGTTTTTCAACACTTGTCAAAAAACTCGCAAAAAACGACAACTAAATGGCTTATTTTCAGCATTTTAATCGTGTAAAGAAAAATTGAATCGTAAATCGTTGAAATTTTATTTCCTATTAATTTCCATATTAAATGTTAATGGTAATATATATATACAATATATGCATACACGTACACCATATATACTCTATTACAATACATTAGCACGTACACGCATCATATACTGCATATACGGAAAAAAAGCATGACGAAACCATACGCATAATTTAGTATAGATACATATCAAAACGACGAAATCAACGAAGAATACTGTAAATCAATACATTATAACGCACAAAACGACCGTTAAAATACATAAACACGTACGAAACACACGAAAAAACATACGATTTTCGTAACTTTTAATGTAAAAATTTATCGCTTTTTGTTGAAAACTACCCGAAACATCCACGAAAACAGCAAAAATAAAAATACAGGCAAAATAGGGACGGAAAAAAAATTCTGGAAAAAATTTATCAGGAACGACACACCCCGTCTACGGGATGTCATAAAGGGGGGTATAGTACTGTTTTTCAGGATGTTAATAACGGATGTACATCACGATAAATGCCGTTTGTAAAGAAAAATAAATTCTTTCTATATAGGAATGGCTTCGAAAATGCTTACATTGTAAAATATCTTGACAAGTGTCAATTACGAAGGTTTCGTAACTCACTCCGGGAATTATGGCAAAAGCCGTAGGGGTAAATGGTAAACG